>Ga0209344_10002735_pt1 | contig 18911 bp, 16 predicted proteins | sample Cruoilmetagenom6_FD_187293 | JGI IMG/M metagenome (GOLD analysis project Ga0209344, IMG submission 187293) | Oil polluted marine microbial communities from Coal Oil Point, Santa Barbara, California, USA - Santa Barbara Oil Seep Sample 6 (SPAdes)... | ecosystem: Environmental > Aquatic > Marine... | reverse complement strand
GCACACCGCTGTCGGGACCATCGGCGGATTGGTAGCGCTGCACTGCTGCGCGGGTGGGCGTATCCATATCGCCGGTAATAGGTCCCGTGTAAAACCCTCGCGCCAGCAGCGCCCGTTGCAAAGAGCTGTTGAACTCTGGCGTAAGAACGTCGGGGCAGGGAGTTTCAAACCAATTGTCCACCCGCGCTTTGACTATCTCCTGGCGCGTTTCGGTTTTGTAGACCGGCGGCTTGGCGACGGTATCGTCGGGGTTCATCTTGGCGGCAGCGATTTGGACCTGCTCTGTCACCGTTTCGATCACTGCCGGGCTGACAGTGCGGCCCCAGCAGGTGCCCTTGGCTGCGCCCGCAGGGCCATTGCGTGTGGCTTCAAGCACCCCCGGCTCAGGCGGCGGGGACGCAGGTGCGGATGTCTCACAGGCCGCAAGGCCGACACAGCCAAGCAGCAGGGCCGCGCGGTAGGCGGTTTGAAGGGGCGATAGACGCTTTATCATGCCTGTTCTTTCGGCTTTTGCCTTTTGCTTTGTACCAGAGACTAGCGGCTTGAACGGGGCTTGCCCACCGCTATGTCGTCTCACGTCCTGCGCTGCGGAAAAGGGGGCTGGAACCGCCTGCCATAGCCCGCTAAACAAGGCCGAACTTCTATAGCGAAAGGGCGTTTCAATGGCCAAAATCACCTATGTCGAACACTCCGGCACCGAACATGTGGTCGAAGTCGCCAATGGCATGACGGTCATGGAAGGCGCACGCGACAACAATATCCCGGGCATCGAAGCCGACTGCGGCGGTGCTTGCGCCTGTTCGACCTGCCATGTCTATGTGGACCCGGCATGGGCCGACAAGCTGCCGGCCAAGGACGATATGGAAGAGGATATGCTCGACTTTGCCTATGAGCCCGATCCTGCACGTTCGCGCCTGACCTGCCAGCTTAAGGTCACTGACGCATTGGACGGCCTGCGCGTGCAGATGCCAGAAAAGCAGATTTGATGCGCGCGGTCGGAGCGGCCCTGCTGGCACTGATTGCCACCAGCGCTGCAGCAGAGCCGATTACTGCCGCGCGCTTTACCGATCCGACAGAGCGCTACACCCACGGTATTCTTGGGGATGCTCTGGAATGGGGCGGGTTGAAGCTCACTCTGGCGGATGGCACAGCGCGGCAAATTACCCTGCCGCGCGACCATGTATACGAAGACACCGCGCCGCGGCTTGCGGATGTCACCGGTGATGGATCGCCGGAAGTGATCGTGGTTGAAACCGACGTGAACTTTGGCGCGGCTTTGGCCATCTATGGCGCCGAGGGTAAACTGGCCGAAACACCTCATATCGGGCAGAGCAACCGCTGGCTTGCGCCCATTGGTATCGCTGACCTAGATGGCGATGGCGCGGTCGAGATTGCCTATATTGACCGACCCCACCTGGCACGGGTGCTGCGCGTTTGGCGCTACAAGGACGGGGGGCTGACGGACATCGCCCGCCTTGAAGGTCTGACCAACCACCGCATCGGCGAGCGCAACATCTCTGGCGGCATCCGCGATTGCGGGGCAGGGCCAGAGATGGTCGTGGCCAATGCGGACTGGTCCCAGATCGTCGCGGTTAGCATGCAGGAGGGCGTGTTACGCCAACGTGTGGTCGGCCCCCATCAAGGGCCAGACAGCTTTGCAGCGGCCCTGACCTGCGACTAACCTCAGCGCGCTTGACGCTCAGCCAAGCGCGCGCCAGCCGATGTCGCGGCGGCAGAAGCCCTCGGGCCAATCGATCCCATCAACCATCGCGTAGGCGCGCTTTTGCGCCTCGGCCAAAGTCGCGCCCCGCGCCGTGACGTTCAGCACCCGGCCCCCATTTGCAAGGATCGCACCGTTGCGCGCTACGGTGCCCGCGTGGAACACCATATTGGCGCTGTCTTCGGGCAGATCCTTCAGCCCTTTGATCTCGCTGCCCTTTAGGTAGTCGCCGGGGTAGCCATCAGCTGCCATCACCACGGTCAACGCATGGTCTTCGGCCCAGTTCACCTGCATGTCGGCCAAGGTGCCCTTGGCGGTCGCCTGCACCAGATCAAAGGCCTGTGCGCCCAAGCGCATCATCAGCACCTGACATTCAGGGTCGCCAAACCGCACGTTGTACTCCACCAGCCGTGGTGCACCGTCTTTGATCATCAACCCGGCATAGAGCACGCCTTGGTAGGGCATGCCGCGTTTGGCCATTTCGGCCATACAAGGGCGGATGATTTCATCAAGCGCACGCTCGGCAATCTCGTTGCTGACCACTGGGGCCGGGGAGTATGCGCCCATGCCGCCGGTGTTGGGGCCGGTATCGCCCTCGCCGACGCGCTTGTGGTCTTGGGCGGTGCCGATAGGCAGCACCGTCTCGCCGTCGCAGAGCACAAAGAAGGATGCCTCTTCGCCTTCCATGAACTCTTCGATCACAACTTCGGTCCCCGCATCGCCAAAGGCACCGTCAAACATCTCGTCCACCGCAGCCAACGCTTCGGCGTCTGTCATCGCGATGATCACGCCTTTGCCTGCGGCCAGACCGTCGGCTTTGATCACGATCGGCGCGCCTTGCGCCTGCACATAGGCGCGGGCGCTGGCGGCGTCGGTGAAATGGCCATAGGCCGCCGTTGGGGCGTTGCAGGCCGCGCAGATTTCCTTGGTGAAGGCTTTGGAGGCCTCTAGGGCCGCCGCCGCTCGCGAAGGGCCAAAGACATCGAACCCGGCCGCGCGCAGATCGTCGCCAACCCCGACCGCAAGCGGCGCTTCGGGGCCGATGATGACGAAATCAATGTTGTTGCTTTCGCAAAAAGCGACCACTGCGGCCCCGTCCATAATGTCGAGCGCGGCACATTGGGCAATCGCGGCGATCCCCGCATTGCCGGGGGCCACAATCAGCTTGTCGCATTTGGGGTTCTGCATGACTGCCCAAGCGAGGGAATGTTCCCGCCCGCCGCTGCCGAGGATCAGGATATTCATGGCGCGCACTCCCTTGGCCTTCGTTTGCGGGCGTTCTAAGCTGGGCAATCTACAGACACAAGGACTTGGCGACTGATGGACCTGTTTGACGACCCCGCCGCAGCCGGAAATAGCCCCGAATTCACAGTTACCGAGCTTTCGGGCGCGATCAAACGAGTGATTGAGGGCGAGTTTGCGCATGTCCGCATCCGGGGCGAGGTCGGGCGGGTTAGCCGTCCGCGGTCGGGCCATGTGTATCTTGACCTCAAGGACGACCGTTCGGTAATTTCCGGCATCATCTGGAAAGGGGTCACGGCGCGGCTGGAAACCCAGCCCGAAGAGGGGATGGAGGTCATCGCCACCGGGCGGATCACCACTTTCGCCGGTCAATCGAAGTACCAGATCGTCATTGAGGACATCAAACCTGCGGGAATGGGCGCGCTGATGGCGTTGCTGGAAAAGCGCAAGGCCGTATTGGCGGCAGAGGGTCTCTTTGCCCCCGAACGCAAACGCCCGCTGCCCTATCTGCCCGAGATTATCGGTGTGGTGACTTCGCCCTCGGGCGCGGTGATCCGCGATATTTTGCACCGCCTACGGGATCGTTTTCCGCGCAAGGTGCTGGTCTGGCCTGTGGCTGTACAGGGTGCGAAATGCGCGGCGGAAGTGGCCCGCGCGATTGAGGGGTTCAATCGGTTGACCCCCGGCGGCGCGCTGCCGCGGCCAGATTTGCTGATCGTGGCGCGGGGGGGCGGCTCTGTCGAAGACCTTTGGGGCTTTAACGAAGAAATTGTGGCGCGGGCTGCGGCGGCGTCGGACATTCCGCTGATCTCTGCCGTGGGGCATGAAACCGACACGACGCTAATCGATTTCGTCTCGGACAAACGCGCGCCGACGCCGACGGCGGCGGCCGAGCTTGCGGTGCCTGTGCGACACGAGTTGGCTGCTTGGCTCGAGGGGCAGGGCGCTCGGATGCGCCAGGCGCTCAGCCAAGGGTTGACCCGTCGCGGTCAACGGATGCGTGATGTCGCCCGTGCGCTGCCGCGTGCGGAAACGCTGCTTGAAGGTCCGCGCCAGAGGCTTGATCGGGCGGGAGAGAAACTTGCCCCTGCGCTGATCGCAGGCGTGCAGGGCCGCCGGGTCAAACTCGCGGATATGTCTGGTGCGCTGCGGCCCGGCACCCTGCGCCGCCATCTTGATGCAGATCGCCAACGGCTGGCGCAGCTTTCCGCCCGGCTGGCCCCAGCCTGGCAACGAAACCTAGCGGGCCAGCGCGAACGTCTGGGCAATCGCGTTGAGCGTTTTCGCCCCGATGTGCTGCACCGCCAGATTGCCAGCCGCCGTGAGCGGCTTAACGCGCGGGCGCAGAACTTCCGGCCCGGAGTGCTTGCGCGCGACATCGCGCGGCAAAACCAGCGTTTGGCGGATGTGCTTGCACGGCTCGTCCGTGCGGGCGGCGCGGCGCAGGAGCGTCGCCGCCGCCAGATTGAAGCGCTTGGCCGGACGCTGGGCACTTTGGGCTACCGCGAGACCCTTGCGCGCGGCTTTGCCGTGGTGCGGGGCGATGGCGATGTGGTGACAACCGCCGTGGCCGCCAAGGCCGCGAGCAGGCTTGAGATCGAATTTGCCGACGGACGTCTAAACCTTAGCGACAAAGACGATACACCGCCGGACCAAGGCGCGCTTATCTAGCGCCTCATACCCCGACCTCGGGGCCGAGGCAAAGCATGGGTTGGTCGCTTTCGTCCGCCTCGTAGAGTTCGACCTGCGCAGGGTCGTTCTCAAACCGTGCCACCAGCCCGCGTGGCCCTTTGACAAAGCTCCAGCACTGCGGGTCTGGGTTGTCTTCGTAGACAAAGCAAATCAGATCCGCCGCCGCGTACCAGCGCCCCTCTTTGCAGTGACCATCCAGAAAGGACCACTGAACGCGTTGGTCGTCGTGATAGACTTCTGCCCCGTAGGGCGCACCGCCTTGGCCATAGTAGAGGGTCTTGCCGCGCGTATAAGCGTCGAACTCTGCCGCCGTCATATCGGCCAGGGCCGGCAGCGGGAGCGTAAGGCAGATCAGGAGCGAAAGCTGTTTCATGCAGCCAGCCTGCCAGAATCACTGCGCGCGCGCTAGGGTTATGCGGTCAGCCTTGTTCCCAGCGTTTGACCCGCCGGTCCATAACGCGCCGCCAGAGCGGCGGGACCAGCGCGACCACCGCCATAACAGGCAACGAATAGGGCAGCTGGGGCATGTCCTTTGTTACCTCTAAGGCCAGAAAGGCGCGGGCCGGGCGCATGTGGTGGTCTGAGTGGCGCGGCGCGTTCAGCATCATGGCCGAAGAATACCATTTCGGCGCATTCCAGCTGTGTTGCGGGCCGATAGGCTCATAGCGCCCATCCGCGCGCTTACGGCGGCGCAGCCCGTAATGTTGCACATAGTCCGACAACAGCAGTTGCATCTGCGCATAGGCGACAAGGCCGAGGTAAGCTGCCAGCCCGCCCGCGCCGCCAATACCAGCCGCAGCAGAAAGCATAAGCGCACCACCGCCAAGATAGACCCAATAGGGATGGCTGAGTGGCGAAAGCCTGCGCTGCACCCGCGCCCGTTGGGCGGTATCAGCCTGCCAACCAGCGCGAAACTCTCCTGCAGAGGCGTGCAGCAGATAACGCCAAAACCCCAGACCGCGGGGGGCGGAGTTTGGATCCTCAGGGGTTGCGGCGGCCGGATGATGCACCCGCAGATGGGCCGAGACGTGATGCCCGTGCAAAAGAGAGACATAGATCGCCGTGCCGAGGCGTCGGGGCAGGCGGTTCGGCGCGTGGATCAACTCATGCGCGTTAGAGTTGCTGACCTGTCCCAGAAACAGCCCTAAGGCGGCGAATATCAGCGCGCGATTCCAGCCGTCCAGATGTGCTGCGCCGCCAATCGCCCAGACACCAAGCGGCAAAAGCACAAAATGCGCCGCCGCCAAAATCAGCGTCAGCGCCCGGCCTGCGCCATCCGACACTGCCAACTTGCGCCCCAGCAAGTCCATAGCCACCACATGTCCGGTGATCGACAGCAACGCAAGCGGCGGCCAGACACCGCCTAAGAGGCAGGCGAGGGCGATCAGCAGTGCGGGGGTCAGGCTGGCGGTGACATACCAGAACATCAGCGTTCCTCAATTGGTTCGCGCCATTCTGACGTCGAGTGTGTCGAAACGAAAGCCCGACACACCACGGTCTGTCATGCCGCGCGCCAGTGTCCTTGCTGACATTGCCTTAATGTCATGGCCCCTAATGACAACGCAAACATCCGAACGAATGTCGCTTTTTGATCCCCGCAGGCGCTTGCGGTACGGTAGGAAGGGCGCAGAGCAAGCTGGGGGGCAAGATGGCGCTGGATGATCACGGGAAATCAGCTGGGCAAGAACCGCAAAAGGGCGTGTGGAAATCCGGCAAGGGTAAGGGGCGTCACCACCCCAAAGGCCGCCAGCTGCAAGATGATGCTTGGGCGGAGGTCCGCGCCCTTTTGGAGGGGATGCCTTATCGCCGTGATCTGCTGATTGAATATCTGCATCTGATTCAAGACCACTTTAGCCAGCTCTCAGCCGCTCATCTGCGCGCCTTGGCCGAAGAACTGCGCCTGTCTATGGCCGAAGTCTATGAGGTCGCGAGCTTTTACGCGCAGTTTGATGTGGTGAAAGAGGGCGAGGCCCCACCGCCAGCGCTAACCATCCGCGTTTGCGATTCGCTGTCTTGCGCCTTGGCGGGGGCGCAGACGCTAAAATCGGCCTTGCAAGAAGGGCTGGACCCTGCCGAGGTCCGCGTGTTGCGCGCGCCTTGTATGGGGCGGTGTGATACCGCGCCGGTTCTGGAACTTGGTCACAACCATATCGATCGCGCCACGCTTGAAAAAGTACAGGTGGCGATTGCGGCAGGCGATATCCATGCCCAATTGCCTGATTATGAAACTTACGAAACCTATGCCAAAGCGGGCGGCTACACGACATTTCTCAAGCTGCGTCGCAGTGGCGATTGGGAGGCCGTGCAGGGCCAGTTGCTTGATGCCGGGCTGCGCGGTTTGGGGGGAGCGGGTTTTCCTTCGGGCAAGAAATGGGGCTTCGTGCGCGGCAATCCTGGGCCGCGCTATCTGGCCGTGAACGGGGATGAGGGCGAGCCTGGCACGTTCAAAGACCGATGGTATCTGGAACGCACACCGCATTTTTTCCTTGAGGGCATGTTAATCGCCGCTTGGGCGGTCGAGGCGCAGACCGTTTTCCTTTATATGCGCGACGAATATCCGGCGGTCCTGGAAATCCTGCGCCGCGAGATTGCAGCGCTTGAAGGCGCGGGGATTATCGCGCCGGGCTATGTCGAACTGCGGCGGGGCGCGGGGGCTTATATCTGTGGCGAAGAAAGCGCCATGATTGAAAGCATCGAAGGCAAACGCGGGCTGCCGCGCCACCGTCCGCCCTATGTGGCGCAGGTTGGTGTCTTTGGGCAGCCGACTTTGGTGCATAATGTCGAAACCCTGCACTGGATCGCGCGGATTTGCCGGGAAGGGGCGCAGGTGCTGAATGGGACCGAGAAGAACGGGCGTAAGGGGCTGCGCAGCTATTCAGTCTCGGGCCGGGTCGCCGCGCCGGGAATGTATCTGCTGCCCGCGGGATCGACGATTACCGACATTATTGGAGCGGCAGGGGGGATGGCCGAGGGGCACCGCTTTAAAGCCTATCAGCCGGGTGGGCCGTCTTCGGGTCTGTTGCCTGCGCATATGGATGATGTGCCGCTTGATTTTGACACGTTGCAGCCGCATGGGTCCTTCATTGGGTCGGCGGCTGTGGTTGTGCTGTCAGACCAAGACAGCGCACGGGCGGCAGCCCTCAACATGCTGCGGTTTTTCGAAGATGAAAGCTGCGGTCAGTGCACCCCTTGCCGGGTCGGCTGCGAAAAGGCGGTCAAGTTGATGCAAGCGGATCGCTGGGATCAGGGGCTGCTTGAGGAACTTTCGACGGCGATGGTCGATGCTTCAATCTGCGGATTAGGGCAGGCGGCGCCCAACCCGATCCGCATGGTTATCAAGCATTTCCCTGACGAAATCTGAACCGACGGGCGCCAGAGGCGGTTTCTTCGACATAGGGTGCTCTTCCATCTGCTGGGGCAAGCCTATAGATCATCAGGAAACAACGGAGGCGCCCGTGGCATTCTTCACAAAGCTAAAAGATCGACTTTTCAAATCCTCGTCCAAGATTGACGAGGGGTTGGAGGCGATTGTCAGTGACGGTGGCGAAACAGAAAACGATGCAGCGTTGGATGATGCCGCGCCCGTAGATGCGGTGATGGAAGCGCCGGGGGCGGCCGCAGCTGTCATGCCGGACCGTGGCGAGGACAGCGGCCCGATGTTGGCCGCCGAGCGCGCTGCTGCAGAGCCAACGCCAGACCCAGTGCCGCAGCCCGCGCCTGCTCCGGACCCGACGCCAGAGCCCGCGCCGACCCCGATGCCTGATCTGCCAGAGCCTGAACCGACCCCTGAACCGCTTGTGCCGCCGCAAGTCCCCGAGCCCGCCCCGGAGCCTGAACCGATCCCGCCCGTCTCTGACCCAGAGCCTACGCCGGAGCCAGAACAGCTGCCGCCCCTGCAGGACCCCGCCCCGGTCCCCACACCGACAGAGTTGCCCGAACCCGGTGGTTTGCGTCAGGCCATGGCCCCGGTAGCGCCGGATCTGGCTGAAGATAGAGCAGACACCGATGCGGCCAAACCCGGGCTGCTGGGTCGGCTGATTGGCCGGACGGGCAAGCCAACGGTTCGGCGTGCGCTGGATGACGACATGCTCGAGCAGCTTGAAGAATTGCTCATCAGCGCTGACATGGGTGTTGATACGGCGCTGCGGGTGACGGCGAATATGGCCGAGGGGCGCTTTGGCAAAAAGCTATCCGTGCGCGAGATCAAGCAACTGCTCGCCACCGAAGTGGGCCGTATCATGGAGCCGGTTGCCCGCCCCCTGCCGATCTATTCAAAGACCCCACAAGTGGTCTTGGTCGTGGGGGTCAACGGTTCAGGCAAGACAACAACCATCGGCAAGCTCGCCTCGCAGTTTCGGGCGGCGGGCAAGAAGGTCGTCATTGCGGCCGGTGACACGTTTCGCGCGGCAGCTGTGGAGCAATTGCAAGTCTGGGGCGAGCGCGCCGGGGTGCCGGTTCTTACTGCTGCGCAAGGCAGCGATCCTGCAAGCCTCGCTTTTGACGCGATGGGCCGCGCACAGGATGAGGGCGCTGACTTGCTACTGATCGACACCGCCGGACGTTTGCAAAACCGGGGTGACTTGATGGAAGAACTGGCCAAAATCGTGCGTGTCATCCGCAAGAAAGACGCCACCGCCCCGCACAATACCTTGTTGGTGCTTGACGCCACCACCGGGCAGAACGCAGTCAATCAAGTCAAAGTTTTTCAAGAGATTTCTGATGTCAGTGGTCTGGTGATGACGAAACTCGACGGCACTGCCAAGGGCGGTGTGCTGGTCGCGTTGGCGGACCGTTTCGGCCTACCGATCCACGCGGTGGGCGTGGGCGAACAAATTGACGATCTGTCGCCCTTTGATCCGCAGGAGTTCGCAGACGCACTGGTGGGTGTGGATGCCTAACACCGCCGCTGTCCCGCGTTGTCAATCGTGGGTGCCCAAGACCTTCTCCAGCTTTCGCAATATTGTCAGAACCGAGACCACAATGAAGGCCGTCAAACAGGCCAGCAAGACCTGCCCCGCGCCGCAAGACAGGCCAATCGCTCCCGCCAGCCACATTGACGCGCCTGTGGTGATGTTACGAACCTCGCCGTTCGAGGTGAAAATGATTCCCGCCGCCAGAAAGGCCACCCCAGCCGTAACCGCTTCGATCAGGCGCAGTGGGTCAAAGCGCATCTGGTCGCCCTTGCCGAACTGGAGGCTGCCAAGTTCCTGCCCGATGATGATGAATAGACAGGCCGCGATGGCCACCATGATATGGGTGCGCAGCCCCGCAGGCTTGTCGCGCCGCTCGCGCTCATATCCGACGATCCCCGCCAACAAAGCCGCCATGAGCAGACGTGCCGCGGCCACGGCGACAGGCACCTGCGAGAAGCTGTTGTTGAAGTCGGTGATCAGGCTTTCGAACATGGCAGTCCCATTGCTTGCAAGGCGGTTGCCAACTCAACCTTTGCCCGCGCTGGTGGTTCCGCAATGACAGACTGGGTGTTGTCGATTGAGGGGACGCCCGCAGGCCATACCGCTGCCCTTTGGCTGGCGCTCTGTGCGGCTTTCTTGCATGCGGTCTTTGGTGCGCTGCAGAAGGGCCGGCATGATCCTTGGCTGGCGCGTGGCGCGATTGACGGCGCTTACGGGGTGATGGCCGCGCCTTTTGCGCTTTTCGTTGTGCCTTGGCCCGAGCCGCATATGTGGGTCATCTTCCTCGGCGCCTTTGTGATCCATGTCGTATACAAGCTGTTGCAGGCTTGGACCTATACCAAAGGCGCCTATACGGTCGTCTATCCGGTGGTGCGCGGCACTGGCCCGCTTTTCGCGGTGGTGGGCGCCTATTTGATCTTTGATGAGAAGTTTAACGCGGTGCAGTGGATGGGTGTCGGTGTGCTGCTTTGCGGCATCTTCGGGCTGGCCATCTATAACCTGCGCAACCTCGTGGCGGCGCGTGACACTTTGCCCGCAGCGCTTGGTCTGGCGGTGCTGACAGGCTTGTTCGTAGCGCTTTACACCACATATGACGCTTACGGCATTCGCGCGACAGCCGATCCCTTCACCTTTCTCGCTTGGTTCTTCATGATTGACGCGCTGGTGATGCCGGTGATTGCATGGCGGCGCTGGCACCGGATGGAAAACCCTCCGCCGGTCGCGCCCCTGATGCTTCGCGGCTTTGTCGGCGGGATCATCGCATTCGCCAGTTTCGGGTCGATCATGCTGGCCACGCGGCTGGACAAGGTTGGTGAAGCGGCGGTACTGCGCGAGACATCAACCGTCTTTGCCGCGATCATCGGCGTGGTGGTGCTAAAAGAAACCGTCGGCCCGCGCCGCATTGCGCTGATGACGCTGATTGCGGTCGGGGCGGTGATTGTGGAAATGGGCGGCTAAAGGAGCAGGCATGTCAGAACCAAGAGAGATCAACCCGATGCTACGCGCAGCGCTGGAATATGGGCCGGTGCTCATCTTTCTGGTCGCTTACCTTTGGTTGAAGGACAACAGCTACACCATCGGCGGGACAGAATACGAAGGGTTCATCGTCGTCACTGCGATGTTTGTGCCGCTTCTGGTGCTGTCCACCGGCGCACTTTGGGCGCTAACGGGCAAGATCAGCCGAATGCAGGTGGCCACGGTGGTGCTGGTGGTAATCTTTGGCGGGCTGTCGGTTTGGCTGAACGATCCGCGTTTCTTTAAAATGAAGCCGACGTTGATCTATCTGCTGTTCGGCGGCCTGCTGGCGGTGGGGCTGCTGCGGGGCAAATCCTACCTGAAATACGTCATGGAAGAGGTGATGCCCCTGCGCGATGAAGGTTGGATGCTGCTGACGCGACGGTTGATGTACTTCTTCTTTGGCCTCGCCTTGGCAAACGAAATGATCTGGCGCTTCTTTTCGACCGACACATGGGTTTACTTCAAAACCTTCGGCCTGACGGCGGCGATTTTTGTTTTCTTCATGGCCCAGGGCAAATTGTTCGAGGCTTATGGCGAGAAGAAAGACCAAGGCTAAAGCGGCAAACCCACTTTGATCTGAGCGAAGTTGTTGACCTGCGCGGACGCGCGGCGTAATCCTCCGCCCGTGGCGATTTGTTACCGGATTGTGGGCCACGTAAAACATGCCGCTAAAAGGTCAGGATGAAAGACCCCTTTCGCTTGGCCGCGTCTGGGGTTTTTTTATGCCCGCAAGGTCGGGCCGAAGGGATGAAGATATGAGCAATGACCAGCACCCGCGCACGCAAGCGATCCACGCAGGCACCCGTCGCAGCCAATATGGGGAGGTGAGCGAGGCGATCTACCTCACTCAGGGTTTCGTATATGACAGCGCCGAGCAAGCCGCGGCGCGTTTTGAAGAGATCGGCCCGGACGAGTTCATCTATGCCCGCTATGGCAATCCAACGGTGGCGATGTTCGAAGACCGTATTGCCACGCTTGAGGGGGCCGAGGACGCATTTGCCACTGCCAGCGGCATGGCGGCAGTTTCTGGCGCGCTAATCTCAATGCTCAAAGCCGGCGATCATGTTGTCTCGGCCCGCGCGCTGTTTGGCTCTTGTATCTACGTATTAGAAGAAATCTTGGGCCGCTATGGGGTTGAGGTCACTTTTGTCGACGGTAGCGATCTTGAGGCATGGGAGGCGGCGATCCGCACAGACACCCGCGCCGTGTTTTTCGAGTCCGTGGCCAACCCGACGCTTGAGGTGGTCGACATCGAAGCCGTGGCCAAACTGGCCCACGCCAAGGGCGCTTTGGTCGTAATCGACAACGTCTTTGCCACGCCGGTATTCTCGAGCGCCATCTCGCAGGGAGCTGATGTGGTGATTTATTCAGCCACAAAACACATCGACGGGCAGGGGCGTGCCCTTGGCGGTGTGGTGCTGGGCAGCCGCGACTTTATCCGTGGCACGCTTGAACCCTACATGAAGCACACCGGTGGTTCGATGAGCCCCTTTACCGCGTGGATCATGCTTAAGGGGCTTGAAACCATTGATCTTCGGGTGCGCGCCCAAGCTGCCAGCGCGCAGGCTTTGGCCGAGGCGCTTGAAGGGCATGATGCCCTTGCGCGGGTGATCTATCCGGGTCTCAAGGGGCATCCGCAGGCAGAGCTGACCGCGCGGCAGATGGGGGCGGGCGGCACGGTGTTGTCGATTGACCTTGCGGGCGGCCAAGCAGCAGCCTTTGCCTTTTTGAATGCGTTGAAGGTGGGGATCATCTCGAACAATCTGGGCGACGCCAAGACCATCTTGACCCATCCCGCGACCACGACGCATCAGCGTCTGCCGCAGGAAACCAAGGACTTGTTGGGCATCACCCCCGGCTTGATCCGCGTGAGCGTTGGGCTGGAGCATGTCGGAGATCTGAAGGATGATCTGCTGCAAGCCTTGGACGCGGCGGCGCAGGCCTGACCCGAAGTGTCGCAGCCGCAGTGGCATTTCCGGTCTGAGCCTCTTACATTAAGCGCATCAGACCGGAGGGCCGTGCAATGAACATCGTGACAGAGGTGCCAGATAAGCCCGACCGTGAGGCGGCTGAGGGCGCGCTCGCGACCCTGCGTGCATGGGCCGAGGCGGCGACTCCGGCTGAGATTGCCAAGCTCGACCCCGCCGTGACCCGAATGTTGGATGCGCCCGACTATCCGGCACTCAGCCGCGAATATCCGTCGGATTTCACCGCTGGCGCCAACTACATGGCCACGCTGCCTGACCTGCAAAACGGCCCGGCCAGTCTGATCCGAGGCGCACAGCAGTTGATCCAGCATGTGGGCATCTCAAACTTTCGCCTGCCGATCCGCTACCGCAGCCGCGAAGGCGGGGATTTGCAGCTTGAGACTTCGGTAACGGGCACTGTGTCGTTGGATGCCGAAAAGAAGGGCATCAACATGTCCCGGATCATGCGCAGTTTTTACCGTCATGCTGAGGCGACCTTTAGCTTTGAGGTGATTGAAGCGGCGTTGGACGACTACAAAGCCGACCTCGAAAGCCTCGACGCACGTATCCAGATGCGCTTTTCCTTTCCGATGAAGATCGGCAGCCTGCGCTCTGGGCTGACAGGCTATCAGTATTATGACATCGCGCTGGAACTGGTCGAGCAGGCGGGAAAGCGTAAAAAGATCGTCCATCTCGACTATGTTTATTCCAGCACTTGTCCCTGTTCCTTGGAGTTGAGCGAACATGCGCGGCAGACGCGGGGGCAGCTGGCAACGCCGCATTCGCAGCGCTCGGTTGCGCGTATTTCGGTTGAAACGCTCGACGAAAGCGATTGCCTGTGGTTCGAAGACCTTATCGATCTGTGTCGGCTCGCTGTGCCAACTGAAACGCAGGTGATGGTCAAACGCGAAGATGAACAGGCATTTGCCGAGTTGAACGCGGCCAATCCGATTTTCGTCGAAGACGCCGCCCGACTGTTTTGCGAACAATTGCTGGCCGATCATCGGGTAGGCGATTTCCGAATTGTGGCCAGCCACCAAGAAAGCCTGCACAGCCATGATGCGATCAGTGTCCTGACCCAAGGTGACACATTCGCGGCCGAAAGCATTGATCCCAAGCTGTTTAACACGCTGTTTCACGTCGGGTGACGCGGCGCGCGGTGTCTTTGCTATCGCGACACTGAATGCGCAGCCTTGCAAACCACGCCCAGCCGCTATGCAGAAACGTTGGTTCTGCTGCGGCGCAGCATTACCTATCTAAGGGTCACTGAAACACGGAATTGCAAAGGCAATCAGATGACCTACCAGAGCACAGTCCAGCCCACTCAAACGGCCCCCATTTCTGAAACCCTGCGCCGCGCGGGTGCCGGTTTGCGCCGCTTCTTCGCGGGGATTGGCCACGGGATCATGACAAGTTCTTCGGCCTATCAGCGCTATGAACAAGTTCAGCAGCTACAAGCCAAAAGCGACGCCGAACTGGCAGAGCTTGGGGTGAAGCGCGATGAGATCGTGCATGAGGTTTTCAAAGACCTTTACTACATCTAAATCAGCCACGGGTGCCGGGCAAAACACGCCTCGCGCCCGTCGCCGCTTGACAGCGGCCAGCGGTCACGCCAACGCTGCGCTGATGTTGGATATACGACCTGTCGGATATGTCATCGGCCTTTTGGTGGCCGTATTGGGCTTTGCCATGATCGTGCCGGTCCTTGTCGATCTGGCCGAAGGGCGGGGCCAATGGTGGGTTTTCGTCGAAAGCGCAGTGATTACCATGCTCGCCGGGGGCATGATTGCCCTCGCCAGCGCCAATGGGGTGCGCGAAGGGCTGACCATCCAGCAAACCTTTATGCTGACCACCGGCGTCTGGCTGATGCTGCCGCTTTTTGGCGCCTTGCCCTTCGTGCTCGGCGCGACAGAGGCGAGTGTAACCGATGCGGTATTTGAGGCGATGTCGGGGCTGACCACCACCGGCTCGACCGTACTGTCAGGGCTAGAAAGCCTGCCCAAAGGTCTGCTGATCTGGCGCGGCATCCTGCAATGGCTTGGCGGCATCGGTATCATTGTGGTCGCGATGGTGTTCTTGCCCGAGCTGCGCGTGGGTGGGATGCAGATTTTTAAATCCGAATCCTTTGACACTTTCGGCAAAATCCTCCCCCGCGCCGGGCAAATCGCCACGCAGATTTCGGTGATTTACCTTTGGCTGACGGTGGCCTGCGTGCTGAGCTACCTCGCGCTTGGGATGAGCGCGTTTGATGCGACGGTCCATGCGTTGACCACGGTTTCTACTGGCGGTTTCTCGAACTACGACGCGTCTTTCAGCACCTTCTCTGGCCCGGCGGAATATGTGGCGTCGCTGTTCATGATCCTCGCGGCGTTGCCATTTGTGCGCTATGTGCAGTTGATTAACGGCAACCCGGTCGCGCTGCACCGAGACCCGCAGGTACGGGGTTTTCTTTTGACGTTGGTGGTGCTGGTGGCGGTGGCATTTGTCTTGCTGCGCGGCGTATTTAGCTATGACTGGGAACAGATGCTGCGCGAGGCTTTGTTCAACATCACCTCGATCATCTCGGGCACCGGCTATGCTTCTGCCGACTATATGACTTGGGGGCCTTTTGCCGTCGCGCTGTTCTTCTTTATCGGGCTGATTGGCGGCTGTGCGGGCTCGACCACCTGTTCGATCAAGGTCTTCCGTTATCAGTTGCTCTTTGCCTCGATCCGCGCGCAGCTGCGGCGGATTCGTTCACCACATGGAGTTTTCACACCGCGCTATGATGGCCGCCCAGTAGGCGGAGACGTGTTAAGCTCGGTGATGTCGTTCTTCATGTTTTTCATTGTATCGCTGGGCCTGATCTCGGTCGCGCTGAGCCTTACCGGATTGGATTTCGTGACTTCGGTTTCCGGCGCGTCGGCGGCCTTGGCAAATATCGGTCCGGGCCTTGGCCCAATCATTGGTCCGGCGGGCAACTTTGGCAGTCTGAACGACACGGCAAAGTGGATTTTAATCGTTGCCATGCTGATCGGTCGCTTGGAGCTTCTTGCCGTTTACGTCATGTTTACCTCAAAGTTCTGGCGCGCCTGATCGGTGCGCATGTAGAACGGCAAGGGGCGGCACCTATGGCGCCGCCCCCTGCTGTTTAACTGACTGGGGTCGCTCTTATTCCCAGCAGCTGACCAGCACCGTCATTCCTTGCGCTTGCAGCGTCAGGTCACGCGGCGCGATTGTCGCGGCGCCGCCCTGTGCGGTCTCAAGGTTGATCCCGGCTTTCTGTGCCGCGCCGCGGATGGCGGCACCGTCCAGTGCAAAGCTGACGTCCGCGGGCAGTTTGCGATCCTCTTCGGCGCGCGGCAGCAACATACCGACCACATGGCCTCTCTCGTCAAACACCGGACCGCCCGCATCACCGGGCTGCGCCTTCATTTCGAGACGCTTCAGGCGTTCTTCTCCGTTCAGCCCCTTGAGGTCTGACAGGGTGCCAAAGGTCAGTGTCGCCGCACTCAGGACGCCACCGTAGGAATAGCCTGCAACCGAAACCTCGGACTGCAAGCGTGGCGCTTGGCTGCTGAACTGCGCCACGGCCAACGGTGCCAGCGTGCTTTCCGGCTTCAGCAGAGCTAGACCGCTGTCCTTGTCCGACACCAGAACCTGCGCTGCAGTGTCTTCGTCCAGCGTGACGCGGGTACAGGCACCGACGACGTCGTTAGTAGTAAGGACCGTGCCTCTGGTGTCGACGAAAAAGCCGCTGCGGGCGATTTTGGGCTGGCGGACTTGCAGACCAGCAACGAGATCAATCGCCTGAGCGTCACTGTTGCCTGCGGCCGGGTCCAACACGCCGGGCAGGCGGGTCAGGCTTTTCGACATCTCGGCAATGACGCGGCGGCGGCGGTCTTCGTCTCCGGCAGGCCAAATCAGGGTAAAGCCTTTGATCTGGTCATTCTCAAGCGAGACCTGCGTTTGGCTGACGATGCTGCCGTTTTCGCCGATCAGTTCAAAGGAATCGCGCTTGCGCTCGCGCGGGCCTTCCAATGGCACGATCTCAAGCGTTTGCATGATGTCATAGAGACCATAGAGCGTGTCGCGGTCCCCCGGCTGGCTGATCAGTAGCACCCGCGCGCCGACATTCCCGCTGGCGTCGTAATGGGCAAAGGGCGGCTCATAACGGGCAAAGGCGACTTCTGCGGTGGGCATCAAAATTTCGATCCCGGCCTTGTCATCTTGCACGATCTGCATGTCCAACCCATCAAGCACGGCATTGTATTGTGCCAGCAGCGTCTTGCGCTGGAGCGTCGTCAGAACACCGGTGGTCTCATACCCGTTCGCCTCCTGCCACGCCTGCATAGACCGGCGGGTGCCGCCGCCAAACGCGCCGTCGATACCGCTGTTGTAAAAGCCCGCCCATTTCAAAGCGATTTGAAGGTCGCGGCGCTCTTGACCGCTCAGCCCGCGCTCGGATTGACGTGCTTCGGCAAGGGTCTCTTGGGGCACTTCTGGCACGGCTGGCGCCTCAGGCTCGGCAGGTACATTTGGCGCGGTCTCGGTGTCAGCCGCTTGTGCCGTTTCCACTTCGGTTTGCGCTTCATCAGATGTGGCCTGATCAAGCGGCGTGGTCGTGACCTGTGGCGTTGTGCTCCCGGTGGCGGATTCTTCACCCGCTTCGGGGGTTGCGCTGGCAGGCGGGTCGATCACTCCGGTATCGAGCACATTGGCTCCGACCGGCCAGAACTGTTGGCGAAAGCGGTCAGATTGCTGAATGAAACTGTCACGTGGCACCAGACCGTCGCGGACATAGGCCCGCCGCACCAGTTGCGCATCGGCGCGGCGGTAGGGGCCAACAGCGATGCCATACCAGCCGCCGCCCAGTGAAAAGCCACTTATGTCGTCCAAAAGCGTGTCATAAGCGCGTGCGCGGTCCGTGGCTTCGGCCAAAGACGGCAGTGCCTCAATCTGTACCCAGACGACATCCTCTGCCGATTGCGCCCGGGCAAGGCCCGCCATGAACAGAGACAGGCCTAGAAAAATTGCCACGGGGGCAAATTGAAGTCGCTTCATCGTTACTCAACTCTCGCAAAACCAAATCCGGAGCAGATTACGCTGGAAAGCGACGCAATTGCCATGAGAAAGGGGCTGAAAATCTCACAAACCTGCGATTGACCCCCCGCGCCAGCAGCCGTAGGAAAGGCGCGCATCATTAAGGGGCAAGTGCCATGTCTGACGCCGCGCAAAAACCACGCTCTTTCCAAGAGATCATCCTTGCTTTGCAGGGCTATTGGGCGCGGCAGGGATGTGCGATCTTGCAGCCCTATGACATGGAAGTGGGCGCAGGCACCTTTCACCCTGCGACCACGCTGCGCAGTCTGGGCAGCCAGCCTTGGGCCGCGGCCTATGTGCAACCTTCGCGCCGCCCCACCGACGGGCGCTATGGCGAGAACCCCAACCGCTTGCAGCATTATTACCAGTATCAAGTGCTGATCAAACCCAGCCCGCCCAACCTGCAAGAACTGTATCTCGGCTCGCTTGAGGCCATCGGCATCGACATGGCGCTACATGACATCCGCTTTGTTGAGGACGATTGGGAAAGCCCGACGCTCGGCGCTTGGGGTCTGGGCTGGGAAGTCTGGTGTGACGGGATGGAAGTCAGCCAGTTTACCTATTTCCAGCAGGTCGGCGGGCATGACTGCCACCCGGTTTCGGGCGAGCTGACCTATGGGTTAGAGCGTTTGGCGATGTATGTGCTGGGCGTGGATCATGTGATGGACATGCCGTTCAACGACCCCGATGCGCCGATCCCGCTTACCTATGGCGACGTGTTCAAACAGACCGAAGAAGAATTCGCCCGCTGGAACTTTGACACGGCAAACACCGAGG
>Ga0209344_10002734_pt1 | contig 18912 bp, 19 predicted proteins | sample Cruoilmetagenom6_FD_187293 | JGI IMG/M metagenome (GOLD analysis project Ga0209344, IMG submission 187293) | Oil polluted marine microbial communities from Coal Oil Point, Santa Barbara, California, USA - Santa Barbara Oil Seep Sample 6 (SPAdes)... | ecosystem: Environmental > Aquatic > Marine... | reverse complement strand
AGGCTTTCGGCGGGTCGGTGGGGGAATGGCTGGTTTTGGGCGGGTTGGCGGTTTTGATCTGGGGTTATAGGCGTGTGCTGTCGGGTTTGAAAAAGCGCGCGCTAGCTATCAAACCGCCAGAAACGCCCGGCACATTTTCCCCAACAGAACTGGAACGCTATGCCCGACATATTGTTTTGCGTGAAATTGGCGGACCTGGGCAGAAACGTCTGAAACAGGCGCGGATACTGGTGGTCGGCGCAGGGGGGCTGGGATCGCCCGCATTGCTGTATCTGGCTGCGGCTGGCGTGGGTACAATTGGCGTGATTGACGACGATGCCGTTGATAATTCCAATCTACAACGTCAGGTGATCCATCTGGATGCAGATATCGGCATGCCCAAAGTGTTTTCCGCCGAAAAAGCTATGCGAGCACAAAACCCCTATGTGACGGTGCATCCCTATAATCGCCGTCTGATTGGTGATGATGCGAGGGAACTGATTTCGACCTATGATCTGGTGCTAGATGGCACTGATAATTTTGACACCCGCTATCTGGTGAATCGCATCTGCGCAGAGTTGAAAATACCCCTGATTGCCGCGGCCCTGTCCCAGTGGGAAGGCCAAATCAGCACGTATGATCCGGCCCGTGGCACGCCATGTTACCAATGCATCTTTGACAAAGCCCCGGCCCCCGGTCTGGCCCCGTCTTGTGCTGAGGCCGGGGTTCTGGGCCCGCTGCCCGGCGTGATTGGGGCGATGATGGCCGTTGAAGCGGTTAAGGAGATTGCAAAGACTGGCGAAGGGTTGCACGGACGGATGATGATCTATGATGCGCTATATGGGGATACGCGGGTGATCAGGCTGAAGCGGCGGGACGGGTGTGATGTTTGTGGGAGTGGTAGGACGACGCCTGGCCATAACTGAAGACTTCATTTGATTCTATTTGTCGGAAAGCGAAAACCCTATTATTTTGCCTTCAGATGAATTTTGTGAAAATTTCATTTCATTCATAGCGTCGAGGAAATGGTCGTCTGTTAATGTAACGTGCTCATTTGGGTTTTTCAGCGCCTCACACGCTATTTGAACTGCGCGAAATATCCATTCCTTAATGAATGCCTGTGTTGCGCTCTCAGTTTCATTGACAAGCAATTCCATATCGATTTGAACAGTTGAATATTCTTTAAGCTGATGTGCTATGTACCTGCGCCGCAATTCATTGTCAGGTGCACCCATATATATGCACTGGCTAATACGCCCAGGCCTGTCTTTTAATGCGGATTCAATGCGATCAATCGCATTTGTTGTCATAACAATACTGATTTCTTCGTTTGGTCGCAGCCCATCCATTTGGTCCATCAGTTCGCCTAACGTAACAGAGAAAACATTGTTTTCACGCGATGCAAACATAAGATCGGCATCTTCGATGAATACCACAGACGGTTGAAACAGCCTTGCCAAGGTAAACACCGCACCGACATTTGACAGTGATTCTCCGGTTAAGAAAATGCGTGTGACTTTGTCCAGTTGGTGGCAAATATGTCGACATGCGTATGTTTTCCCGGTGCCCGGAGGACCGTGAAGAAGAATCCCGCGCTTGGTCGGGACGCCATTGAATTTTAGAATATCGCGCCGGGTATTCAGGTCGACAATATTTCGCTTAAATAAGTCCATTTGATTTTTGCTAAGGATAATATCATCATTCGGTACAGTCCTTATTGGTGAAAAATGGACGCCGAGATGGGGTGGTTTTTCAACTTCACCATAATCGTCCTTTTTACCAGATTCATATGAAAGCTGTAAAATACTGCTGCGAAATATTGAGTGAATTTTGCTGTGTTCAATTATTTTTGTGACGACTTCCTCGCCTATATTAGTGTTATCCGCCGCCACTTCTAGCTTAAGAGTTTGCAAAAACCGGTTGATCGACAGCCGTATTATTCCCGGAACAGAAGCTTCCGGTTTTTTAACGAGCCAAAAACAGTCAATTGAAAAAAATACCTCATTTTCAGGGCCCGTAGGAAATGGAATCCGTTCAGCCTTATTAATTGTGCGGTTTTGCCACTCTGTTCGTGGATTATGAATGATATCACTTAGTTGCTCATTGTGCTGTGTTTCCAGTTTGCTAAAGTGACCAGGTTCCCCAAATAGTTTGTCTATCGAGCGGGATAAATCAACAAAGCGGTACGCGGGCAAATCTGCCGTATGAACCTGAAGAAGACGCTTGTTTCGTCTAAAAATGAATTCAATGTTTTTGTCGATGCTGTCTGAAAATTTAAACAAATGTTCGCTTTCGATTAGAACAGGGTCATAGAAATTCTGACCAGTCAAGTTGGGTTATATGCCAAAACATACGCTGGTACAGGTAATTTGATTTTTCACAGCTTCAGTTAATGTAACCAGCGCGAAATCCGCATCGCGCACCCCTTGCCCCAGCCCAGCACTTCCCCTATACGCCCCCGGTGGCGCATACAGCACCACAAGAATCAACCGTATAAGCCGTGGTTGGCCGCTCCCGTCGCTGGGGGTCATATCCGGCAAAGGAGAAGCGACATGAAACTGAATGAACTTCACGATAACGAAGGCGCCACCAAGAAACGTATGCGCGTTGGCCGTGGTGTCGGATCCGGCAAGGGTAAAACCGCTGGCCGTGGTATCAAGGGGCAGAAATCCCGCTCGGGTGTGGCGATCAAAGGTTATGAGGGCGGTCAAATGCCTTTGTACCAACGTCTGCCAAAACGCGGCTTTAACATGCGTAACCGCAAGAAGTTTGCAGTTGTGAACCTTGGCATCCTGCAAAAATTCGTTGATTCCAAGAAACTGGACGCGAAAAAAGAAATTACCGAAGATGTACTGCTTGAAGCAGGTGTTATCCGGCGCAAACTGGACGGTGTTCGGATTTTGGCAAAAGGTGAAATTACCGGAAAGCTGAAAATTTCTGTAACCGGTGCTTCCAAGTCCGCGATCCAAGCAGTTGAAAAAGCCGGCGGTTCGCTTTCGCTCACATCTGCGTCGGCGGCCGAATAAAAGGTTGTCGGCAGCCTTTATGCTGCTTACATCGTTTTAAAGTTTTCCAAACGCCGCTGGATCCGGGGAACCGACCGGCGGCGTTTTTGCAAAGAGAGACCAAATGGCATCTGCAGCAGAACAAATGGCCGCGAACGTAAGCTGGGGCACCCTCGGGAAAGCCACAGAACTGCGCCAGCGTATTTTCTTCACCCTCGGGCTTTTGATCGTTTACCGGCTTGGCACCTATATTCCGGTTCCCGGTATCGATGGCGTTGCGTTGCGCGGCTTCATGGATCAAGCGGCTACCGGCATTGGGGGCATTCTGAACATGTTCACCGGTGGCGCGATCAGTCGCATGGGGATTTTTGCCCTTGGGATTATGCCCTATATATCTGCTTCGATCATCATTCAGCTGATGACAGCGATGGTTCCCCAACTGGAACAGCTGAAGAAAGAAGGCGAAAGCGGACGCAAGAAAATCAACCAATATACGCGTTATGGCACCGTTTTTCTGGCAACGTTTCAGGCCTACGCGCTGGCCGCCAGCCTGGAAGCGGGCGATTTGGCCTCAGAGCCGGGGCTTTATTTTCGCGTCGCCTGTATCATTACGCTGGTTGGTGGCACCATGTTCCTGATGTGGCTTGGCGAACAGATCACTGCGCGCGGTATCGGCAACGGTATTTCACTGATCATCTTCGTTGGAATAGTCGCTGAGTTGCCCGCCGCACTGGCACAGTTCTTTGCTTCGGGCCGCTCAGGTTCCCTTAGCCCCGCGGTGATAATCGGCGTGATCCTAATGGTGATAGCGGTAATCGGTTTCGTGGTGTTCATGGAACGCGCCCTTCGTAAGATACATATTCAGTACCCACGCCGTCAGGTCGGTATGAAGGTTTATGACGGTGGTTCCAGCCACTTGCCGATCAAGGTAAACCCGGCTGGCGTTATCCCGGCGATTTTTGCCTCATCCCTGCTGCTGCTACCTACGACGCTGGCGACCTTTTCAGGCAGCCAGACCGGCCCGGTGATGTCAACTATTCTGGCTTACTTTGGCCCTGGCCAACCGCTATACCTGTTGTTCTTTACTTCGATGATCGTGTTCTTCACTTACTTTTATACAGCGAATGTGGCCTTCAAATCTGATGAAGTTGCCGACAATCTTAAAAATCAGAACGGGTTTGTTCCCGGCATTCGCCCCGGTGCCAAAACCGAAGAATACCTGGACTACGTTGTTGCCCGCATTCTGGTGCTTGGCTCAGCTTACCTTGCGGCAGTTTGTCTCTTGCCGGAAATATTGCGTTCACAACTGGCAATTCCGTTCTACTTTGGCGGAACCTCGGTTCTGATCGTCGTGTCTGTTACCATGGATACGATCAATCAGGTGCAATCTCATCTGCTGGCACATCAGTATGAAGGGTTGCTTGAAAAATCACAGCTGCGCGGTAAAAAACGCGGTGGTAGAAAAGGGCCTGCCAGACGATGAACATTATCCTTCTCGGACCACCCGGAGCGGGCAAAGGAACACAAGCACGCCGTCTGGTTGACGAACGTGGTATGATCCAGCTTTCCACCGGCGACATGCTGCGCGCAGCACGAACATCCGGAACTGAGATGGGAAAAATTGTGGCGGATGTCATGGATCGCGGCGATTTGGTAACTGATGAAATTGTCATCGGCCTGATTGCAGAACAGCTTAAAGGGGACAATGGCGGTGGCTTCATTTTTGATGGCTTCCCGCGTACGCTTGCGCAGGCTGATGCGTTAGATTCCCTGATGGCCAAGGTTGGCAAGACACTCGACTGTGTGGTTGAAATGCAGGTGGACGACGACGAACTTGTTTCCCGTATCACTGCACGTTCAACCTGTGGAAACTGCGGCGAAGGCTACAATGATCTGTCCAAGCCAATTCCGGCTGATGAGAAATGTACCAACTGCGGCTCATCTGATTTCAAAAGGCGGGCGGATGATAACGAAGAAAGCCTGAAAACCCGTTTGCTTGCCTATTATAAACAAACCAGCCCGTTGATTGGGTATTACTACGCCAAAGGCGACCTTCGCTCTGTAAACGGCCTTGGCGAAATCGACGATGTCGCTGCGTCAATTTCCGGGGTTCTGGAAATCTGACGAACCGGTGACGGCGGCCACTGTCTGGGCAACACTTGCATTTTCAATTCTTAACGAGCTGCACGCAGCGCGCTGTTTGTCTGGGCGCTTGGACCCCTTCTTGGGGTGTTGCTGATCTGGATCGCCATGTGCGGCGCACGAGGTCGGCTTGTGCTTCATTTTGGGTTGCACTGAGTGCATCGGAACCATCCAAAAAATGAAATGACGGTTGCTAAATTCTGGGTGTTGATTGTTAGCGCAGGACAATAGGATCTGGTGCATTTTTCAACGGCGACTTCGCTTTGCGCGTGGCGCCTATTTCTGGGTACTTGACGCTATCCTGATAACGCCGTAAAGCACCCCATCCCGCAAGGGAATCGGCGCAGATCACGGGTCGCTCCCAAGTCTGCCCAAAATGAATTCAGCGCAACCCGTAGGTTTTAGTGCCCGCGGGTTTGTCGTTGTGAAAAAAGGTTCTGGTATTACGGAACCGCAACGAAAAGGAAAGCACACGTGGCACGTATCGCCGGCGTTAACCTGCCCGACCAAAAACGGGTTCCAATCGCCCTTACTTATATCACCGGAATTGGCAACACATCTGCGGCTATGATTTGCGAAGCTGTTGGTATTGATGCCTCTCGTCGCATGAACGAATTGTCAGATGCCGAGGTTCTGAAAATCCGTGAACATATTGACGCCAACCACACAGTGGAAGGCGATCTGCGTCGCGAAACCCAGATGAATATCAAGCGCCTGATGGATCTTGGTTGTTATCGCGGTCTGCGTCACCGTCGAAATCTGCCGGTTCGTGGTCAGCGTACTCATACAAATGCTCGTACCCGCAAAGGCCCCGCAAAGGCCATTGCCGGCAAGAAAAAATAGGGGGTCTGATCAATGGCACGCGAAAAGACTCGGACTAAGCGTAAAGAACGCAAGAACATCGCCGCTGGTGTGGCGCATGTGAACAGTTCTTTCAACAACACCAAAATTCTGATTTCCGATGTACAAGGCAATGCGATTGCTTGGTCATCCGCTGGCACAATGGGCTTTAAGGGCTCGCGGAAATCAACGCCTTATGCGGCACAGATGGCGGCGGAAGATGCTGCTAAAAAGGCTCAGGAACATGGTGTTAAAACCATCGAAGTAGAAGTTCAGGGGCCCGGTGGCGGTCGTGAAAGTGCACTTCGTGCTCTGGCAGCGGTTGGTCTCAACATCACTTCGATCCGTGATGTAACACCGATGGCACATAATGGCTGTCGTCCACCCAAACGTCGTCGGGTATAACCGAACCTATCTGGCTCGGATTGCAGCGATCTGCTTTCCGGGCCTGACCTTTTTAACCTCGGGCGTCCCCTTCATTTGGACATGGGCAGGGGACAGGAATTGAGGAGACAAGCATGATCCACAAAAATTGGGCTGAACTGATCAAGCCACAACAACTGGACGTAAAACCGGGCAATGATCCGATGCGTCAGGCAACCGTTATCGCGGAACCACTTGAACGCGGTTTCGGACTGACATTGGGCAACGCCCTTCGTCGTATTCTGATGTCATCTTTGCAGGGTGCCGCGATTACCTCGGTTCAGATCGACAACGTGCTGCATGAATTTTCATCCGTGGCCGGTGTTCGCGAAGATGTCACCGACATCGTTCTGAATCTCAAAGGTGTAGCGATCCGCATGGAAGTGGACGGGCCAAAGCGCCTGTCAATTTCTGCCAAAGGTCCATCGATCGTGACCGCAGGCGATATTTCCGAAAGTGCCGGAATTGAGATTCTGAATAAGGATCACATTATCTGTCACCTTGACGAAGGCGCCGACCTATACATGGAACTGACGGTTAACACCGGCAAGGGCTATGTTGCTGCCGAAAAGAACCGACCCGAAGATGCACCTATTGGCCTGATGCCGGTTGATGCGATTTATTCGCCGGTGAAAAAAGTCAGCTACGATGTTCAGCCTACCCGTGAAGGTCAGGTTCTTGACTATGACAAACTGACACTGAAGCTGGAAACAGACGGGTCGATTACCCCGGATGATGCTGTGGCTTATGCCGCACGTATCCTTCAGGATCAGCTGTCTATCTTCGTGAACTTTGATGAGCCAGAATCAGCCTCCCGTCAGGAAGAAGACGATGGCCTGGAATTCAATCCGTTGCTGCTCAAGAAAGTGGACGAACTGGAACTTTCTGTCCGTTCGGCGAACTGCCTCAAGAACGACAACATCGTTTACATTGGCGATCTTATTCAGAAGACAGAAGCAGAAATGCTGCGCACGCCTAATTTTGGGCGCAAGTCGTTGAATGAGATCAAAGAGGTTCTGTCGGGCATGGGGCTGCATCTGGGTATGGATGTCGAAGAATGGCCACCCGAAAACATCGAAGATCTGGCTAAGAAGTTTGAAGACCAGTTCTGATAATTCCGGTCGCGCCGGGGAAAATTCTGGCGCGACCAACAATCAAAGACTTTAATGGATGCATCCGACTTCTATTAAAGACTTTAGAGAGTACCGGGCATTCCGCCCCAAGGAGAGTGACCTGCACGCACGGGTTACCAGACAAAGTATAAAGAAGAAGGACTAAAATCATGCGCCACGCAAAAGGCTATCGCCGCCTGAATCGCACCCATGAGCACCGCAAAGCCCTGTTTGCTAACATGGCCGGGTCGCTTATCGAACATGAACAGATCAAAACAACCCTGCCTAAGGCCAAGGAATTGCGCCGAATCATCGAAAAGCTTGTGACTCTTGGGAAACGCGGGGATTTGCACGCCCGCCGTCAGGCAGCATCACAATTGAAGCAGGATGAATATGTTGCAAAACTGTTTTCAGTTCTCGGCCCGCGCTACAAAGACCGTCAAGGTGGTTATGTGCGTGTATTAAAGGCTGGTTTCCGCTTTGGTGATATGGCCCCGATGGCTATCATCGAATTTGTTGACCGCGATGTTGATGCCAAAGGTGCGGGCGATAAAGCCCGCGTTGCGGCAGAAGAAGCCGCACAAAGCTAAGCCACTATTTCTATTGATGTTATTATACCTGCTGCCCGTTTGGGTAGTGGGTATTTTGTTTTGGACGGGCCTTCAGTTCCTTATTTGCTGAGCTAATTTCGCGTAATGATTTTGGCCAAATCCCTTCCGAAAAAAAATCTGAGATCACCCAATTTCTGAAACTACACACCTCTGATGAGAGATAATTAGAGCCTGAAGTATCAGAACTATCCAAGATAATTGATCGCATTTGATTTAGTATTCACAGTTTTTTCGTGTGTTTCCCGCAATCATAAGTTGACAAATATCTATCCAACTAGTCTAAAAAGGTAGTCAACATGTTGCCGCCTTTGAGTCTTGGTATTGGAAAGCTGACAAGTTCATAGGGGCGCTGGCGGAGTTACATGTGTGGGGGATAGTATTTGCAGGTTATAGAGTAAAAATATGTGGCAACCAAGAAACGCAGAATTTATCGTTCGAGAATCTACTGAAAAATCAGGACAGATACGAATGGTACGAAACAATATTCTCGATAAGCTTTTAAGGGAACTCGGGGAAATATCGCCTCTCGGATTTTCTGCGGGGTTACACATAAGATTTGCCGCACCGTTGGTTTATGTAAAAACATACTGTGAAGGGTGGCAGAAACTTTATGATGAAAATGCTTTTGCACTGCGTGACCCTACTGTTTTCTGGGGGCTTGGAGTAAAAGGTTCAACCCGGTGGAGCTCAATCAAACTCCCCGATCCATTTAGTATTATGCAGCAAGCTAAAGAATTTGGTCTGGAATATGGCGCTGTCATTTCCTACGGGCCAATAACGTCGCGTTCAATCATTGGGATTGCGCGCGGTGATCGAGAGTTCACTGACGAAGAAATTGCGACAGCAACGGAGATAGCTGAAAAGCTCCACGTCGCAGCGGAACCGCCAACTGAACTCACCAAGGCGCAAATCGAAGCGCTGCAACTACTCGCCGAGGGATACAGACATACCGCGGCTGCTGCCAAACTTGGAATTTCGGAAAGTGCATTGAAAGCGCGTTTACAGGGCGCGCGTACCAGACTGGGTGCGCGTACATCTGCAGAAGCCCTTCGCAAGGCGCGGGAATACCGGTTCTTGTAGACATGGTCTGTCTCTCTCTTGGAAAATCTTTCTCAATCCAAGCTGGAGGCTTTTATGCAAGCTACAACTCTATCATTCGAAAACATCCACAAACATGGTGAACTCTTTGCCAACATGCTGCGCGCGCGGCACACGACTTTTATCGGGCGTAATAACTGGGATTTACCCGAAGCCAACGGTATGGAATATGACCAGTATGATACGCCAGCCAGCAGGTGGGTTGCAGTTCATGATTTTGGCCAGGTGCTGGCGGGTGTTCGACTGACACCGACAATTGCCAAATGTGGCGTTTACACCTACATGATCCGGGATGCGCAACTTGGCTTGCTGGAAGATATTCCAAGTAATCTGCTTTGGGAAAAAGCCCCGGTTGCCAGCCACATCTGGGAAAGTTCGCGCGTATTTGTTTCGCAGTCTGTCCCTGCCAAACTGCGTCTGCGGGTTCAAATCAGCCTGATCAATGAAATGGTAACTTCTGCTCGCAGTTTAGGAGCGACTTCTTTGCTTGGGATTATACCCGAACATTCGCCCCGTCTTGCGCGCCGCACCGGACTGGATTGTCAGACGGCTGGCCCGATTCTAACCACTGGCGACGGTGAAAGCAGCGTATGTGTTAACATAAATCTGGCGTCGAAACTGCACTGATATAGCAGGATTTTTCGGGTGGAAACCTCTCTTCACCCGAAATCACCCTTTCATCGCGTTGTGTCCACACGTAAGTCTGGGAACATGGCCGATCTCTTTTCATCTTCTTCACCTGACAAAAGCGATGGTTCTTCCAGGCCGTTGGCTGATCGGTTGCGCCCAAAATCTTTGGCCGAAGTTATCGGTCAGGATCAGGTTCTTGGGCCTGACGGGCCTTTGGGAACAATGTTATCTTCGGGTAGCTTGTCGTCTCTTGTTTTTTGGGGGCCGCCCGGCGTGGGTAAAACTACCATCGCAAGATTGCTGGCCACCGAGACTGATCTGCATTTCATCCAAATCAGCGCGATCTTCACCGGGGTTCAGGATCTGAAAAAAGTATTCGAGGCAGCAAAGATCCGCCGTCAAAATGGCAAAGGAACGCTTCTGTTCGTTGATGAAATCCATCGTTTCAATAAGGCCCAGCAGGATGGTTTCTTGCCGCATATGGAAGATGGTACGATTCTTTTGGTTGGGGCCACTACGGAGAACCCCAGCTTTGAACTGAATGCGGCTTTGTTGTCCCGCTCACAGGTGTTGGTTCTTGAACGGTTGTCACTCGTCGATCTGGAATATCTTGCTCAGCGCGCAGAACAAGATTTAAATCGCCCTCTACCGCTGACCGGGGAAGCGCGAGGTGCGCTGTTAGAGATGGCTGATGGTGATGGCCGTGCGTTGCTGAATCTGATCGAACAGGTCGCGGCGTGGAAGACCGACAAAAACCTGGATACAGAAACATTAACGACGCGTCTGATGCGTCGGGCGATGAAGTATGACAAATCCGGGGATGAACACTTTAACCTTATATCGGCTTTGCACAAATCGGTTCGCGGGTCTGATCCGGATGCTGCACTGTATTGGCTGGCGCGCATGCTGAGTGGGGGGGAAGATCCGCGTTATCTGGCGCGGCGGATCACCAGGATGGCCGTTGAAGACATTGGTCTTGCAGATCCACAGGCCCAGACAATATGCCTGCATGCATGGGAAACCTATGAGCGGATCGGATCACCCGAGGGCGAACTGGCATTGGGGCAGGCGGTGACTTACCTTGCACTTGCACCGAAATCCAACGCCGGTTACGTCGCTTTTAAATCAGCGATGGCGGCGGCAAAGGCAACCGGATCTGAACCGCCGCCAAAACATATGCTGAACGCACCGACAAAGCTGATGAAAGAGCAGGGGTATGGCGACGGTTACGCATATGATCATGACGCCGAAGAAGGGTTTTCAGGGCAGAACTATTTCCCCGAGGCAATGAAACGCGGCATCTATTACCAACCCGTCGAGCGGGGGTATGAACGAGAATTGAAAAAACGGCTCGACTATTTTGTGAAACTCCGGGCAAAACGCCGGGACGGTTGACTTTCCCTTCGCCGCGCGAAAGAGACAGCCTATGTTTGCATTGTTTTTTCAGGTTGCCCTTGGTGGCGCGATCGGTGCGGTTGCCCGTTACATGATTGGCTTGCTGGTTATCTTTCCGTTCGGAACGATGGCAGTCAATGTCGTCGGGTCGTTTTTGATGGGTGTGGCCTGGGTGATGATGACGGAACGCGGCCTTGAACGCTGGATGCCGGGTGTATTGACCGGGTTATTGGGTGGGTTCACCACCTTTTCAGCCTTTTCACTTGATACATTTCGTTTGGTTGATGACGGGCGAATTCTTGCGGCTGGCGGATACGTACTGGCGACAGTTCTATTGTCAGTTCTGGCACTGTTTGTTGCCATCGCGCTGACAAGGTTTGCCCAGGTATGAGCAGAGTTTACACAATTGAAATAAAGCCGGACGAAGCGGAACAGCGGCTTGATCGCTGGTTTCGTCGTAAATTCCCCCACGTGACGCAGGGGCAGATAGAAAAGCTGTGCCGCAAAGGTGATATCCGGGTAGATGGGGGCCGTGTGAAAGCGAACAGCCGGGTCGGACCGGGCCAATCCGTGCGCATACCGCCACTACCGGAACCTGGAACTGCCCCACGCCGCACTGCAGCCAGAATATCCAAAGCCGACGCCGAGATGATGCGAGACACGGTTCTTTTTCGCGATGAACATTTGTTGGTGCTGAACAAACCATCCGGGTTGCCTAGTCAGGGTGGCAGCGGCCAGTCGCGCCATATCGACGGTTTATCAGAAGCGCTGTGCTTTGATCATCACGAAAAACCGCGCCTTGTGCACCGATTGGACAAAGACACATCAGGGGTATTGCTGATGGCGCGAACGCAGAGAATGGCAAGCGCGCTTACCGCTGCTTTTCGAGCCCGCGATACAAGAAAAATATACTGGGCCGTTGTTGCCGGGGTGCCGCATCCCGCGATGGGGACGATAAAATACGGGCTGGTCAAGGCTCCAGGGCACGGCGCAAAAGGGCAAGCTGAAAAAATGCACTGTATTCATCCACGCGCAGTGGATGAAGTGGAAGGTGCGAAGCGCGCTACTACCGACTACGCGGTGCTAAGCCGCCTTGCATCGCGCGCCGCCTGGGTTGCGCTGGTTCCGATCACCGGACGTACACATCAACTGCGCGCGCACATGGCTGAAATGGGCCATCCGATTATCGGAGACGGCAAATATGGTGGATCAGGTCAGGAAAATCTTGGCGAAGGCTGGGGTGCCCAACTGGGAGGTGATATTAGCCGCAAGATGCATCTGCACGCACGTTCATTGCAGATTGAACACCCGGTTACAGGTGCGATTATGAATTTTACAGCCCCGTTGCCGCCACATATGGTTAAAACGTGGGATACTTTTGGCTGGTCGGTTGCAGACGTTCCTGTTGATCCGTTTGAGGATCCGGAATGAACGAATGGCAAGTCAAGAAATTCTGGACTGAGGTTTCAATCCAACCGGTTGCCCGGGGTTATGCGGTGCGACTTGACGGGCGCGCGATCCGCACCCCGGCGAAAGCGGAACTAATTCTTCCAACAGAAAAATTCGCACTTTATGTCGCCAGTGAATGGGAAGCCCAGGTTGAAAAAATCGACCCGGATAACATGCCTGCAACACGTAGCGCTAACGCCGCAATAGATAAGGTCGCAATCCAGAAAACAGAAGTCGCGGATATGCTGGCGGCTTATGGCGATTCAGATCTTTTGTGTTACCGGGCAACTTCACCGGTGGAACTTGTGGCGCGTCAGTGTGAAATCTGGAACCCGTTTCTTGATTGGGCTGCTGAAAGCCTTGGGGTAAGGTTGATCCCCCGGGAAGGGGTTGTACATCATCCGCAAGATCCCGATGATATTGCGCGTTTGTCCAAACTGGTTCATGCGTTGTCGAACTTTGAACTTGCAGCTTTTCACGACCTTGTCAGCCTTTCGGGATCACTAATCCTTGGGTTCGCTGTGACCCAAAAGGTGGCACCTGCCGAAGAAATCTGGTTAGCATCCAGACTTGATGAAAACTGGCAAGAACAGCATTGGGGTGAAGATGCTGACGCGGTTTCTTTAACAGCCCAAAAACGATCTGCATTTGTTGATGCTGCCAAAATTTATGACGCTTCTTAGGCAAAACATTGAAACTGCGACAGTTTGACTGACAATCTTTCGTTACGTTATTGAGAACAAAGCAGCAATTTCCGCGATCCACACTTGACGATTCGTGTTTAAATCGAACACAATTGCTTCGCTGAGGGGGTCCACTCCACTCGATACTATCATGTACGGCCCAAACGGGTCGGAAGAACCGTCTTAAATAGGCGGAAATTCAGGAAGAGGTAAAAATGAATAAATCTGTACTTTTTGGCGCATTGACCATTGCTGGTCTTGCTGCCGGCGTTGCATCGGCTGGTACACTTGACGATGTCAAGGCGCGTGGCAAGCTGAACTGCGGCGTTTCAACTGGTGTTCCCGGTTTTGAATCGCCAGACGCGAACGGCGTTTGGCAAGGCTATGATGTCGACGTTTGTCGCGCTATCGCTGCTGCGATCTTTGGTGATCCAATGGCTGTTGATTTCACACCGACCACTGGTCAGACACGCTTTACCGCGCTGGCGTCCGGTGAGATTGATATGCTGTCACGCGTTACCACTTGGACATTCAGCCGAGATGTTGATCTGAAGTTCGAATTCGCTGGTGTAAACTACTATGATGGCCAGGGCTTCATGGTACCTAAAGCACTTGGTGTTTCTTCGGCTAAAGAACTTGATGGCGCTACGATCTGCATTCAGACCGGTACAACTACCGAACTGAACCTTGCTGATTATTTCCGCGCAAACAACATCAACTATGAACCTGTGCCGATCGAAACCAACGCAGAAGGTCAGCAGCAATATCTGGCTGGCGCATGTGACGTGTACACAACAGATTCGTCTGCTTTGGCTGCGACACGTGCAACTTTCGAAAATCCGGGCGATCACATTGTTCTGCCCGAAATTATTTCGAAAGAGCCACTTGGCCCGCTTGTTCGCCACGGCGACAATGGTTGGGGCGATGTTGTTCGCTGGACATTGAACGCGCTGATCACAGCTGAAGAGCTGGGCGTAACATCTGCCAACGCGAAAGAACTGGCCGGTAGTTCAAGTAACCCGGAAATCAAGCGCCTGCTTGGTACCGAAGGTAATCTGGGCGAACAGCTTGGCCTGCCAAGTGACTGGGCGATGAACGCCATTCTGTCAGTTGGTAATTTTGGCGAAGTGTTTGAAACCAACATTGGTGAAAATACACCGATTGGTCTTGCTCGCGGGTTGAACGCACTTTGGACCGAAGGTGGTCTGATCTACTCTCCTCCATTCCGGTAGGATTTAGAAATTGAAGGGCGCGGTTAATCCGCGCCCTTCATTTATCTGACAACAAAAATATAAACGACCCCGAGTGGACACTAGAGAAGCCGCCGGGAACCAACACACATCAGGGAAAATGGGGGCGTCATTCATGACGACACTGACCGATCCGCAAACGGATTCGTTCCGCCTCAGCCAACTAATTTATGACACGCGCTATCGTTCGATGACTATTCAGGTTGTCGCGCTAATAGGGTTTGTTGCAATGACTGCTTGGCTGGTATCGAACACAATCACCAATCTGGAATTGCTGGGGAAGGATTTCGACTATGGCTTTCTTTCTGTCCGGTCCGGGTATGACATCAACCAACGTCTTGTTGAATACTCCTCGGATTCAACACACCTAAGCGCAACTGTTGTTGGCTTGCTGAACACGCTTCTTGTGGCATTTATGGGCTGCATATTGGCAACCATCGTCGGTGTTACCGCCGGTGTACTTCGGCTGTCCAACAACTGGCTGACAGCCAAGTTAATGGCAGTATACATCGAGTCATTTCGCAACATCCCGGTGCTTCTGTGGATTATTGCATTCTTTGCGGTTCTTACTGAAGGCACCCCGGCGCCGCGCGCGTTTAAGGGGGAATCACCGACATCTTCGATGATGTTTAATGATTCCGTCGCGGTCACAAACAGAGGTACCTATGTTCCATCACCAACCTGGGGTGACGGGTCTTCAATCCTTGTGATTGTATTTTTATTGTCGCTCGCTGGTATCTGGTTCTTTGGTCGTTATTCCAAGCAACGTCAGGAAGCGACCGGGGATATCTTGCCAAACGGCTGGATAAAGCTGGCGATATTCCTCGTGCCAACGGTTATTGTGTTTTTCCTGCTCGGCCGTCCGGTCGGTTTGGAATATCCCGCGCTGAAAGGTTTCAACTTTTCTGGCGGATTGCACATTCGAAATTCACTGCTGGCGCTTTGGCTTGCCCTGTCGCTTTATACCGGGTCATTTATCGCTGAAAATGTTCGCGCCGGTATTCTGGCTATTTCCAAAGGCCAGACCGAAGCTGCTTATGCGCTTGGCATTCGCCCCAGCAAAACCATGAACCTTGTGGTCCTGCCACAAGCTTTAAGGGTGATTATCCCGCCGCTGATTTCTCAGTACCTAAATCTGACTAAGAATTCATCACTGGCAATCGCAGTAGGATACATGGATCTACGCGCGACCTTGGGCGGTATCACACTGAACCAAACGGGGCGAGAACTGGAATGTATGCTGCTGATGATGGGTATCTATCTGACCATCAGTCTGCTGATTTCGGGTTCTATGAACATCTACAACAATTCAGTAAAACTGAAGGAGCGGTAGAATGAGCAATGTATCATATGTCCGGGATGAGATGCTGCCCGAAAGAGAACCGCCGATGTCAGAACGTGGCGTCGTTAAATGGGTGCGTGCAAATTTGTTGTCAGGCTGGGTCAATTCTGTCCTTACCGTTTTAGCGATCTACGTCATATATTCGATTTTGTCGCACATATTACCCTGGTTCATGAATTCGATCTGGCAGGGTAGCTCGTTGTCCGAATGTCGCGAAATCCGCGACACGGTAAACAACGGCGAAGCAAGTGCGTGTTTTGCGGTGATCAGTGAACGTTGGAACCAGCTGATATTCGGCTTTTATCCGAAACACTTGTATTTACGCCCGGTTCTGGCGTTTCTTCTGTTGTTTATAGCACTTGCACCGGTCCTGTTTGACCATTTACCACGCAAGCTTTTTGTATTCACGGCAGTCTATCCGTTTCTGATGGTCTGGTTGATCTGGGGTGGTTCTATCTGGCCCCTGGTTATGGTTATGGCCGGATTTGGTGTTGCGTATATCGCCTATCGGGCGCTATCGCAGGTCAGTGCACTTACGGGAATAATCGCGGCTTTTGTGGCGCCGGTAATATGGTGGCTGCTACTAAGTTCGTGGGTGGCCGGTGCCTTTCATTCAGTACTTCCGATTGCTATTGAATCTGTTGAATCCAAAGAACTTGGCGGCTTTACCATTTCGGTCGTTATCGGCCTTTCCGGTATCGCCCTGTCGTTGCCACTTGGGATCGTGTTGGCACTTGGGCGGCAATCTGACATGCCGCTTGTTAAATACATGTGTGTTGGGTTCATCGAGTTCATTCGGGGTGTCCCACTGATCACGCTGTTGTTCACAGCCCTATTGCTGCTGAACTATTTCCTACCCAAGGGGACAAACTTTGATGTGGTGATACGTGTTATCATTATGGTCACCTTGTTTTCCGCCGCGTATATGGCGGAAACGATCAGGGGTGGGTTGGCAGCTTTGCCCAGAGGTCAGTACGAGGCTGCAGATTCGCTTGGCCTGGACTACTGGCAGGCTCAGCGGTTGATCATTATGCCGCAGGCACTGAAAATTTCAATTCCTAGTATTGTTGGTATTTTCATCGGCTTGTTCAAAGACACCACACTGGTGATCTTTATCGGCATTTCGGAAATGCTTGGCTTCGTCAATCTGATCCGGTCAAACACAGCCTGGAACGGCATCTACTGGGAATTGTTTATATTTGTGGGTCTGGTTTTCTGGGTCTGCTGTTTTTCGATGTCCCGTTACTCACAATGGTTGGAGCGCAAGCTTCAGACCGATCACCGATAAGGAGGCCTAGATATGGCTGATGCTGCAGAAGACCGTGATATCGACCGAAGCCAAATGCAGGTTTCTGAAGAAGTAGCGATCCAAATTACTGGTATGAACAAATGGTACGGTACGTTCCATGTTCTGAAAGATATCGAACTGACCGTCAATCGTGGCGAAAGGATCGTAGTTTGCGGGCCGTCAGGTTCAGGTAAATCCACGTTGATCCGGTGTATAAATGCGCTGGAAGAACATCAGCAGGGATCTATCATCGTTGATGGGACTCAACTATCTTCGGATCTTAAAAACATCGATAAGATCCGTTCTGAAGTTGGGATGTGCTTTCAGCATTTCAATTTGTTCCCGCACCTGACAATTCTTGAAAATTGTACGCTGGCGCCGATTTGGGTTCGTAAGATCCCGAAGAAGGAAGCTGAAGAAACGGCAATGCATTTTCTTGAAAAAGTGAAAATCCCGGAACAGGCTGATAAATACCCCGGCCAGCTTTCAGGTGGTCAGCAACAACGTGTGGCAATTGCGCGTTCGTTGTGCATGAAGCCAAGGATCATGCTATTTGATGAACCAACATCAGCGCTTGATCCCGAGATGATCAAAGAAGTGTTGGACACCATGATTTCACTTGCCGAAGAAGGCATGACAATGATCTGCGTGACCCACGAAATGGGCTTTGCCCGTCAGGTGGCAAACCGGGTGATCTTTATGGATGCGGGCCAGATTGTGGAACAGAACGAACCGGAAGAATTTTTTCTTAATCCACAGTCAGAACGCACGAAATTGTTCCTGTCCCAAATTCTGGGTCACTAAGATCTATCGTGCCCTACCTTACATGGGGACCAAGAAATCAATAACGCCGGGATTTGTTCCCGGCGTTTTTCGTACTTTATTTCAGGTCTTGCCAGTTCAGATCAATTCGCGTGGTACAACGAAATTCGTAACCGTACCCTGGCCAAAGCCAACCTCGGCCCAGTTTTCAGCTTCAAATTGCAACACCGTCGTGGCTGCCGACGGGTATCTGCTAAACTGTGGGTGTTCAGGGGCTTGACCGGCCAGCGCTGAAGCCAGCATTGCGGATCCGGGGTTGTGCGCCAGAATCAGAACATTGGACGCACCCTTGACGGCCTGCAGCAGTGACAACATTTTTGCCGGTGCAGCAAGATAAAGCCCGTTTTCAAACCAAACTTCTGGCAGAGAATTCAGTTCTTCTTCGATTAGTGCCCAGGTTTCTTTTGTGCGACTGGCAGAAGAACACAGCACCAGTTCTGGCATAAATTCATTCTTTGCCAACCACTGTCCAATTGCACTTGCAGAAAGACGCCCACGCTTGTTCAGAATTCGCGAATGATCATCCAAAGCGGGATCATCCCAGCTGGATTTCGCGTGGCGAGTCAGTATCAACTGTAAGGTCATGAATGAAAGGCTTTCATATGAAATTCTGATTGTACAGGTTTGCGTTCGTAGGTCAGTGACACAGGGCAGGCGCTCCTTACCGCGCAACCGCTTTGCATACAATTTTGTCCTGCTTGTGATTCAAGATAATTATGGCAAGAACCAAGATCGTAGCCATCACCTGTTAAGGCGGCAGCGGGACAGGCTGTAAGGCATGGTTTCAGAACGCAGGATGAACAGGGTGAAGTGCCGGGTTCAGGCAATGACAGCCGGCTTTCT
>Ga0209344_10002733_pt1 | contig 18913 bp, 14 predicted proteins | sample Cruoilmetagenom6_FD_187293 | JGI IMG/M metagenome (GOLD analysis project Ga0209344, IMG submission 187293) | Oil polluted marine microbial communities from Coal Oil Point, Santa Barbara, California, USA - Santa Barbara Oil Seep Sample 6 (SPAdes)... | ecosystem: Environmental > Aquatic > Marine... | reverse complement strand
GCCCATTGCTCCACCTCACTTCTGCTAAATAATGAGGAATAATCGCGTAACTGATTTAAAGAATATGCTTCCGTTTTTCCCATGTCACAAAGTTAGTTATAATTTTTGATGCTTACCGCTTTGGACGGGGCGGAAGTGGCCTTGGCGTCCTGGGTGATATTGGTGGTTGTCCCAATTCTCTTCCCGGCGGTGGCGGTGGCGGTGGTGGCGGTTTTTGATTTGACACTTTTTATTTTATTAAAATTAATATTCCAGTTATAGTTATTAAAACAATGGCTCCTATTAGTATTTTCCTTGACCAATAATAGTCCTTAATTCTACCATCATTAACTAACTGATTATCGGTTGCAAATTCAACATAATACTTTAATAAATCATTTTCAAACTCAGCTGCAGCATAATTCATAGCTTTTCTCTTTGCATTCTTGCTCCCATTGGTTTTAAAAAAAGCTAGATAGTGCTTAAAAAGCTCATCTTCGCGATTTATCAAATCTAACGAACACGGTAAATATTTATATTTTCTAAAGCGATTTAAATACATTCTTATTAAAAAAATGATAGCTATCCCTATGGAGAGTAAAAATAAATAGGAACAAATTGAAATGGCTATTAAAACATATTCATTAGCTATATCATTTGGATGAAAATTTTCATCTTTAAAAAGATAGTACCAGCCTGCGATAAGTATTGTTAATAAAGTGGTTGGAAAACCAATTGAAGCATCAATTTCATTTTTTCTTGATAATTCATTTGAGTGAATTTCTTTATAAAACTCCAGTTGGTTTTTCACTTTAAAATAATTTAATTAATGGATTTACACCAAATATAATAGAGGGTGGCCAAAGCTATTTACGGAAAACCGTAACAGCAAGCATTTAAACCGGGGAGAATACCAAATATAATAATTATTGCTAAATACGACGACTATGTATCTCGTATATCATTTCGAGGCAACCGAAAAACAAAGCCAATCAATGTGGTTTATACAATTTGGTTTTTTTAAAAATTCTAGTCTTCTGTCGCCATCTGTATTCCCAATCTAATGAAGTACTTTCCTTTCGTATATTAAGCGGAATAAAAAGTAGGTATGCTTGTAGCGGTATTTTACTTTATTGTTTGAATCTTTTCCTAAGAGCTAAGATGAAAAAGGTTAAAAGTATACCACTAATAATAGATTGAATGGATTTAATCCAGAAACTTTCATAAACAAGTTCAGATTTCAATAGAGGTAATGAGGCTGATAGGCTCATTTCTAAAGATTCAAATAATGAATGAACCTTTGTGATATGAGCATAAATTCCGAATTTCACACCGTCAAAAAACAAATAATATAACGGAAAAATCAGGAATGTAAATAAACTATACCAAAGAAATGGTCTTATGAAACTTTGTGTATATGCACCGAACAAATCGTAAATTCTATAAATAATCCAACTGCCCCAACTACCCTCAATCCGAAGTCTTCTTTCTCGCATAGTCAATTCACTTATATACGCTAATCCTGAATGTTCCCAGTCTTTCTGATTTTCAAAGTTATTCTTCAGTTGACGATAAATATCTTCAAATTGCAAAAGGTGAGTTCTGTTTATTTTTTTTTGCTCTAATTCATCTCTAATTATTAACCTACTATTCGTATTCCATTGGCACATCGAAAATCTCACATTTTCTATACTTGATTCCATGAATAGCACATTCGTAAAATCACATCTTACAAAATTGAAGTTACTTGGAAATATAATATTCCGCAATTTTAAGACACTACTATTTTTGATTGACATATCACGAATAAAAGATTGTTTTTCTGAGAAAATCCAGTCCTGGAAATTTCCCAGCACGTAATTTTCGTTACTAATATTTATTGCTCCATAAAATTGGGGAAAGGCTATTGTACAGGTCACCTTATAATTGTTATTGAAAAATTCCGTTTTGCTATTAAATATGCACGAATTGAGATGAAATTGATCTTTATATTCAGTTCTTGCGAACCTACTGAGGCCGAAAAATTCTGATTCATAAATATTTGTTATCCCAAAATGTTCATTCGTAAAGAATAATACTCCTTTCCTAAATTTGCTAGAATGGATGGAAAAAGTCTTGGTGATTATACAGGACATAAGCGTAAAAGCACCATGAAAATTACAATTGTGAATTCTAAAAGCCTTATCAAAATTGGTATATCCCATTCTAAATTCGCCAAGAAAATTGCAATCAACAAATTCTAAATCTTCATTAAAACTAATCAATGTTTTCGTTACAGATATACCCGCGATATTAGTATTAGGGTTTATAAAACCGTCTAAAAACTGACAATTAGAAAACTTTACCTTTGAATTAATGATTTCTCCTGTTGCTCCGAAAACCTCATGGAAGAAAATATGTTCGGAATTAAGGATGGGTATAATAGTTTTGTAAAAAGTTGGGAAAACAAAACTGTCAAAATGGAAGTCTCCTTTAGATGTTTTATGAGCAACTATCTGAGCCCAAAAGTGTGTAACTTTGGCGATATCCCAAATACGCACATTATTATCTGTGTCTTGATACCAATCGTTCTTGTCTGATTTAAATAAAAATTCAATTTCTTCAGCGGTCATCTAATAGCTTTTTAGGCAGCCTGAATAATTTACCTTTTGTGTATGCGTGAAAATTCCTTTTCAATATTTGCTTAAATTTTCGTTTTTAATCAATCAGTTCAATTAAAACAGTATAATCTTATTTAGTCCAATTGGAATACAGTACTTTAGAAAATAAGATAAAGAATTTAATAGCTTTTAAAGATGGTAAATTATTAGATCGTTATTGGATAGTGACAGATTTAAATAAAAAATGAAGGGTGATTTTTATCGAAATAGATCATCATCAAAAAAATCTTTTAATGTAATTCCTAATGCTTTACAAATCCTATTTAAGGAATATATTGTAATTCCTCTGTCAGATTTAAGATTTTCCCATGGCTGAAAGTTTTGTCTATCAACATCAATACTTTTAGAAATATCACTTTTAGAATCACCAAGTTTTGCTCGAAGCTGGAACAATCGTTGTTTTATTTTCTTTTTAAATATTTCGTCCTCTTCTCTCAATTTTGCCATACAGCAATTTGGACATTTCCAAATTTTTTAGTGTAATGCACTTGCATTACAAATAATTTTAATTATATTTGATTTAATTATTTTTGCGAATCTTCTAAAAGCAAAACATTAGAAGCACTCGCTTTGAGTCTCAACTTGAAAACTGGTAATTTAAAAGGAACGAGATGATAAGCAGATTGCTCACGACCCGGGCGTGGGCTCTCTTATCGTTCCAAGGTATACCAGTACCGCAAGTTGATAAGTTGAGTTCCGCGCCCTTTTGTATGGGGCTTGGTCGGTTTTTTCTTCTCAACTTTCTTTTAAAGCGTTTTTCGTGAATTGTGATTAGTGAATGGTGAATTTGTGAATTTGTGAATTTGTGAGTTTGAGAGTTTGTAGTTGGTTGAGCTTGTAAGGAGGTTTCGACCTCTGGACTGCGCTCGAGGCAGGCAAGCGCTTGCAAGGTGATGATCATGAGATTGCCGCGGCCTATCGGCCTCGCAATGACGTCTGGAGCTGACATGTATGATTATTTTAAAAGTGAATGCCGATGAAAAAAGTATTGAGTATTGAGTAGTGAGTATTGAGAAGCGCGTCTATTCGCTTTTCGCTAATTCCTTATTTAAAATTGAGTATTGAGTAGCGAGTATTGAGTGATTGCGACTCCAATGACCTCTCGACTGCGCTCGAGGCAGGCAAGCGCTCGACCTGACATTCATTATTTAATGTTTAGAATGATTTCATAGTGGCCGGAAGGTAGTCCTCATGAGATTAACTCCGTTGAATCTTCGATTTGCCGCGCTGCGCTCGCAATGACAAAAAAATGACCCGCTCCCAGTTTTCGAAGGACCGTTGGAGCAGGCCAGTAGTTAAATTAATGTATAACACTTAACCAATGCGAAATTATGAAAAATAAATACAGGCGCAGCCTTGCGCTTACAGGTATTTTTGCCTTTTTATTAAGCTACAACTCCCCTACCTTTTCACAGAACCAGCCACTAAAAACCATAAGTGGCATAATTACCGATGGCGTTGGCCCCATGAGTGGGGTCAATGTATTGGTAAAGAACACCGCCCGGGGGAGCATTAGCGATCTAGAAGGGAGGTACTCGGTAACCGCGGCCGCAAACGATACGCTGGTGTTTACCTATGTAGGCTATAAGCCACAGGAAGTTGCAGTTGGCAATGGCAATATTATGAATGTTGTTATGGAGGTGGATGCGCAAGCGTTGGATGCGGTGGTAATTAATGCTGGGTATTATAAAGTTACCGATAGGGAGAAGACGGGGAGTATTGCTCGTGTTACTGCGGAGGAGATTGGGGACCAGCCAATAAATAATCCTTTGGAAGCATTACAGGGTAGAATGCCGGGGGTTAATATTACCACCACCTCAGGTGTACCCGGCGCTGGTTTTACCGTTCGCATCCGTGGCCAGAATAGTATAATGGGTGGGAACGAGCCACTTTACATCATAGACGGTATTCCCTTCGATTCCCAATCTTTGGGTTCGCATATTTCCTCTGGCGGAATTATACCCAATGGAAATATAAGTCCCTTAAACGCCATCAATCCCAATGCCATTGCATCAATTGAGGTTCTAAAGGATGCCGATGCAACGGCTATTTATGGTTCCCGTGGGGCGAATGGCGTAGTACTCATTACCACCAAAAAAGGGAAGCCGGGAAAGACCAATCTTTCTTTTAGCAGTAGTACGGGCATGGCGCACATTACCCAAAAAAGGGAGCTACTGAATACCGAACAGTATCTCGAAATGCGCAGGGAGGCATTTGCTAACGACGGGATTACGGAATATCCAGCATACGCCTACGATGTGAACGGAGTTTGGGAAACAAACCGTTATACTGATTGGCAGGAGGTACTTATTGGGCACACTGCTAATACCCATAAAATGCAAGCTTCGGTATCTGGAGGTTCGCAACAAACCCGATTTATGCTGAATGGCATGTACCAAAATGAAACGAGTGTCTTCCCTGACAGCTTTAATTACAACAGGGTTGCGGTAAACTCCAGTTTGCAGCATACCGATAGGTCAGAAAAATTTAAACTGGATTTTAATACGGGCTATACTTTGGAGGATAACGATTTGCCAGGCAGTGACCTATCCTATTATTCAACCTATCTACCACCCAATGCACCCGCGCTTTATGATGACGAAGGCAACATTAATTGGGCGGACGGAACTTGGAACAATCCGATAGCTCAATTAGAGAATAAATACAAGAGTACTTCCAACACCCTTTTTTCAAGTTTACTATTAAGCTATAAACTGTGGGAGGGCCTTGAAGTTAAATTGAATTCAGGCTATGGTACAAGCGAGTTGAACGACCGTGTAATTGCGCCCCATACCGCTTTTAATCCAGCATGGGGGATGACCAGTGCCAATTCCATGCTCACAACCAATGAGGGCAATAAAAGGTATTGGATTCTGGAACCCCAGCTACAATGGGAAAAAACCCTTGGGGAGGGAGTTTTAAATATTTTGTTCGGTGGCAGCTTTCAAAAGCAACAATTTAACCAAAGCGGAGTGTACGGTATTGGTTTCCCTACCAATGATTTTATTACCAACCTAAGTGCGGCTACCACACTATTGGTAAACAATGAGGTTAGCGCCCAATACCATACCCAATCTTGGTTTAGCCGTATTAATTATGCATTTAAAAACAAAGTGTTCTTAAATGTTACAGGAAGGCGCGATGGCTCCAGTCGCTTTGGCTCTGGCAATAAGTACGGCAACTTTGGTGCCGTTGGTGCGGCATATGTTTTTTCTGATGACTTAAATTTGGAATGGCTTCCCTATGGAAAAATACGCGGCAGTTATGGCATTACCGGAAATGACCAGATTGGGGATTACCAATACCTCCGCACCTATACACTTACTGACCAACCCTATGATGGAAATATTGGCATGCAACCCTCAAGACTGTATAATCCCAACTTTCAATGGGAAGAAAACAGGAAAAGCGAAGTAGCCCTAGAAATAGGGATGCTTAAAAACAGGATTTCCCTTTCAGTTGCCTATTACAACAACCGCTCCTCCAATCAGTTAATTAATTATGCCCTACCTACCACCACAGGTTTTAGTTCCATACTGGCCAATCTGGATGCCGAAGTAGAAAATAGAGGTTGGGAATTTGATCTTAAGACACTACAACTGCAAACAGAAAATTTTAAGTGGAGCAGTTCCCTTAATTTTTCGTTGGCCAGAAATGAATTGCTTGCCTTTCCAAATCTTGAAACCTCAACCTATGCCAATAGATATGTGATAGGAGAGCCTTTATCTATAGTGAAGCTATATAAATTGAAAGGTGTTAATCCAGAGTCTGGCCTTTTTGAATTTGAGGATTATAACAATGATGGAATGCTTACGGCAAGGGATGATAGAGGCTATATAGCGGATCTGACTCCAAAATATTTTGGTGGTTTGTCAAATGTTCTCAATTATAAAAAGTGGGAGCTGGATATTTTCTTTCAATTCGTAAAGAAAAAAGGGTACAATCAATATCGCCTTACGGAACCTGCTGGCACTTTGGCCAATCAGCCCCAAAGTGTGATGGATAGATGGCAACAGCCCGGTGATATGGCAACAATGCAACGTTTTACCACGGGTGCCGATCCGGATGCCTTTAATGCCTATTACCAATTTTCACAAAGCAGTGGAATCGTCTCTGATGCTTCCTTTGTACGGCTTAAAACACTTATGCTAGCTTATACCCTTTCTGGGCAGACATCCCAGCGTTCGTGCCGTCTTTTTCTTTCCGGACAAAACCTGCTCACCTTCACCAAATTTGAGGGCGGGGATCCCGAACAGTCTGATGGGTATCTGCCGCCATTGACACGCCTTTGCTTCGGCTTTCAACTTAATCTGTAATTATTTAAATATATCTATGATGAAAAATACAATTAAATATAAAACTAGGGCCCTGTATAAAATGATGGTTATAGGGCTGTTATTGCTAGGTTTCTTCTTTAATGGTTGTGAGGACTTTTTGGAAACGGACGATCCCTTGGGGCAATTACCTCATGAAGAAGTGTTCTCGAATGAGGCTACGGCCACTGCTGCCGTTACCTCTCTTTATGGGAAATTGCGTGATGAGGTATTTCTTACAGGCTCCATTTCTGGGATGGGGGTTTTAATGGGTATGTATTCAGATGAACTTGATTACTATGGATATCCGGGTGACACCTATGAAACCTTTTACCTCCATAATGTTCTGGCTGCCGATCCCGCCACCCAGGGCATTTGGGACAGAGCCTACGGGTTAGTCTACATGTGCAATTCAGTACTGGAAGGCTTAGAGAATGCGCCGGCACTTGCATCTGAACTAAAACAGCAATTAAGAGGAGAAACGCTTTTTGTAAGGGGGCTGGTGCATTTTTATTTAGTCAACTTATTTGGGGATATACCCTACCCCACAACAACAGACTACCAAAGCAATAGCAGAATAAGCAAAGAGGCAATAGCAGATGTATATGATAAAATAGAAATGGATCTATTGGAAGCAAGAGCTCTTTTAAGCGATGGCTATCCCACAGGGGAAAGAATACGTGCCAACAGTCCGGCTGTGTCCGCATTGTTGTCACGGGTTTACCTATACAATGAGCAATGGCTTGAAGCGGAAATAGAAAGTAGCAAGATTATTGGCAATACTTCCCTATATACTCTAGAAACAGATTTATCCCAGGTTTTTTTAAAGGAGAGCACTTCCGCAATTCTGCAACTTAAACCCCAGAATGAAGGATCGAATACGGATGAAGCTGCTACCTATATTTTTGAATCTCCGCCCCCACCCTTTGTTGCACTTTCGCCTGCCTTGGTAGCTGCTATGGAACCCAATGATATGCGACTGATAGAATGGATTGGCGAAGTGAGTGACGGTTCCCAATCGTGGTATTATCCAAATAAATACAAGGAGCAATTTAATACGGGTACCAGTATGGAATATTCCATTGTTTTCCGTTTGGCGGAACAGTACCTTATTAGGGCAGAGGCAAGGGCAAATTTAAATAATGTAACAGGCGCCCAACAGGATTTAAATGTTATCCGCAATAGAGCAGGTCTAGAAAATACGCCTGCGAGTACATCGGAAGACCTCAAGCTTGCCATTCTGAAGGAGCGGCGTTTTGAACTATTTGCAGAGCACGGCCACCGTTGGTTCGATTTGCGCCGTACGGGGATGGCAAACGAAATTCTGGGACCGATTAAGTCGGGCTGGAAAGCAACAGATGTTTTGCTACCCATACCGGAATCCGAAATTCTATTAAATCCAAATCTAGAACCCCAAAATCCCGGATATTAATCAAATACGCTAAACCAATGATTTATTTTAAAAATTTTATTGCAATGATCGTTCTATTCTCATTGTGGTCGGCACAAGGTGTCTCTGCACAACAGGGTTCTCCGATTGAAAAAAACTGGCATCATACCTATATTCTCAATACCTCCCCTGATGGGTCCTGGGTCCATTATGGTAATTTTTTTATGGACGGTTCGACTACCGGCCATCTGAAGAATATAAAAACGGAAGCGTCTTATTCTTTCTCAGAAAACAATTGGGGCAAGTTCAGCTCCAATAGTAAATGGTTTACCATGCCCATGAATTCAAGCGCGTTGTTACTAAACAATCTGGAAAAGGGAACAATGGATACCATTGAAAACAGTAAGGTGCATCATTTCGCCCCCTCGGGTAACTATTTGATAATCCAATCTACACAAGATTCATTATCTATTCGTGAGCTCGAAAGCGGAAAGGTTTATGGCGCTGGAGCGAGCAAGGAATATGTTCTTAATCCCAAGAGGGATGCTATGGCTATGGCAATTAAGACCAATGACGGAGATATCTTGAAACTAATGGATTTTGAAACATTCTCTACCGCTGTGATTATGGAAGGTAGGAATCTTAGTTTTTCAAAAATGGAATGGAGTGCCAATGGTAAGAATCTAGGTTTTATTTACTCAAAGGATAATGGTAAAACTTTTAATGTAGGAGTGTATAATCTCAGGACAAGGGAGCACCGATTAATGGATGGGGATTCCTTTTTCAAAGCGGAATTGTCTGTTGCAAACAGCCAAATAGCTGTTTCCAATTCGGGAGAAAATGTATATTTCCAAGTTGTTTCCTCACAGGCTGCACCAGAGGAGAGTGGGGGTCCTGAAGTATGGGATAGCTTCGATAAGATCATTTACCCACGCAAAAATTTCGTTACCTCCGGAAAGTTGGGACCTTGGCAGTATGTGTGGCTCCCCGAGGAAAAGAAGGTAATTTCTCTTGGCGATGCCAATACGCCTCATACATTGTTCAATCCCGAATCTGACTTTGCTTTGGTCTTTGATGCCTTTGCCAGGGAACCCCAGTTTCGGTATGACACTTTTGTTGATTTATATGTTATAAATATTAATAGTGGTAAAAAGGAACTGGTGGTATCCAACCAATTTACAGCTTCAAACTATGTGCATTTATCATTTGACGGAAATTTTCTTGCCTATTTTAAGGATAAACATTGGTGGATCTATGATATGGTAGACAGAAAACATATTAATTTATCAGTTGATATTCCTCGACCTTTTTATATTCCTAACTCCGCTAAGGGGGAATTACAAGAGCCTTATGGTATGGGAGGATGGTCCAAGGATGGTAAAAGTGTGTATTTATACGATGAATTTGATGTTTGGAAAGTTAGCGTCAATGGAAAAGACGTGAAGAGAATTACAAATGGAAGGGAAGCTAAAAGGGAATTTAGAATAGTTAACAGCAAGAACAATACAATTTATAGGGAATTGGGATTTCATACCGCTGTTATAGATGATTCTTCAGAGGTAACGCTTTCTGCTAAAGATCGCTACTATCTTCAGATGGGTTATTTTTTGTGGAAGGATAATAAGTTGCACCAAATTACATGGCGTGATAAACGTCTTACAGATTTAATCCAAATTGATGATGACAATTTTATCTTCTCCCAACAGAGTTTTACCGAGCCTATCTCAATAGAATGTGTGAACTTAAAGCCTAAGGAACCCAAGACAATTTTTAAGAGTAACCCTGAATGGAATCAATATAAATGGCCCAAAAAGGAACTTATTTATTATGATACCCAAATAGCCGATTCCTTAAAAGGGGTTTTGATATATCCCCTTGACTATGATAGTGGGAAAAAATACCCGATGGTGGTAAGTACCTATACCAAACAATCTTTTTTGTACCATGAATTTTCACCGCCTTATATTTATAATGAAATTGGTTTTAATTATTTAAACTATGCCTTGGATGGTTATTTCGTATTACTCCCTGATATCCATTATAAAGCGGACGCCCCCGGCATGTCTGCGGCTATTTGTATTGAAAAAGCTGTTGAAACTGCAGTTAAGTCCGCATCAATTGACGAAAAGAAAATTGGGCTAATAGGTCATTCCCATGGAGGATATGATACTGCTTTTACAATAACTCAAACTAACATGTTTGCGGCTGCTGTAGCAGGTAGTGGAATATTTAATCTGGAAAGTTTTTATTTTGACATCTATAAATTGGCAGGGCTGCCTGAAATATCGAGAATTGAAAATAACATTTTTCACATGAAAAGTTCTTTTTTTGAAAATCCTGAGGCATACAGAACAAATTCTCCTTTGCATCAGGCCGCCAAAATAAAAACACCGCTATTAATATGGGCTGGTAAGGAAGATACCAACGTAAATCCCAATCAAAGTTTGCAGATGTATCTTGCCTTACGACGTTTAAGAAAACCTGCAAAAATGATTTATTATGAAGGTGAAAATCATGTACCTGATAAGATCGGAAATAGAAAAGATTTGACTAAAAGAATTAAGGATTGGTTTGATGGATATCTAAAATAAAAAACTCCAATACCTATTTAATAGGTATTGGAGCATAAAACTTAGAACTCATTGTTCCAATGGAAAAGATCGGAGCCGCAATGCGTTTCATTGATCTTTGTCTTCAATGTCACACCACCCACAACACAAAGTGGGCCTCTAATGGTACTACATTGCCTTTCCACCTTACATTTTCCATTTTGCATAATGTAACCAGGTACCAAAGCCATATCTTCCGATACGGGCTTGGAGTTCGTGGCAAAAGCAAACACAATTGCCAGTAAAAATGCCATCAAGGGCATACCGAATTTTAAAAGTTTTGTTCTCATTGTATATAAATTTTTAATGAATTAGCGACCTACTATTTTTTACAGGTGTTCGGTCTTATTCCTGATACTGGCCAGTATGTGTTGGATTGGGGCCAGTGTTAAAATACACTGGCTTCAATCTATATAACCATAGCTTGTCACCCACTATGGCTACCAATAAATCATTTTTTACTTGGATTTCCGTTAATGTCCCATCCCGTTGGTGGAACAGATAAAAGCTAAAGGCATATGTGTAATCCCTTAAATCATAAACATCTATAATAGAAGCGGTATTTAGTATCTTATCATCCTCAAATTTCCCCAATCTGTTGCTGTGTATGTATAAATAGTTTCCGCTTGTAGTACTTTGCAAATTGACAAGAACAGATTTTCCACCAACCTTGGTTTCTCCTTTTTTACTGTGATGGGCTATATCCAATATGGGGGTGCTTATAGTATCAATAGTTTTTCCCAAGTTTTCATAAACAAGTTCTTTATTTAAAACCTTGTATTCGTTTTTGTAATAATACAGATAGACAAATCTTTCAAGTTTAGTATTATAAAGAAGGTTGCCGTCAGTGGCGATCTTGCTATATTCTTCTTGACCCAGAATTTCTGTATCTAAGTGAATATTAGCCTCACTATCCCTTTTGTCGAGAATCCCCAATGCATTGGTTTTAGTTTTACTACTGGTAGTTATAAAACCTGTAATTAAGGAATCTGCTGTAGTGTATTGTGTAAAATACGCCTCCTTAAATGAGAATGGGTTAGCTTTCCACGTTGACATTCTGCCTCTAAGAAGTATGGGCACCGTTCCATCGCCCAAATAAAAATGAGGGGGGTGTATGGTCATTTTTGCCCGTCTATAGGGTAAGTCTATATTTGAAATGGAGACTCTAAAATCACGTAATTTTTGTAATGTTGAATCGACGGCCTTTAAATAAAGTGGCGCGGTATAGTCTCCCAAATAGATAGTATCCTCGGCTACGCCCGCAATATAGTATCCGTGTTTTTCGAGGTCATATTCCCCAAGCTTCATAAGGGGATGGGGTATATACCTCCGCTGAAACGCATTATTGCGATGGATCTTCTTTTCCGAAAAGGCAAATAAAAGCGTAACGGTGCCAACACCAAAAATGGCAAGGGTAGCAAGCAAAAGCAGGGTCTTTTTTGATTTATATCTGCCCGAAAAAAAGACCGCCACCCCTGCCAGAATTATGAAAAACAGATTAAAAATAAGGTGCTGTGTCCAGCTCAGCTTTTCCAGTACGCCCCCACAGGAGCAAGGCACAAAATCAGAGAAGTTGAGAATTATAAAAATATAGGCAGTGAACATCACCATTAATGTGAATGCGGCATATAGCGCAAAAAGCCTGAGTCTTTCAATCACCAACAAAAGCGCAATCCCTATTTCTATAGCTGGTACTGCCCACGCAATAATATATGCATACGCACTGAGCAAAGGCGATTGTGCCAGTTGGAGGGTAAAGGTTTCAAAGTCGAGGAGCTTGCTTACCGCAGCATAAAGAAAGAGGAATACAAACAGGTAAGCGCTAATTACTATAGTAGTGTTTTTAAGGTTTGATTTCTTAATTAGCGCATACATGGAGTTGTATTTTGAATCTGATAGTTAAAATTACTTTGCCTATGGGAAACAGGCTATACGATATGAACTGAAAATAAAAGGATTGTACTTGATAATTACAGTAGAATCATTGATCAAGTAGGGGAAGAAGATCCAGATTAGTTTTATAATTTAGGGCAGAAGAAAGTTTATATATAACCTTGCCTTTTAACTTCCCTAAGCAAATCGGCATCTGTTTTCCCAGATAGATTGAAAAGCGTTTTAAGTTGGGTCCTTCTTGTGAGTATAGTAGAATGGGAGAGCAGCACCTTTTTGGGCAAGTGGGTAACGGGTGCGCCCTTATCAAGTTCATGGAGTATGGCATAATCGGCATTATCCATAGCCTCAAAAGTCTGCAAAAATTTATGCAACAGGAGTAAGATGGTTTTGCTATAAAATATTTCCTTGTGTATAATCGCGATTAGTGACTTGATGATGGTTTGTTGGTCGCAATCAACCAATTCGAGAACAACGTGGGGATTTATCTTCTGAAAAATCTTTCTCAGCGCATAAACGGTTGCCTGCTGTAGTGTAATTAAAATACGGGCTTCTGGATGAGTTTTCATTAGTGTTGATGCTATGGAGAAAGGGTTGTGTTTATCCTGTGATGGTATAGGAAAATCCATATTCAACCAAATAAAATTAATAGCACTACTATCCTCGAGTAGTTGCGCTATGGAAACACCAAAGTCATCGCTTCTTTTTATTTCCGAACCCTGAAACCTGATGGTAGTAGTATTTTCGGAAATGTGATTAATTGCATTTTGAAACCCCTCCTGTAGCAAGGGGAGATGTTCGACAAACAAATATTTTTGGGTTTGGGATTGCACAATGCTTAGTTTAATTAAAAAACACACTTTATAAATAGCCTTCTTCCTTGGCTTTGTTGATAAGATCGATATCGTTTCCCTCCGTAACCTCAAAAACTTCCTTGAGTCTTTTTTTTCTTTTTTCAACTGCCGATATTGAAAGGGGCACAAAATTGGGCAGGTCTATGGTAAGTTTTCCCCGGGCTATATGGTACAGCATCAATTTGTCTATATGGTCTAAGGTGTAGGGGCGTGTCTTTTTTTGGGCTAGATGTTTGGCAACGGTTTTGCTGTAGTAGGGAGGATCTTCGAGTACGTCAATTATGGCATCCACAAAGGATAGGGTATTGATGTCGCCTTTTACTATCAGGCCTTCAGGATTTATGCCATCCAGCAGATTCCGTATAAGGGTAAAGCTTTCAAAACCGGTAATGATGATAATTTTTGATTTGGGTTTCGTTTTTCTTATCAATCTCCCTAGGTCCTCCCCTGACTGATTTACAACCTCGGATTTTTGGGATAAGCCTACATCCAATATCGCCAAATCTAGGGAGTGGTAGCTATAGTAAGTTTCCAGAATTTGTACGGCTTGCGAAAAACTGCAGGCATTTTCAATATTGAAATTATACTTCTGGAATCTATGGGAGATTTGCTTTAGGGAATGGCTATAACTATCCAAGATTATAGGATGGTCGTCCACCATCAATACGTTTATAGTTGTTGGTTCCATACATTAGCTGTTTAAGGGAATGGTAATTCTTATTGTAGTGCCTCCACCCTTTTGGGAATTTATGTTTAAGGTGCCATTGATTTTCATTGTTCTATCCTGTAAATTTTTAAGGCCTATGCCGCGATTTGCCTTTGTTTGATTAAAGCCTCGTCCATTATCCGTAATAGTGACCAAAAGATTTTTATCTATAGTGGTAAAGGAGGCTTTGACCAAGGTGCAGGCTGCATATTTATAAATATTTTGAAGAATTTCATCCAGCATTCTTGACAGGTGGATTTTGGTAATATCATCTAAGCCTTCCCAAGCTTCGGGGTTTTGTTTGTGGAAGACGTATTCAAAATTGGCCATTTCACTTTTTTCCTTGATTACCTTTTCCATTATTTCCAAAAAATCATGATCATACCAAAGACTGTTGCTCTTTAAATTGTGGGAGATATTCCTGATTTCCGTTTCAACCTCTTGCAATTGCTCTAAATGTATTTTTTCGATTGTCGCTTTGTTTTTTGCTGCGAAATACCCTTGTTCCAACCTTAAACGGATGGACAGTATTTTTGAGATAACAGCATCGTGCAATTCCCGGGAAATACGATGCCTTTCAATTTTTCTACCTTTTTCCAGATTATTTTTTTGCTCCAATGCCATTAAGAATAAATCTTCATTTAGCTGCTGTTGCTCACGTTCAAAAAGGAGTTGTTTGTTTTTTGTACGTTGTTGTGCGTTCCAATAAATAAGAAGCAAGATTAAAGATATGGCTACCGCAACAACACTGATCCACAACCTTTGGCGGAAGAGTTTTTCATTTTCTTGAATATATTTATTGGTTTCATATTGGATGGCTGTAAATTTATTTCTTAGGTTTCGGTCTCTAGCATTCAATTGTTTATCGAGCTGAAGATGCCGTTGGAGATGATAGACGGCATTGTTTGCGTCCAGGACTGCCAACATTTCCAACGCCAGTAGCACTTCTGGGGTAAAATGATTTTTCTCTGCAAGTTTCAAGGCTTGTGAGGCATATTCAATTGCAGTTAGGGTATCCCCTATTTTACCGTAATAATTGGCAAAACGAAGGGTATTGGTTACTGTTCCCGCCTTATCACCTATACTATCGTGGAGCGTCATGGCGCGTTGCATAGGCTCCTCCACATTATCATAATTACCTAGAGAAACCTTACTGTAAGCCAAATTGTCCAACAACTTGGCATAGAGGGCAGGTTTAAATTGTAGTTTATCGGTATGGGCAAGTGCTTTTGTAAAATATGGGATGGCTTCCTCATATAATTTCATTTTATACAATCGCACCCCAAGATTATTCCAGTGTTGTAAGCGGTAATATTCCCGGTCATCCAATTGTGATAATAAGCGGGAGGCTTTATTATAATAAGTCAATGACTTATCAAATTCCTCCATATCATCGGCATGGTTGCCCAAAAGGTTATAGCATCGGTACAATTGTTGGGACTTATTATGCTTTTCAAAAATTTTAATGCTGCGGAACAACAGAATTTCCGCTCCCGTAAAGTCGTGTGTCTGTCCTGCAATATATGCCATATTATAGAGCATTTTTGCAGCATAGTATTGGTTGTGGGCGGCTGTAAAATATTTATATGCCGAATTGTAATGGACGTAACTGCTGTCGTAATTTTTAATCCTTAAGTAATAGGCGCCATAATTCCAATGTGCGTCTCCTAAATGGTGTGGCCTATCCATATCCTTAGCGAGAGTCAGACCTTCTTTTGCCAGATGGTGGAAGAGAATGGAGTCTTGAAGATAGGAGGAAGATTCCACTATCTTGCTGAGGCGGGCATATTTTAGACTATCGTCTGGAGCCTTACTTATTAGCCTATAAGCAAGGTGCAAGGATTTTTTCCGCGCTCCCAGCGAGAGGGATTGGTCTTCTGCCTGATTTACGTATTTTTTAATATGGAGGGAACTGCTTTGTTCCTGTGCATTTTGCGTAAGGGGAAGTAAGGAGAGGAATAAGATTACTCCATAATGAAACTCCCGCCGTTGTGATGGAAAGTAGGTGCTCATAACATTTGGATTCGGGGAGTAAACAAATGTAAGAAAAGCCTCTCTATTATAAAAGACTTTTCTCACACTGAGGGTGTTATGGATTTCAATCCTTTTCATTATCGGGTTCCGAACTGTGTTCGCCCCCGGTACCATATATGGGAGGTGCTTTGTGTTCATTGGTTTCCTGAATATCTGGCGTAGGCGTGCATGAAGAGGCTAGTAAGGCTATTATGCAAAGGCTGAGGTATATAAATTTTGTGTTCATTGTACGAGTTTTTTGTGAAACATTAAGTGATACCCTCGGGTTAAAGAGGGGATTCATCGTGCACAATGAAACTGGCAGGTTGGCCAGTAGGAGAGCAATTTCCCATTACTAAGTTAGAGTGCGTTATTGTAATTGGGAAGTAAATGCCAATGGAAGTAGTGAGATGGGGATGTGGAGTAGTGAGATGATGTAGTGACGCCCAATTTTTAGTTTTTTAACATTCGGCGAGGATGTACCTTAGCTTATCTACTTCCTCTAAATAGTGTTTGGTAAAGGGGATTTGTTCTAAATAACCAGCAAGTTGGATTTGCTTTTTTAAATAGTTTATGCGGCGCACGGCATAAGCATTTATAATGTAGCTGCGATTTATCCTGACAAAATTTCTTGGTAGTTGCGAATCATAATACTTTAATGTATTAAAGCCACTAATCTTACCGCCGTCCTTTAGGATAAAATCGGTTGTTCTGTTATCGGCCTGCAGGAGGATTAAATCATTTATGCAGATATAGCGAAAGTCTTGGTAGGAGGCAATACAAAATATATTGCGTGTTTTATCAACATTATATTCAAGGAGTTTTGGGAGGAGATCCACTAATTGCATATCGGGGCCGATAACTTCCCAAAATCCTAGTTTTAAGGCTTTATAGCCATATTGAAAAGATTTGGTTATGCCGATTAATTTCGGCATAAGCCCGAAAGTTTTTTTTATTCTTGAAAGGATGCCCGATATGTTGGATTCAAAATCGTCGAGATTAATAAGTACCAATTCGGGTGTATATTCCAAATGCCTAAAAGTATTATGAATGGAGTTTATTACAGCTAGACATTGGAAGTCCTCCAGCCCTTTAAAAATATTTTGAATTTGATAGGCCCTTTCGGGCGATTTGTCCAAAATGAGATAGTACCCCATATCCAATTATTAGGAAATGCATATTACTATTATAAAATCCAAATAGGGTAAGGTTAAACCATACATATTTTGTGGTTTACTGGTAGCTTTTTCAATTTTCCCTAATTTATCTTGCCCATTACAACCAATATCTGCCCCAGCATGGAATCGTACCTAAAAACACTTTCCCTTTTGGAAAAGGACTTGGAGCAAATTGACCTAGCGTCGCCACTAGATCAAGACAGCGCAGAAAAAGGCATTCAACTTTGTAGGGATGCACTGAATAGCACAAGGGAGCACGTTGTACAAAAAGGGTTTAAGAATCAGCAGGAAGAATGTAGATTCTTTAAGACCATTAAGCCTTTGATAGTGGGAAATCTGATATTCTACTTGAACGTGATCCATATCAGCATAAACAAACCCTTAGGAACTTTTAAGGAACAGAATAACTTTCATCGGGAATATATCGCTGAGATGGGTAATTATTTTCGGGAGCATAGGGAGATGTATCAATATTACCGCCGCAACCTATCGTATTTGGACGTAGAGTATTTTACACGCAAGGCCACTACAGCAGCTTGGTACTGCGACTCTTTGACTTCCTTTATCGATGTGGAATTTTGTACCGCAAGGGATATGGTATATGCACAGATAATAGGGAATCTTAAAACCATAACATACTTAAAGCGGGAAATTTGCAGTAAAAAGAAAAAGACTACAAAAAACACAGACAATTTATCTACCTTAAAATGGACCGGTGCCAAAGTGGACCTTGTAGAGCTGGTTTATGCATTGCACAGTAGCGGTATTATTAATAATGGACGAGCGGATCTAAAGGAAATAGCCCAAGCTTTTGAAAATATTTTTCAAACTACCCTGGGGGATTATTACAGAACATTTCTAGAAATACGAATGCGTAAAAACAATCAAACCAAGCTACTCGATTTTCTAAAAACCTGTATTCAAAATAAAATTATTGAGGCAGATGGATAAATTTTAGGTCTGTTACTGTCCTTTTCAAAATATAGCTAAATCAAAAAGATCGCCTGGAAAAATTTTCCCAGACGATCTTATCTAACTAATTAACCAAATATAATTTTAAATATACTATTCCTTCAACAGTCGTTTTGTGATCTGTCCCTGCTCACCTGTGATCTTCACATAATAGGAAGCGGCGGCAAGATGGTTCACATCTATGGGTTTGTTGCTGCCCATACCGCGTAGGTCAGCGGTCTGTACCAGCCTGCCCCTAAGGTCGTAGATTTCCAGCTTCTGGAGGTCAAGGCCGTTCGGGTTGCTTATGTTCAGAACATCCTTCGCCGGTACTGGGTACAGGGTTACCGTTCCAAGGTCCTGGCTGTGC
>Ga0209344_10002732_pt1 | contig 18915 bp, 11 predicted proteins | sample Cruoilmetagenom6_FD_187293 | JGI IMG/M metagenome (GOLD analysis project Ga0209344, IMG submission 187293) | Oil polluted marine microbial communities from Coal Oil Point, Santa Barbara, California, USA - Santa Barbara Oil Seep Sample 6 (SPAdes)... | ecosystem: Environmental > Aquatic > Marine... | reverse complement strand
TAAGGTGAAGAAAATTCTCACAATAATTTTTATAATAGGTTTTCAAATACTTCAATCACAAATACTACCTCTTCGTGAGCGATCAAGAATTGAAGATGAAGTATTAAAAGATAGGTTTGATAATTTGCTGCCAAAATTAATGGATCAAACAAATATTGATATGTGGGTTCTCATTTCTAGAGAATATAATGAAGATCCTGTATTGAGAACAATGCTTCCATCTACCTGGTTGAATGCAAGAAGACGTACAATATTGGTTTTTTATAGAAATAAAGGAGCAAATACTATTGAAAAAATGGCGGTTGCCAGATATAATGTTGGAGAAAGTATAACTTCAGCTTGGAAAAAAGAAAAGGAACCAGATCAATGGAAAGCCCTTTTTAAAATTATCGAGGAAAAAAATCCGAAAAAAATAGCGCTTAATACGTCTAGTCATTTCCCTATTGCGGATGGCTTGGTAAAAACAGATTATGATTGGTTTATGAATCGATTACCAGAGGCATATCTATCCAAAATTATTTCAGCTGAAAAATTGGCTATAGCATGGATTGAAACTCGCACTTCCAAAGAAATGAAATTATTTGAAGAGCTCACACAAATTACCCACGATATCATTGCTGAAGCGTTTTCAAATAATATTATTAAACCCGGCAAAACAACAACCGATGATGTTGTTTGGTATATGCGTCAAAAAGTTAGTGATCTGGGCTTAAAAACCTGGTTTCATCCAACAGTCGATATACAACGAAGCAATGAAAAATTAGGAAGCCATATTACTTCTTTTTCAAAACGTCCAAGCGAAAATATTATACAAAAAGGAGATTTGTTGCACTGCGATTTCGGTATAACATATTTACGCTTGAATACAGATTGTCAACAACACGCTTATGTGCTAAAAGATAATGAAACATCGGTTCCAGTTTTTTTACAAAATGCTTTTAAAAAAGGAAATCGACTTCAAGATATTTTAACTTCAAACTATGTTGAAGGTAAAACCGGTAATGAAATTTTATTAAAATCTTTAAAAGAAGCTAAACAAGAAGGTTTAAAACCTTCTATTTATACCCATCCTCTGGGTATGTATGGCCATTCCTCAGGTTCAACCATTGGAATGTGGGATTCACAAGGTGGCGTACCTGTAAATGGTGATTATCCTTTACATAAAAATACAGCTTATGCCATTGAATTAAACACAACTGTGCACGTCAAAGAATGGAATAGAGATATCAGAATAATGCTCGAAGAACCTGGTTTTTATGGTGAAAACGAATTTAAATATATCAATAAGAGACAAGGCGCTATTATAGCCATATCATCAAAATAGTTATTTGGAATTACAAATTGTAATCATATTAGCAACAATTTTACTCTCTGCTTTTTTCTCCGGAATGGAAATTGCATTTGTATCTGCAAACAAAATGCACATTGAACTTGAAAAAAAGAAAGGTAATTTCTTTTCAAAAATACTACATACTTTAACTGAAAATCCATCCAGGTTTATTACAACTATGCTAGTTGGGAATAATATTTCTTTGGTAGTTTATGGTTATTTCATGGGAGATTTTTTACTCACTTTCTTAATACCATATATTTCAAGCGAATTTTTAATGTTACTTGTGCAAACAATTATTTCTACATTACTAATTTTAGTAGCAGCTGAATTTTTACCTAAGGCCATTTATAGAATTTACGCCAATGAAGCTCTCAAAATTTTTGCATTACCCGCCTACTTTTTTTTAATGTTATTCTATATAGTTTCAGAATTTATTATTTTTATTTCAGATTTTATTCTACGCGTATTTTTTAACACAAAAAAGGATCAGGCTCAACTCGTTTTTAGCAAAGCCGAATTAGGCAATTATATTACAGAACAACTGGAAACGAGCAATGATTCAACTTTAGATTCAGAAATACAGATTTTTCAAAACGCACTCGATTTTCATAATGTGAAGGCTCGTGAAGCGATGATCCCAAGAACAGAAATCGTTGCAATTGAAGTAACTGAAAACTTAAAAAATTTAAAGAATCTTTTTATAGAAACAGGGCTCTCTAAAATATTGGTTTATAATGATTCTTTAGATGATATTATTGGTTATGTTCATGTTTTTGAACTTTTTAAAAAGCCGAAAAGTATTCGTTCTATCATTTTACCGATTGAAATTGTTCCAGAAACAATGATGATTAATAATATTATGAATCAATTGACAAAAAAACGTAAAAGTGTAGCAATCGTTTTAGATGAATATGGAGGTACTTCGGGATTAATAACTTTAGAAGATATTGTTGAAGAATTATTTGGCGAGATTGAAGATGAGCACGATTCAAGTGAGCTATTAGAGCATAAAATTAACGATCGTGAATTTGAATTTTCTGCGCGGCTCGAAGTAGACTATTTGAACGAGACTTACAACTTAAACCTTCCTGAAAATGATGCCTACGAAACTCTTGGTGGATTGATAGTTTATCATACTGAAAACATTCCTGTACAAAAAGAAATTGTAGAAATTGAATTCTATAAATTCACAATACGAGCCGTCTCTTCATCAAAAATTGAAAGTGTTGACCTAAAGGTTTTATTTCAAGACGAATAAACATTTATTTTGAACAAAATATACTTTAAAATCTACTTTTTTAATTAAAATGTATATTGTATTTTCGCACCCACAATTATAAAAAATAATAAAGAATGGCAATTTTAGGTAAAATTCGTGAACGCTCAATGTTTTTAATTATAATCATTGCTCTTGCGTTATTTTCATTTGTATTGACAGGTCTGTTTGATGCGAATAGCCCGCTATTTAATAAAAGCACAAATATAGTTGGTGAAATAAATGGTGAAACAATTTCTAGAGAAGAGTTTGCACAATTAGTTGAGCAGGAAAATAATCGTTCTAATAGATCTAAAACATCTCAAATGCAAAATGTAACAACTGCTTGGGATAATTTGGTGCGAGAGAAAATATATGAAACCCAATTAGAAAAATCGGGAATTGTAGTAGGTGAAAAAGATGTTTGGGATCAAATTATAAATCAACCTTTTGTTCAAAATAGCCCTGTTTTTAAAAATGAAGCTGGTCTTTTTGATGAAGAAAAATTTAAAGAATACGTCGCTACTCTTCAAGATAATGCTCAAGAAAGTGAACAGGGTAAAAATGAATGGTTTGGATGGTTAGAATTCGAAAGAAATGTCAAATCTAATTTAAAACTAAATACATATTCAAATTTAATCAAAGCCGGTCTAGGAGTATCACTGAAAGAAGGAGAACGTTTCTATTTTGACCAAAATGCTAAAATGGACATTGAATATGTTCATGTGCCCCATAGCTCCATAGCAGATAGCTTAGTAACAGTTACGGATGATGAGATAAAACAGTATGTAAAAGACAACAAAAAAGATTACACAATTGAACCTTCTGTTAATTTAAGTTTTGTAAAGTTTGATATTAAAGCTACACCGGAGGACGAAAAAATTATTGAAGACGATCTAAGAAAGATAATAAATGATCGCAATGAATATAGTAACGCTGCCAAAACTGACGTGAAAATAATTGGTTTTACAAACGCGACAAATATCCCAGAATTTTTTAGAGAAAACAAATCAGATACTCCATTTGACGATAAATTTTACACATTAAAACAGTTATCGAAAAATATCTCTGACAGTATTGCAAAATTAAATGTAGGTGATATTTATGGTCCTTATAAAGATGGATTTTTTTATAAGCTTTCAAAGTTAACGGCTGTTAGTCAAATGCCAGATTCTGTAAAATCAAGACATATCTTAATTCCGTTTGTTGGGGCTCTACGTGCACCAAGTGAAATTACTTCATCAGAGGCTACAGCAAAAGTAACTGCTGATAGTCTCTTAACTATCATCAAAAAGGATAAATCGAAATTTGCTGATTTGGCTAATGAATTATCTTCAGATAAAATTAGTGGTTCAAAAGGCGGTGACTTAGATTGGTATGCATATGGTACAATGACACCTGAATTTAGAGATTTTACTTTTGAGGGTAAAATTGGCGATATGGGTGTTGTAAAATCTCCTTTTGGATTTCATATTATCGAAATTCAAGATCAAAAAAACTTGCAAAAAGTTGTAAAAGTAGCAACTTTTACAAGAAATATTGAAGCTTCTGAAGAAACTGAAAATGCAATTTTTCAAAAAGCGGAAACTTTCACTTCAAATATTTCTGGTGATAAAGACATGCTAGAAATAGCTAAGGAACAAAAACTTACCATCCAACCCATTCAAGGAGTAAAAGCATTGGATGAAAGCGTTTCTACGTTGGGAAATCAGAGAGAGATTGTAAAGTGGGCATTTGAAAAATCAACAAAAGAAAATGAAATTAAAAGGTTTGATGTTGACAATGGTTATGCGGTAGTAAAGTTAACTAAGAAAACTAAAAAAGGATTGAACTTAGGGTCTGGTAAATTTGAAATTCGCAGAATTTTACTAAAGGAAAAGAAAACTCAAATGATTGTTGATAAAATGACAGGACAAACTTTAGAAGAAATTGCGCAAAATTTTGGCAAATCTGTAAGTTCAACAAAAGCAGTATCAGTAAGTAGTCCTTTATTACCTGGCGCAGGAAGGTCTCCAGAACTTATTGGTTCCTTAACTGTATTAGAAGAGAACAAATTATATAAACCTATTATAGTTAATAATGGTGTTTTTGCAGTTAAAATTTCGAAAAAAGAGCTTCCTAATAAAATTGAAAATTATAACCGTTTTAGAAATCAAATTCTAACAGAATTTCAAAAGAAGAGTAGTAAAACCTATGATGTTTTGAAGAAATCAGCGGAAATTGAGGATAATAGAGCTACTTTTTACTAAATATTTAAGCTTCGTAAAATAGTAAAATATTAAGTTTATAAATTTTATTGTTCACAAGATTTTATATATTTGCAGTTATGAACATTAAGTTCATAATAATTTTAGAAACAGAAACTATAAATTAAAACAATTAAAAAATGAAACATTTAAAAAAGCTAGTATTCGTTTTAGTTCTTTTTGCAGGTTTTAGCATGAACGCACAAGACGAAAACAATCCTTGGTCTATTGACTTTGGGATTAATGCGGTAGATACCTACCCAACAAATCAAGCTGGACAAGGCGGATGGTTTGATGAGTATTTTAACGTTGGAGATCATTATAATGTTCTTCCTTCAATATCAAGATTACACGTTGGAAGATATCTTGGTGACGGATTTTCTGTAGGTGTAGGTCTTTCAATTAATAAACTTGAGCAATTAGGAGATATTGATGTTAGTGATTTATCTTATTTTGGTTCTGATTTAGATATTCGTTACGACCTTAACAATCTTTTTGGAGATTCTAAGTGGTTTGATCCTTATGTAGCTGTTGGTGGAGGTTATACCTTTGTTGATAAATTAGGAGCTGGTACAGCTAATGGTGGGCTTGGTTTTAATTTAATGTTTACAGATTTTCTTGGTGTAAACATACAATCTACTTACAAACATTCTTTTGATGACGATCGTCAACCAAGTCATTTTCAACATGCTTTAGGCCTTGTTGTTAAATTTGGTGGTAAAGATACAGACGGTGATGGCATTTATGATAGAGATGATGAATGTCCTGATGTATTTGGCTTAGAAGCATTCAATGGTTGTCCTGATACTGATGGTGATGGTATTAAAGATGGTGATGATGCTTGTCCTAATACTGCTGGATTGGCCGCATTAAATGGTTGTCCTGATGCTGATGCTGACGGTATTGCTGATAAAGATGATGCTTGTCCAAATGAAAAAGGTACAGCTGCTAATAATGGATGTCCTGATGCTGACGGTGACGGTGTAATTGATGGTAAAGATAAATGTGTTGATGTAGCTGGTCCAGCTGAAAACGACGGTTGTCCTTGGCCTGATACTGATGGTGATGGTGTTTTAGACAAAGATGATAATTGTGTTAATGAAGTAGGTCCTGCTTCTAACCAAGGTTGTCCAGAAAAAATAATCACAGTTGAAGCAAAAGCTAAATTAGACGAATTTGCTAAAGCTATCTACTTTAATAGTGGTAAAACTACATTTAGAGTTGGTGTAAGTGAAAAATTAGACTTGATTTCTGATATCATGAAAGAATTTAAAGATTCTGATTTCAAAATTGAAGGTCATACAGATAGCCAAGGTTCTTTAAAATTAAATCAAACTTTATCTGAAAATAGAGCGAAAGCTGTTTTAGATTACTTAGTATCTAAAGGAATTGATACTGGTAGATTAAGTTCTAAAGGTTTCGGTGAAGCTAATCCTATTGCTTCTAACAGAACAAGCAGAGGTAGAGCTCAAAACAGAAGAGTTGAAATTAACTTATCTGAATAAGTTTTTAAACTCAAAATAAAAAAAAGCCGTTCGTATTGAACGGCTTTTTTTTGTTTCATAACATTTGTACATTCGCTCCATGCAGACCTTCCTCTCAAATGTTATTGACGATATCTTATCTAAAAAGAATAATATATCAGACTATACTTTTATATTACCTAGTAAGAGAGCAGGTGTTTTTTTAAAAAATGAAATTAAAAAGAAGAGTAAAACAGCTATTATTTTTCCAAAAATAATTAGCATTGAAGATTTTATAGGCGAGCTGTCTTTATTAAACCTAATTGATAATACTAGCTTACTATTTGAATTCTATTCGGTCTACAAAGATCTTACTCAGCCTGAGTATTTAGAAGATTTTGATACGTTTTCAAAATGGGCAACAATAGCTTTACAAGATTTTAATGAAATTGACAGGCATTTAGTACATACAAAATACATTTTTAAATACCTAAAAGACATTAATCAATTAGAAAAATGGTCATTAGAAAAAGGTTCAGAAACAACTATTATTAAAAATTATTTTTCTTTTTTCGAGCGTTTAGAGAAATATTATTCAGGGTTAAATAATAAGCTTTTAAGCAGACAACAAGGTTATCAAGGGTTACAGTATCGAGAATCTGTTGAAAATCTTCAGAATTATATTGAGAATAATAAAGATTCTAAGTTGATTTTTATAGGGTTTAATGCTTTAAATAAAGCCGAAGAAATCATTATTCAAGAATTATTAGAAAACGAAATAGCAACTATTTATTGGGATGCAGATCAATTTTATTTTAACAATAATCAAGCTTCTTCATTTCTGAAAAAGTATAAATCGTCTTGGAAATATTACCAGAATAATGCTTTTAACTGGATTCAAGATAATTTTAATAAAAAAAAGAGTATTAAAATTATCGGAACTCCAAAAAATAATACCCAACTTAAATATGTTGGCGAATTATTGACTCAAAAAGGGAGTAATAATTTTCAAAATACGGCATTGGTATTAGCGGATGAAACTTTACTACCATTAGCATTAAACTCATTACCAAATGAAGTAGCAGATTTAAATATTACGATGGGTTACGAACTAAAGAATATGCCGATTTCACAATTATTTAGTTCCTTATTAAAGCTCCATGTTAATTCTAAAAAAAATGAAATAACTAACTCATTTTATTATAAAGATGTTTTAAAAGTATTAAATCAACCTTCTATAAAAAGCGTAGTATCCGTTGACAATGTCATAAAGGAAATCTTAAAAAACAACTATATTTTTATTAATGATACTGTCGTATCCAAATTATCTTCTGAAAAAGATAATTTGTTATCAATTCTATTCTTATTTACCTATTGGGAAGATAATGCAAATAAGGCGATTGGCCATTGTCTGAACTTAATAGAATTATTAAAAAATAAAACAAATACCACCTTAGAAAAGGAATTTTTATTCAAACTCAAATCTGTCTTTCAACAAATTGAAACACTAAATAGTGAATTTGGTTATATAAAGAATATTAAAACACTTCAAGTATTCTATAATCAACTTTTGGGTTCTGAAAAACTGTCGTTTAAAGGTGAGCCATTATCAGGACTACAAGTAATGGGAATGTTGGAAACCCGTGTGCTAGATTTTGAGACGGTCATTTTGACGTCAGTAAATGAAGGCATATTACCTGCGGGTAAATCAGATAATTCTTTTATTCCTTTTGACGTAAAAAAAGAAGTAGGTTTGCCAACGTATCAAGAAAAAGATGCCATTTTTTCGTATCATTTTTATCGATTATTACAACGTGCAAAGAATGTTTATTTATTATATAATACCGAAAATGATCAATATGGGTCTGGAGAACAAAGTAGGTTTATTACTCAGTTAGAGATAAATAAACCAGAATACATTCATAAATCAATTGTTAGTCCTAAAATAATAAATTCGAAATCAGAACAAAAACTAATACTAAAAAACCCGGCTATTCTTAAAGGCTTAGAAAAATTAGCAAAAAAGGGCTTCTCTCCTACTGCATTAACCACTTATGTTTATAATCCTATTGATTTTTATCATCGAAAAATATTAGGTATTAAAGAAAGTGACGATATTGAGGAGACAGTGGCGGCAAATACTTTAGGAACAATAATTCATAAGGTCTTAGAGGTCTTTTATCTTCCTTTTAAAGGGAAATACTTAAAAAAAGAGCATGTTGCAACCATGCAAAAAGAAACTGCTGCTGAGGTTAAAAAATGGTTTAAACACGAATATAAAAATGGAGACATTTCATCGGGTAAAAATTTATTAATCTATAATGTTGCACAACAATTCATTCAAAATTTCCTAAAACAAGAGTTACAAATTTTAGAGCAAGGGAAGCAGCTTAAAATTTTGGAACTAGAGCAAGAATTAAATACCACTATTAATATTGACGGAATTCATTTTCCTATATTATTAAGAGGAGAAGCAGATAGAATTGATGAGCTTGACGGAGTTATTAGAATTGTAGATTATAAAACTGGGAAAGTAGGTCAAACTGAATTAAATATTAAAGATTGGCAGTTGATTAGTACCGACTATAAAAAAGGAAGTAAACCTTTTCAAGTATTATTATATGCCTACATGTATGCCAACATGAACGAACTCAGTTTTGAAGATCTAGTGATTGAAACCGGTATCATTTCATTTAAAAACCTAAAGCCAGGCTTTATGAAAGTCAATAAAAAGGCCATTAGTAACGAAGATATTGCTAATTTTATGGTAGAACTCAAAACAGTATTGCTAGAAATTTTTAATCCTGAAATACCCTTTATGGAAAAAGAAAATCTCCCATTTTAGATATGACTATAATCCAAAATACTATAATTGAAGGTAAACATGAAAAACCAATTTCAACAGATATTTTTTATAATGCGACAAAACAGTTAAAACCGATTGTAATTTTTGCACATGGTTATAAAGGTTTTAAGGATTGGGGTTGTTGGAATTTAGTTGCGGATCAATTTGCAACAAACAATTTCTTTTTTGTGAAGTTCAATTTTTCACACAATGGAGGTACTGCAGAGGAGCCAATTGATTTTCCAGACTTAGAAGCATTTGGAAATAACAATTACACAATCGAATTAGACGATTTACAATCAGTTATTGATTGGGTAGTGGATAATGAAGATTTTGTTGACGAGATAGATAAATCAAACATTACATTGATTGGTCATTCTCGAGGTGGCGGTATAGCGGTTTTAAAAGCCTCTGAAGATAAGAGAGTAACTGGATTAATTACTTGGGCAGCAGTAAGCAATTTCGGTGAGCGATCAGCAACTATTGGAGACTTAGAAGATTGGAAAAAAAATGGGGTAAAGTATGTTTTAAACGGAAGAACAAAACAACAAATGCCTCATTATTACCAATTTTATGAAGATTTTAAAGAGAATGAAAATCGGTTAAACATAAAAAAAGCCACAAAAATATTGAAAATTCCTTATTTAATAATCCATGGTACAAATGACACTTCAATTCCGTTTGAGGAGGCTAAACTTCTGCATGATTGGAAACCAATAAGTGAAATTTTAGGTATAAAAGAAGCTGATCACACCTTCAATGCCAAACACCCGTGGACTGAAAATTATTTGCCAAAACATCTTCAAAAAGTGGTTACCAAGTCAATAAATTTTATAAATAACATATTGTAAATAAGCCTATTATATATTAATCCCTAACAAATAATAGATAAATCAAACGTTTTCGCAAATAAAATCCATAAATGACTTAAATCATATTTGTGCAACGAATGTTACAATAATTTTGACCTATCAATACAAAAAGAATATTTAAAGGTCATTTTAATGTATTTGTTACTAATCATTTTATCGATAACTATCCTTCTTTTCGTTTGGGGCAAATTTACCCCTGATATTGTTGCTCTTTTATCAATGTTAAGTCTTTTTTTATTTGGTATTCTAGATTTAGAAGAAACACTAAGTGGTTTTAGCAACCCTACAGTTATCATGATTGCAGCTCTTTTTATTATTGGCGAAGGGCTTTCACAAACAGGATGGACTGCGCTGGCCGGACAAAAGTTTATACAATGGGCAGGCAAAAGCATTCCTAAATTATTAGTTATTGTTACCTTAGGTGCTGGCGTCTTATCTGGTTTTGTAAGTAATACAGGAACCGTAGCTACATTAATGCCAATAACAATATCCTCTGCTTGGAGTATTGGTACTTTACCTTCAAAATTTATGATGCCCATGGCATTCGGTTCAAATACTGGTGGCTTATTAACTTTAACTGGAACACCCCCTAATATTATAGCAAGTAATGCACTTATTGAGTCAGGTTTTGATGGATTTTCGTTTTTTGAATTTGGCTTAATCGGCTTGCCTTTATTATTAATTTCAATCCTATATTTTAGGTATGTAGGTTATAGATTATTACCCAAGAATAAAACAAATAATCGTCCGGTAGACATTGAATCAACATTACATAAATGGATAGAGGCCTATAAAGTTGATAATGATTATTACAGATTACGTATTCGGTCTTTATCCCCTCTTATTAATACCAAAATTGAAACTTGGAATTTTGAAAAAGATTTTGATATTACTATTATTCGATTAAAAAGACGACATCCAAATGTTCTTAGCGGAACAAAACCTTTTATTGAGTTTCCAATGCCAGATACAGAAATGCGTTATCATGATATCATAACTGTAAAAGGAGATACGGAATCAATAAATAAAATGATGATTTTGTTTAGATTAGGTTTACTTCCGTTGGAGCCTATTAAAGATGAATTGAGACATAATTTGATAAACCAAGAAGTTGGGATGACAGCTGTTTTAGTAGCTCCCAATTCGTATTTAGTTGGTAAAAAATTTCAACAGGGTAGCTATTTTAAAAGATTTGGTGTTCAATTATTAGCAGCTTCACGAAATAATATCCCATTGGAAGGTAAAAACATCGTAATAAAAGCTGGGGATGCTTTTGTAATACGTGGTACATGGCAGGATATCGAAGCGTTAAAAGAAGAGCATGAAAACTTAGTAATTTGCGGAAGTCCAGAAGGGATGGCTAAGGACGTTGATAATCTAACACCTAAATCATATATTGCTTTAGGGGCTTTGGTATTAATGATTGCTCTTTTGGTCTTTAAAATCGTACCAGGAGCAATTGCCGCTATCATTGCCGGAGGTATCGTATTAATAACAGGATGTGTTCCAATTTCTAAAGCGTATAAGGGAATTAGTTGGAGCAGTGTGGTTATGATTGCAGCAATGATACCCATGGGAATAGCTTTACAAAAAACTGGTACTGCACAAATAGTCGCAAATAATTTAGTAAACTATTTAGGAGCTATCAATCCTATACTATTGTTAGGAGGTATTTTTTTATTAACTACGGTTTTTAGCCAAGTAATAAATAATTCCGCCACTGCTGTCTTAATGGCTCCAATAGCGCTGTTAGCGGCTAACACTTTGCGTATTTCGCCTGAACCATTGATGATTACTGTCGCCATAAGCGCATCGACTGCGTTTTTAACACCAGTTGGTACAACAACAAATGCAATGGTGATGAGCGCAGGTGGATATAAATTTATGGATTATTTAAAGGTAGGTACTCCGTTACTAATATTGTTTTTTATCATAACATTATTGCTAGTACCAATTATATGGCCTTTTTAAATTAAAATGTTTAACTTAAAAAATTAAATCAAATGGAAAATTTAACAATAACTTCTGATAACATGGACTTAGAAAAGTATGGTCTTAAAGACGTAAAAGCACATAGAAATCTTACGCCTGAAGAACTTCAAAAGAGAACCATTGATAATAAAATGGGAAAAGAAACTTCAAATGGAACTTTAGCTATTAATACAGGTAAATTTACTGGAAGATCGCCACAAGATCGTTTTTTAGTAAAAGATGAATACACAAAAGATAAAGTATGGTGGGGAAAAACGAATAAGCCTATAGAACCACTTCAATTTGACAATCTACAAAATGAAATTATTAAATACCTCTCCGGAAAAGAATTGTATGTTAGAGATGCCTATGTATGTGCAGATCCTAAATACAAAATGAATGTAAGGACAATTACTGAATATCCATGGTCTAATATGTTTATTTACAATATGTTTTTACGTTTGGATGAGTCAGAGTTGGAAAATTTCGAAGAGGAATGGTTGGTGCTTTGTGCACCAGGTTATCAGTGCCCTGACCCTAGTGCTCATGGTATCCGTCAAGGAAACTTTTCAATCATTAATTTTACTAAAAAAGTAGCTTTAGTTGGTGGCTCTGCATATACAGGAGAAATGAAAAAAGGTATTTTTTCTGCTTTAAATATGATTCTTCCTACAGATAAAAATGTCTTACCGATGCATTGTTCTGCTAATGTAGGTGAAGACGGTGATACGGCTATTTTCTTCGGATTATCAGGTACGGGGAAAACTACTTTATCGGCTGATCCTGACCGTAAATTAATTGGAGATGATGAACATGGCTGGACTGCCGAAAACAATATTTTTAACTTCGAAGGTGGATGTTATGCTAAAGTAATTGACCTGACAGAAGAAAAAGAACCAGATATTTACAGAGCAATAAAACCGGGTGCAATTTTAGAGAATGTAGTCTTTAAAGAAAATGATGAAATAGATTATATGGATAGTACCATTACTCAAAATACTCGGGTAAGTTATCCAATATATCATATAGATAATATTCAAGAACCTTCTTATGCTTCAAACCCTAAGAATATTTTCTTTTTAACCTGTGATGCTTTTGGTGTGCTACCTCCAGTTTCTAAATTAACACCAGGTCAGGCTGCATATCACTTCATTTCTGGATATACCGCAAAAGTTGCTGGTACTGAAGCCGGAATTACAGAACCTGTGCCTTCATTCTCAGCTTGTTTTGGAGAGCCATTTATGCCATTACACCCAACGGTTTATGCCGAAATGTTGAGTAAAAAAATGCAAGAAGCAGGTGTGAATGTTTGGTTAATTAATACTGGATGGAGTGCTGGTCCTTATGGAGTAGGTTCTCGAATTAAGCTAAAATATACACGTGCAATGATAACAGCTATCTTAAAAGGTAGTTTAGATGAAGTTGATTATGAACAGCATCCAATTTTCGGTCTGTTTATGCCTAAGTACTGTCCTAATGTACCAACTGAAATTTTAGATCCAATGAATACTTGGTTGCAAAAAGGAGCTTATATAAGTAAAGCTATCAACCTTGCACATTCATTTCACTTGAACTTTGAAAAGTTTGCCAGTCAAGCATCTACGCAAATAATAGAAGGTGGTCCTTTAATTGATGAGCATCATCATTTAGATGAACATTTTTAAAGAATAAGATTTGATATTGTAAAAACGGAGCTTTATAAAAAAAGCTCCGTTTTTTATGATTAACTAGAAAATTTTGTTTTTCATATTAAAGCGAATTTATATTACTATCTAACCAAGTAAGCCTATCTCTTACCCATGTCTTTAGATATTCATTTTCATCAGTGTAGGTATTCCCAACAAATTTATTTGGCCAAATATAGGTACCGAGTATACTCCAAGTCTGAAAATTTGTGTCTATAGCTCCAGCCTTATTTAAGCTGTTGGTATAAGCCTCTATTTTAGAATTCATATTAGATTCAGAAAACGTACTTGCTCTTAGCGTATTCCACCGCTCCTTTAACTGATTTACAAAAGCAGGATCTTCCATAAATCGTTGCCACCAAAATGGGATCTGCCAAAAATCTTGTGGGCATCTTTCATTAAATTTATAAGCCCAGACATTAATATCACCTCCACTGCAATAATCAGCATTTCCAAAGGCAAGGTTGAAATCCCAGATAGGCCCCATTTTTAACTTCCCATTTTTATCTTTATGCATAAAAGTACTGAGGCGATATCCATCAACATTATTTGATAGTTCATTTAGCAAAAAGAAATCTATAAAACTTGGTACATCAATATAAGGGGCGTAACCTATAGATTCATCTCTAAAATCATCTGAAGCTAGCGCATCTTCAAAATTAGCAACATAGGTAGATATATACACTTTTTGTTCGGTTGTAATATCTTCAGCGTCTGGATATTCATATAAAAAATTAATCTTCTGATCGATCGTCGCATTCGGTGGAGAATAGGTTGACCTAAAGGAATTCAATTCATTATAACCTTCTCCTAAATTTGTGCCCGCTGTTTTATCAATCTTTAAAATATAACCTCCTGTAAGATCTTCCCCTGTATTTTCATCATCCTTCAATTTATTTATATTAATGCGGTTGCTATCTCTTTTCAACTTTTCCATAAATACATATACACCTTTATACATATCATTTATTGTTAGTTCAACAAATTTAGTACGACTTGCATACATTCCAATATCACGAGAAAGATCATAGATCAATATATTTCTCAGCAAAGATTTATCGGTATATGGCGCGTATAAGATCCAATCTTCTTCTTCGGGAAAATCTAATAACGAGACATCCAAATCGTCATTATTTGTATCTCTGGTTTCGAAACCATAAGATTTCTTAGGGAAGGACTGCGAAGAAGCTCCTCGAATCTCAATTCCGATAGGTCCTTCGTAGGAAATTACGTTATTTTTTGAAAATACAATTTCAGCATTAATTTTAGGCTCATCTACAATAGTGCCACCATTTGTATTTATAAATACCTGCTCTAATCGATCTTCCGGTAATAATTCAATTTCAGGTTCTTTATCTACCGTATCATCTTTACTACAGGATAAAGGAACTACAGAAATTAAAATAAATAGAATGAATAACTTGAAGTTAAAACAATATTTGAATAACTTATATTTCATAGTCTTTTTTTAATAGAATAAAACTAATAAAAAATTACGCACATGAGTACATTAATTGAATAGTTAATATAGATGTAGCAATGAATATTTTCACCCGCAATACATTATCAATATTTTCTTACTTCAAATCTGGTCGTGATGGGCGCACTTCTATCTTACTAGGTAGCGTACGAGGGTGCATCGTCAAAAGATCTAAAACTAATTTTCCAATATCTTCAGGCTGAATTTTCCAAGCGTCTTTTTCATTTGGAATATGGTCATTAAAATTGGTCGCTACAGAACCTGGCATGATAGTCGAAACCTTAATGTCATGCGGTCTTAAGTCGAGCATTGCAGCTTGTGTAAATCCTACCAATCCAAATTTCGAGGCATTGTATCCCGCTCCTTGAGCAAAGAAATTAGTCCCAGCCAAACTCGCAAGGGTTATATAATATCCTTTTGATTTTTTCAGGGCTTCAACCGAAGCTTTCAATGTAAAAAAAGCACCTGTCAAATTTGTATCTATCATTGAATTCCAATCCTCCTCTGAAAGCTGATCAATTGGTGCGAATTTGCCAACACCGGCATTTGCTAAAACTACATCCAATTGTCCCCATTTAGAAAGTATTTTTGCAACCGCTTGCTTTTCATCCTTAAAATTTGAAACGTTTGACGCTACTGCCAAAACTTGCTCTTTATGACCCAATGTTTCTGCTGCTTTTTCAGCGGTTTTTAGAATTCTTCCACTAATTGCAATACGCATTCCAGCGTTTAATAATGACTGAGCTACTCCTAGTCCAATTCCTTTTGTGCCGCCTGTTATATAAACTACTTTATTCTTTAAAGCTTCCATACTGAAAATTTTAAATAAAGATATAACAGTTAGTGCTAATTGAGAAAAGTCTTTGATTTTTAATCATTAAAATCTTAATAATAAAGAATAACATTTTCATAAAATTGTAATGATGTCAAATTTATTCTAATTTTAACATTCAAAATTAACTATATAGTTTCAGTGTCAACTGTAAAAAAAATAAACCCCGAAATTAACAAAGTATATTTTATCAATAAATATACACTTGTACATATTTTGGAAGGTACAGGTAATATTCAGGTTGACTTTAAAAGTTATGATGATTGGGAAGACAAAGCCATCTTTTTAGAAAAAAGTCAGTACATAAAGTTCATGTCCGACGATTTTGTAGTACGATTTATCGATTTTCCTGATAACATTTTATTTCAATCAAAAGATGTTCGTGTTTTATTTAAGCATCTTATATCATTAGGGTATATCAACTTTAAAGAATGTGAAGATTGTCAAACTTTTGTAAATAAAACCGTTTTTAATGAAGAAATGGGCAATCTTATAGATGTATCTACTAAACAATGGTATTGGCAAAATCCGTTTCAGGCAAATAAGGAAGAGTATCAAATTATTTTTGATGTCAAAGAGGTTATAGATAATGAGTTTACCAATAAGATAAACGTTCAATCTCTAATCAATAATATTGATAGTGAATTCAATGCCCAACATTTGGTAAAAGATAAGTTAGGAATTACTATCAATAAATTAATTAACAAAAAACAGTTGAAAGAAAGCAAAAAAGATATAGCTTTTACTGATAAGAATATTCAAGAAATAGCATACGAACAAGGGTACAAAGATCCGGCATATTTTAATCGTCTTTTTAAAAATAATGTAGGCCAAACACCTAGAGAGTTTAGAAACAATTTTGATTATAAAAATCGAGATCTTTTTACTCAAGATATTATCAACTTAATTCAGATATTTCATAAAGAACAACATGCGCTAGGATTTTATGCAGATAAGATGAATGTTAGTATAAAAACTTTATCTAAAAAAGTAAAAAATAAAATGAATACTTCACTCGGACAATTAATTCGTTCTGAAATTATCCGGTCAGCTAAAATAAAATTATCTCAAAATGAAAATGTTAAAGATGTTGCCTATGCTTTGGGCTTCGAAGAAGTAAGCCATTTTTCATCATTTTTTAAAAATAACATAGGAAAATCACCTTCTGCTTATAAGGAATAAAATCTTTTGTTTTTATAATTAATTGAGCGGTTTGAGCTCGCCTAGTACTGTTGGGATAAGCTCAGAAACGGTTGGATGTATATGTACAGCACGTTGAATTACTGTATAAGAAGCACCTGCATACATACAATCTAAAATAGAATGTATAATTTCATCTCCTTCGATTCCTAAGATGGCTGCGCCTAGAATTTTTTGAGTTTCAGCATCGACAAGTATTTTTATAAAACCATTGGTCTCACCTTTTTCTTTTGCTCTACCAATACGTTTCATAGTTCTCGTTCCAATTAAAGCTTTTCTACCTGACTTTTTTATTTCATTTTCTGTCAATCCAACGCGACCGAGAGCTGGATCGATAAATAGACCATAACATGTAATTCTGTCGGATACTTTTCGAGGGTCGTTGTCAAATAAATTTGCGGCAACTATTTCGAAGTCATTATAAGCGGTATGAGTAAATGCACCCTTACCGTTACAATCACCTAAAGCCCATATACCGGGAATATTGGTTTGTAACTTATCGTTAACTTGAATATATCCCCTTGCGTTAGTTTCAATTCCTGTGTTTTCTAATCCAAGATCATCTGTGTTTGGCTGCCTTCCAGTGGCTAATAATAGATGACTGCCAGTAATTGTTTTATCACCCTTATCGCAATCGGCATTAATTAAAACTTGATTTCCATTTTGAGAACCAGATAAGCACTCTGCTTCAAATCGAAATTTTATTCCTTCAGCTTCCATAATTTTTTTAATTTCTTCTGATACATCATCGTCTTCTCTAGAAACTAATTTGCAACCTTTTTCAACAATAGTTACTTTACTACCAAATCTTTTATACATCTGTCCGAATTCAAGGCCAATATAGCTACCGCCAACGATAATTAAATGATCAGGAATAAAATCAATGTTCATCATTTCGACATTTGTAAGAAAATCTACATCTTCGAAGCCATCTGGTATATATGCTCTGCCCCCAACATTAATAAAAATTTTATCACCTCTTAAAATTTCATCTCCTACTTGAATGGTATGTGAACTTTCAAATCTGGCATGCCCTTCAAAAACAGTTAAATTCTTTGTACTCCTAAGCCACTTCTCTACTCCAGTATTTGATTGTTCAACTATACTATCCTTCCTAGCTTTTACTTGTTTCATATCTACTGAAATCTGCCCATCAATTTGAACTCCAAAATCAGCAGCACGCCTTGCCATAAACGCCATTTTTGCACTCGCTACAAGAGTCTTTGTGGGTATACATCCTGTATTTACGCAAGTTCCTCCAAAGTTTCCTTTTTCAACAATTGCAGTTTTTAAACCTTCAGAGGCACATCTTGCCGCTAAAGATGGACCTGCCTGCCCTGTTCCTATTATAATTACTTCAAAGTGTTTCATGATGGATTATTTTATTAAAATGAATTCAATCTGCAATTGAATACTATGAAATAGCGAAATGAAACTATTGGATTTTTTTCTTTGTTAAATAGTATGTTAAATATACTGAAAATAAAAGTACAATTTTTAGCGTCTTTTCTATAACAGCTTAGGTGTTGTTCGTTCAGATATTTGCAATGTTTTTAACATAAAGTTTAATCATTAAAATAAAAAAATGAACATTAAAGAGCAAACAGCAAAAATGGATAGCATCGTAGCTCAAGGAGCAATTGTAGATGCTGTAAAAGAATTTTTTGCAAGCAATGCAACAACTTCAGATTATAGCGGAGTGGCAACTAGTAACAAACAACAAATGGTTGAAA
>Ga0209344_10002730_pt1 | contig 18920 bp, 15 predicted proteins | sample Cruoilmetagenom6_FD_187293 | JGI IMG/M metagenome (GOLD analysis project Ga0209344, IMG submission 187293) | Oil polluted marine microbial communities from Coal Oil Point, Santa Barbara, California, USA - Santa Barbara Oil Seep Sample 6 (SPAdes)... | ecosystem: Environmental > Aquatic > Marine... | reverse complement strand
GCGATATGGCTTGTCAGACGTCCGCTTGATCACTGGCATTACAGCGGTTTTGCCCTGCAGCGCGTATTCAACGGCCGCTTTGCCGACAGCATAGGCCTGCTTCACATCGACGTCCGCCGCAATGTGGCGGGCCGAGCGTTGCAGGTAGTCGGCGATCGCGTAGTGAAACTTGTAGCCGAGGTTTTCACGAACCATATTGGCGACGACCGGTGCGACACCGCCGAGTTGGGCATGACCGAAGGCGTCGCGGGTCCCGGCTTCAGCTAGGAATTTGCCGTTCGCGTAGGCCGCACCTTCGCTAACCACGATGACGCAATAGTCATACTGATCGACGCACTCACGCACACGTTTCAAGAATGCTCGCTTCTTGAAAGGGACCTCAGGAAACAAAATGATATGCGGCGCATCTTCCGGGTTTTTGCCAGCCAAGCCGCCTGCTGCTGCGATCCAGCCAGCATGTCGCCCCATGACTTCAAGGATAAACACCTTGGTTGATGTCTTCGCCATCGAGAGCACGTCCATCGCCGCCTCTTGGGTCGATACGGCAACGTATTTAGCGACCGAGCCAAATCCTGGGCAGTTATCCGTGACCGGGAGGTCGTTGTCGACCGTCTTGGGAACACCAAGACAGGTCACCGGATAGCCCATCGTCTTCGAGATCTGCGAAACTTTGTGTGCCGTATCCATCGAATCGTTTCCGCCGTTGTAGAAGAAGTAACCGATGTCGTGGGCTTTGAAGACCTCGATCAGGCGTTCATATTCGGCACGGTTTTCTTCGACTCCCTTTAGCTTGTAACGCGCCGAGCCGAACGCGCCACCTGGGGTATACATCAGTGCAGCGATAGCCGATGCACTTTCCTTGTTGGTATCGATCATGTCCTCTGTCAGTGCGCCGATGATGCCGTTGCGACCGGCGTAAACGTTGGCGATCTTGTTCGGGTGTTTGCGTGCGGTTTCAATGACTCCGCAGGCCGAAGCGTTGATGACGGCTGTGACACCGCCCGACTGGGCGTAGAAGGCGTTCCTTGCAGACATGATGGCGAGTTCCTCAGTGCATTATTGAGAGGTCGAGAGGATACATCGCATTGACCTCAATGTCCTTTCTCGGTAGCGTACCTCGCCTCGGTCAGTGGCCGACAGATCCTCGAATAGAGAGAGAATTTCAAGATGCGAATCGTATTGCTGGGTGCGCCCGGATCAGGAAAGGGCACGCAGGCCAAGAAGCTGATGGCGGACAAGGGTGTTCCACAGGTATCGACGGGCGACATGTTGCGTGAAGCCGTGGCAAATGGCACGCGCTTTGGCATGCAAGCCAAGGCCGTGATGGATGCAGGCAACCTGGTACCGGATGAGGTCGTACTCGGCATCATCAGTGAACGCCTCGCAGAACCGGATGCCGAAAACGGATTTATCCTGGATGGTTTTCCGCGAACGCAGCAGCAGGCGCTCGACCTTGAGGACCTGCTCGACGAGATCGGCACGCCTCTCGATACGGCCGTTCTAATGGACGTTGATTTTGAGATTTTGATGAAACGTCTCACTGGACGCCGAACCTGTTCTTTGACGGGCAAGCTTCTCAATGTGCACTTTTCGTCGCAGGAAGAACTGGATGAGTGCACCAGAGCGGGCGGTGAACTCATTCAACGCGAAGATGATAATGAAGACACCATCGGCAACCGCTTGAATGTCTATCGCGACAACACTGAACCGTTAATCGATTTCTATCGGGAGCGAGAGAAACTAACGGCAATTGACGCCGAAGGCTCTATCGATGAAGTGTACGAGCGCCTAACGTCAGCTCTGGAATGACGGTTCTTGTGCCTGTCACAGCAATTGCAGTAGTTGCTCACCAATAAGTTCGCGTCGCCAGCCATTGAAAACCCGCGTGTCGCGGTTGCCAGAGATGATGACCGAGGATAACTCCCGCTTTGAGGCTACCGTCTCGGCTGCAATGTCGAGGTCCTTCGCGCACTCAGCAACGTGAGACTGCATCTCTTTGAGCAACGCCTTTTGCACTTCATCGGGCGGTCGCGGCGGCTCGTAGACATTTTCGTCGCCTTTTGATGCACCGACAGCATCGATCAGTTGATTGCCAACCCTGCTCACTATCTTGGGCGGCACGCCTTCGATAGCGGCCAGCTGAGATTCATTTCTGGGTAACTTGTAGGCGATGTCGAGAAGGACATTGTCGCGGATGATCCATTGCCGTGGTCGGTCGCGGCGGATCGCTTCTTTTTCACGCCAGGCCGCGAGACGAACGGCGGCAGCGCGTTTCGCACCGCGGAAATTCCGGGCACCTTTCAATCTATCCACTGCCTGATCGCCGGAGATTTCATAGAGAGCTTTGTCGAGCAGCAAAGCAGAGTCTTGTTTCGCCCATTCCAGTCGGCCTTTCTGGTCGAGTTTTTCGCTCAGGATTTCGGCCGCAGGCAGCAGGTGTTCAACGTCCTCCGCCGCATAATCCAGATACTCATCCCGCAGCGGCCGGCGCGTCCAGTCAGCTCGAGTGTGCGACTTCGCCATGTCGACATCGAACAATTCTTTAACCAATCCGGCATATCCCATTTGTGCCGGATGGCCGAGCAGGCCAGCCGCGATCTGGGTGTCGAATATTTCGCGAGGCATCCTACCGGCGGTCTGATAGACGACTTCTATATCCTGACGAGCCGAGTGAACCACCCAGCTGTCGGTCAGGAGTTGGGCCCAGAACGCGGACTGATCAAAGTCGGCCAGCGGGTCGACACAATAGATGTCGTCGGGTGTGGATATCTGGATCAGGCAAAGCTGCGCGAAGTAGGTTTTCTCACGCATGAACTCAGTATCGACGCCGAGTTGGGCGTGTCCGCTGAGCTCTTGGCTGATGCTGTCGGGGTTGTCGACAAACAAGTAATCGGGCATTTGTGAAGGTTATCATGCGATCATCGGTAACGTGCTAACTCTATTCAAAACGCTGCTCGAAATAATTTTCTTACAGAAAGGGCCGGAACACCTTCCACGCTCCTCCGTGTTGTTCGTGATGCTGTTGGGTTGCTGGCTTCTGGTTGGCGCCACCGGCGCGATTCTCGTAGACACCTATGATGGAGAGGGCCTGTTGATGGACCTGGTCCTGACCGTCGTCGGCTTCGGTATCTACGCCGCTTCTCTGAGAGTTTTCGAAAAAAGCGAGAGACTCTTGCAAGCGCTGACCGCCATATTGGGTTGCGGTGCGATATTCGGTACCGCGATGTTTGCAGGCCGCTATATTCTGACAACCATTTTCGCTGTCGACGAGACAGCAATGTACTCGGAGATCATCTTATTGTGGTCGATCTTGATCGAAGGACATATCATTGCTCGTACAATAGAGCGTCCGTGGATCATAGGAATCTTGTTCGCTCTGGCCGTTTTCATCGCACAACTGCAGGTATTCGCTGCGATCAAGCCCTTGCTTGATCCGGCTATCTAGGACGAAATGCACATACATATTCTTGGTATTTGCGGCACATTCATGGGTGGCGTCGCTGCGCTCGCGCGTGCCGCAGGCCACAAAGTGACAGGCTGCGATCGCAACGTCTACCCACCGATGAGCACGCAGCTCAAAGAGCTGGGTATCGACATTCACGAAGGTGTTGATGCCGAGCAACTGGCTATCGATCCGGACTGCGTCGTTGTCGGTAACGTTATGAGTCGTGGTGTTGACGTTGTAGAGGCGATGCTCAACAACAAACATCGCTACACGTCGGGACCACAGTGGCTGGCGGAGAATGTCCTGCATGATCGGCATGTCATTGCAGTTGCCGGAACTCACGGTAAGACAACCACTGCCAGCATGCTTGCCTGGATACTCGAAGACGTCGGTCTCGAACCCGGATTCCTGATCGGTGGCATTCCCGCCAACTTCGGCACATCAGCGCGGGTTGGCAAGTCTCGATTCTTCGTGGTTGAAGCGGACGAGTACGACACAGCGTTTTTCGATAAGCGAGCCAAGTTTGTTCACTATCGTCCTCGGACGGTCATCCTCAATAATCTCGAGTTTGATCACGCCGATATCTATAAAGATATGGACGCGATTCACTGGCAGTTTCACCAGTTGCTGCGGATGGTTCCGGGCGATGGCGCCATCATCACAAATGGCGCTGACGCGAATCTCCAGCAGCTATTCGATATGGGATGCTGGACGCCGGTACAGACCTTCGGCACTCGCGACGATACCGATTGGGTTGCACGCTTCGGGGACAAAGTTGAACGGCACATCGGCATGCGCAGCCCGACAGGCCAGGCGGCTGAGGCTCGATGGCAGATGGGCGGCTACCACAACCTCGAGAACGCGATGGCCGCGGTCGCTGCGGCCGTTTCCGTTGGCGTAGCGTTTGATAAGGCCGTCGACGCGTTGTCGCGATTTGAAGGCGTGAAACGCCGCATGGAGCGAACGGCGACCGTGGCGGATATCGCGATTTACGACGACTTTGCACATCATCCGACGGCGATCAGGAAAACGATTGCGTCGATGCGACGGCGTTACCCTGGCCATCGCGTGATTGTTGCGATCGAGCCTCGATCAAACACCATGAAGCTTGGTGTTCACAACGATTCTCTCGCGGACTCTCTGCAGGATGCAGACCTGATCTGGATGTATCGGCCTGATGATATGGGTGAGGGCTTTGATGCGTCACTGGCATCGTTGGGCACGAAGCTCAGTATGCATAGAGATTACGACCATCTGGTGAACGACATGTCGAAGAAAGTACTGAGTGGCGATCAGGTCGTATTTATGAGCAATGGCGGTTTTGGCTCGGCACGACAGACGTTGACAGCGCTGCTGCAACGAACCCGAGGCGCCTGATTCTCCGCATCGCTCTTCGCTAAGTAATTATTGATAAGCGATAATAAATAGCTTATTATCGATAAACAATATGCTAAGAGCAGGATGTTCCATGTCAGACGAACTTCGAAATACGACGGCCAGAGTCGTTAAACGCGCCCTCGATTTTTTCCGTGTTATCGCATTCATCGCGCTCCTGGCATGGCCGATCTTCGCGATCGCAGCGTCTATCGGTCATGCATCAAACTCAGATACCTGGGGCGTCGATATCAGCGTTTTCTCATCGATCAAAATTGACCTTGAGAACACAATGGGTTCGGTAGCGTCGCCATCGGGTGTTCGGGATCCGAAGATCGACGGTAAGGCGATGCTGAATATCGACACATCAAGTTTGTCCGCCTTCTACGTTTTCGTTGTGCTCACAGAAATCGGCGGCATCGTCGGGCTTTATATATTGTTACAGCTCAGGACAGTATTCGCAGCATTGGCGAACGGTGACAATTTCGCGAAGGGCAATGCGGAGCTCATTCGTCGCGTGGGTATTGTTGCGACTACCTGGGCGCTGATCGGTCCGATCTTGCAGTTTCTTGGGGGGCGAATGATTTTGCAAGAGTATGCACTCGGCATTTCAGGCATCGAATTAGCGCCGGCTTTCGAGCTCAGTGGACTAGCCATCTTCACTAGCGTTTCGATGCTGGTTCTCGCGGGTGTTCTGCGTGAGGCAACCGATATACATGAGACGCAGCAGTTGACGATCTGATGGCAAAGAGAATTAAGGTCAACCTCGATCTGCTGCTCGTACAGCGCAAGATGTCACTCACCGAGCTGTCGGAGAAAGTCGGTATTACGATGGCAAACCTATCAATCTTGAAACGCGGTAAAGCTAAAGCGATTCGGTTTTCAACGTTAGTTGCGATCTGTGAGGTGCTGGAGTGCTCGCCGGGTGAGTTACTGGATCTGGAAGCGCATGATTAGTGTCTGGTAGCATGTTTTTCAATCGATGGACATGCGGTAGCCCGACCCAACGCTACGGAGCATCTTTTGCACCTGCTCGCGTTCCTGGTCCGTCATTTGCGTTTCATCTATCAACTGTTCTGCGGCTGCGCGATCTGAGTACATGAGTGTCTGAATGCGGATCATGGTCGCTTGTTTTCGCCGTTCCGGATCATCGATGGTAGCGATCAGCTCCTGAGTGTTTTCGCCATTTCGACGACCGGCGCTTATAGTGGCCATAATCGCACTGTCACGATCCGCGCCACGCGGTAAGCCATCGATCCACACCGCCGCCCCGGCCGGGTCGCTCGAGTACCAATACACAGCAACCTGTGACATCGCACTTGCCCGCATTTCAGGGCTAGAGATAGCGTTCAGTGACTGTAATGCCTGGTGCGGGTCCGAGATCGCCTGCTGTCCAATGATGGTGTTATAGATCTGGTCGCGAGATTGCTGGTCTTCAACGTTCTCCGCCATTCGCATTGCTCGCGCCGGATCTGTCGATGCGGTCATTCCAATGACAACCGACTGCAGTTGGTCAAACTCAGGCGAATCTTTGTAGCGACTGATAAAGCTGACTGCCTCGTCGGTACTTCGTGATTGCACCAAATTCTGAGCGATCTGCGTTGTGAGTCTGCTGGACACCTGGTTTGGAAATCGTGTCAACAGGTCGATCGCTCTGTCGACATCCGAGTGCACGAATGACTGGCCAATGGACTCGAGCGTGCGACGCCGAGTTTTCTCATCCAACGATGAAACCCAGTTTAAGGCTCCATCAAAATCAGTTTGTGCCCAAGCGGCGGCGATCTGGCTGGAGCTACTGCTGCGCATCTGTTCATTGGAGATTTGGCTGAGAACCTGAATCGCTTCTTCGGGGTTGGACTGAGCGACAAACATGGCCACGGCTGACACGACGCGGTCGCGGGACTGCGGCCGGTCCAGCGATTGGACTTCAGCCAACGCGAGCTGCGGATCTGTCTGCGCGATCTGAGACAAGACACCTACCAGCATGGTCTGGCCCGAGGATGTATCGTGCTCGCGCGCCCACGCGAGAGCCATGTCCGGGTCGCTTGATGCGATCACAGCGACGACCATTGCCTGGTGCCGTTCTGCACCCGGTGTCGTCGGCATTTGCTCAAGATATTCCATTGCTTTTGTTGGATCCTGGCTCGCCAATTGTTGTAGAGCCGCAAACACGTGTTGTTGCGACTTCGCGGAGTTAGGCAGAGCCAGCGCCTTCTTCAACGCCGACTCGGGATCTGTGGCCGCGGCCTGCATATCGAAAGTCTGTTCGAAGTGACGTCTAAGGCTTGACGACTGAATCAAACCCGCGAAATTCGAATTCACATTCGCGGACCGAGCAAGATACGTTCCAAGCCAGCCGATGTGCTGTCGTTGCTCAGATATCGATGGGAGCGATTCGACATAGCGAATCGCGTCGACAGGCGAAAGGTCGGCAAGCGCATAGAGATGTTGTACTTTGGCACCGCGTCCAGGTCGAATGCCCAGAGCCTCATGTATAAGTGCGGAGGCCTCGTTCTCCAATCCCCTTGCGGACGCATATAGCGACTGCGCGGCAAAGTTCTTTTGCGCCGCAGTGCCAGTAGTTGCTTCTTCTAGAGCTGCTGCCAGATTGAGTCGCCCCCAGGCTGTCCACACTTCATTTTCGTAGCGCGTGTCGGATCGGAACGAAGGCGTTCTTGAAATAGCGAGCGCTGATTTAGGATCAAGTTCCGTCAATCGCAAGAACAAGATGAATAATGCGGCCTGTCGATCTGTGCGGTCTTGAATTCTGGCTGCCTGATAGATCAGGCCCTGCACGCCGCCAGAATCGGCGCGACCGGCGATCGTGTAAAGCGCTTCGGTCTCGGCGAAATCGGTCGGCAACGCCAGAGTTTCTTCGATCGTCGAGATATTTTCAAAACGACCCGCTCGCAGGGATTCCGCCTCGGCGACGCTGATATCCGTCACCGTTGGCATATCCGGTTTGACGAGCACCGCGAAGCGCTCCGTTTCCGGGGCTGGTTTCAGGACAATTGTCGCCACCGATCCGATCAGGACACCGACCAGTAACGCTGCCAGCTGAATGCGCCTATCCATGCGTCCACATTACCCTAAGGCGACGAGTGCTTACAATAATGAAACGCTCTGACTCGCCTATACTGAGGGTGTGCGCATTCCAATATTTCCATTGAACACGGTTTTGTTTCCTGGCGGACCTTTGCCCCTCAGGATCTTCGAATCGCGCTACATCGACATGGTAAGTCGTTGTATGAAGGAAGATTCGCCATTCGGCGTGCTATTGATCAGGAAGGGTGAAGAGGCTGGTATCGCTACGACTCACGAGCTTGGAACACGCGCTCGAATTTGTGACTTCTCTCGAGCGAGCGCCAGCATGACGGTCTCAATATCGGCGACGTCGAGGTCGTGCGTAGTTCTGCAAACCACTAGAGCGTTTCGAATACCTTCGCGGTCGCCGCGATTGTCGCCTCTATCTCGGCATCTCCGTGAGCGGCCGAAACGAATCCAGCTTCAAACGCTGACGGTGCAAGATAGACGCCTTCGTTGAGCATGCCGTGGAAAAAATACTTGAAGCGTTCGACATCAGCCGCTGCAACCTGGTCGAAGCTTCTTACCGATGGTGCATCGGTGAATACCAGACCAAACATTCCACCTTCACATTCAGTTGCTATCCCGACTCCCGCCGCAGATGCGGCAGCTTTGATGCCATCAATCAATTGTTGTGTCCTGGCAGTGAGTTGCTCATAGAAACCGTCTTCGTCAATGAGTTTCAAGGTCGCCAGCCCGGCGGCCATCGCAACTGGGTTTCCCGACAGCGTTCCGGCCTGATACACAGGACCATCGGGTGCAAGACTCGCCATGATGTCTGCACGCCCACCAAATGCCGCCGCCGGCATGCCGCCGCCAACGATCTTGCCGAGCGTTGTCAGATCGGGAGTGATGTTGAAAATTGACTGTGCGCCGCCTTTGGCCACACGAAATCCGGTCATGACTTCGTCAAAAATGAGAATCGTGCCAGACGCGGTGCAAAGCTCACGCAGCGTGTCGTGGAAGCCAGCAATGGGCGGTACCATATTCATGTTGCCGGCGATGGGCTCGACAATAACGCAGGCGATCTGCTGACCAATCTGTTCGAAGACCGTCTGTAATGCTTCGATATCGTTATAGGGCAAGGTGATCGTGTGTTCCGCGAGTCCTGCCGGGACGCCTGGCGAGCTCGGTACACCCAGTGTTAAGGCTCCGGAACCTGCTTTGATTAGTAATGAGTCTGAATGTCCGTGGTAACAGCCTTCAAATTTAATAATCTTGTCGCGCTGGGTATGGCCGCGTGCAAGGCGAATCGCGCTCATGGTCGCTTCAGTTCCGGAGCTCACCATGCGGACTTTTTCTATCGACGGTACGAGTTCGCAGATCTTCTCTGCAATCTCGGTCTCGAGTACGCAGGGCGCACCAAAACTTAATCCGTGTCGTGCAGTTTCCACGACCGCGTCAATAACGGCCGGGTGGCTATGACCCAGGATCATTGGGCCCCATGAACCGACATAGTCGATGAATCGTCGACCGTCCTCACTCTCGAGGTAGGCGCCTTCCGCATGCTTGAAAAAAACAGGCTCGCCGCCGACACTGGCGAATGCACGAACTGGTGAGTTAACGCCGCCAGCGATGACGGCTTGCGCGTTTGAAAAAAGGCTCATGTAATTCCTCCGGGGGGAGGGCGCATCCTACCGGACAGACGGTGGCGTGCTCAACTGCTGAACCTCAAGACCGCTCCGCTGCAGGAGCATCGGTACCCCTTCCTTGCCAATCAGGTGCAGCGCGCCGACGACGATTAGATAGTCGTCGCTATGGTCGAGCAGGGGGTTGATCTGTTCGACCCAGCGAGCATTGCGGTCGGTCACCAGCACTTTGTTCAATTCCTCGTTCTGGGCAAGCTCGTCAAGCATGCCGGCCTCAAGCGTGGCTGTATCACCGCGATGCCACGCGTCGATCATGTCATTCATGATCGTGGACAGCTCGGCGCTGTCGGTCAGCGTCGATACCAGCATCTCGCGCTGCGCATCCAGCGACATTCCGTCCAGAAACTGCAGCTGTTCCTCAATCGTCTCGAAGCCTTCGATCGGCTTGCCGTCGCTCTGCGCCTTTGTCAGCATGTACATCTCGATACCGAGGCTCGGATCGAATCCGATTCGGCCCAACATCATGATCTCGATCGTCATGGCGGCATACCAGGGCTCGGTCTTGCTCAACATTTCGAGAGGAATGTCGATGACATCGGCGGCTTCGAGAGCCTCTTTGTAGAGCGCATCACCCATCAAGCTCTGCAGGGTCTGCTCATCGTGCAATACGCCGTAAGTTGTAAATGCAGCCTGTGCTGCCAATGGATCCATGTCGTCCATGTCGATTTCCATGATCAACACTTCTGCTTCGTCGTAGGCGGCATCGAGTGCGGCCGGCAATGGGTAGTCCTCCGGGCGTAACAAGTGAATGGAGCCGAGTAGATACACAGAGTTACTGCTACCTTTGACCTCCCACAAGGTTACCGGATGGGACGTTTCGTCAGCGAGTGTTGCGGATCCGAGCAGCGCCAACAGCACGCCAAAGATCGACTTTCTCATACCCATATCAACTCACTCTCGCAGCTACCGTCTGCGTGCAGGCTAATACGCCGGTAGGCGGGTGGCCGATCGTCAAGCTCGAAGTCGTCGCTGCCGGGTTTGAACTGGCTGCAAGTTGATGGTGTGCCGATAATCTGAATACCGTTGTGCTCGGCGTCGTAGGGCTGATGAACGTGGCCGAATATCAGCAGTCGAACGCGTCCCGAACGTTGCAGGCGCTGCAATAGTTCATCACCGTTCTTTAGCGATACCGTATCCAGCCATGCGCTGCCCATCGAGATTGGCGGGTGATGCAAATTCACCATGATGTGTTTGGCGGGGCTTGTGTCAATGATGTTCTCGAGCCGCTCGAATTCTTCATCCATGATTTCGCCACCGGCGTCGCCAGTGATGCAGCTGTCCAGACCGACAATCAGCCAGTCTCGAATCTCTTCTTTCGCACAATAAGAAAACGGTGGACGACTGCAGACGGGCCGCATGAATTCGCGTACGTCATGATTGCCGGGAACGCAATGCATGCGCATGTTTAGCGGCAGTAGCAGTTGCCGGAAGAGATCGTAGGCTTCTGCACTGTCATCCTGAATAAGATCGCCGGTGATCAACACGCGTTGTGCGCGCCAATCACCGGCGTTGTAGTGATCAAGAACCAGCTGCAGAGAATCTGCGGTGACAGTACCGCGGAGTTCGCCATCAGGGTCGGCAAACAAGTGCGGATCGGTCAGGTGCAGAACCCGAATCGAATCCCTGTCAGTTTCATCAGCGGTCGCTTGAATAAGCTGCTTCCTTAGTAGCGGTAATGCTCCGGCTTGTAGGGTCCGGACTTTTCAACGCCAATGTAATCGGCCTGTTCGTCAGATAGTTTGGTGACCTTCGCACCGATACGGTCCAGGTGCAACCGGGCAACCTTCTCATCGAGGTGCTTAGGCAGCACGTAAACTTCTTTCCCATAGTCGTCGCCGTTCTGCCAAAGCTCGATCTGTGCCAGAACCTGGTTGGTAAACGAGTTGGACATGACGAAACTTGGGTGGCCGGTGGCGCAGCCGAGATTCACGAGACGGCCTTCGGCCAGCAGGATGATGCGTTTGCCGTCCGGGAAGATGATGTGGTCGACCTGAGGCTTGATGTTCTCCCATTCGAATTTCTGCAGGTAAGCGACATCGATTTCGTTATCGAAGTGGCCGATATTGCAGACGATCGCCTGATTGCGCATGCGCTCCATTTGCGGGCCGGAAACGACGTGATAGTTACCGGTTGCGGTGACAACAATGTCAACTTGATCGCAGACGTCGTCGAATTCGACAACACGGTAGCCTTCCATCGCGGCCTGCAATGCACAGATCGGATCGATCTCTGTCACCCAGACTGTTGCGCCAAGACCTTTCAGCGACTGTGCGCAGCCCTTGCCGACGTCACCGTAGCCACAAACGACAGCAACCTTGCCAGCGACCATGACGTCAGTCGCACGCTTGATGCCGTCAACCAGTGACTCGCGACAGCCGTAAAGGTTGTCGAACTTGGATTTCGTGACCGAATCATTCACGTTGAATGCCGGGCAGGCCAAAGAGCCGTCCTTCATCATGTCGTACAGGCGCTTCACGCCGGTCGTTGTTTCTTCAGACAGACCCTTGACGTCCTTCATAATCTCAGGATATTTCTCGTGCAGGATCTGTGTGAGATCGCCGCCGTCATCGAGAATCATGTTCGGCTGCCAGCCATCTGGTCCAGCAATCGTTTGTTCAACGCACCACCAGTACTCGTCCTCGGTCTCGCCCTTCCAAGCGAATACCGGGACACCGGTTTCTGCAATTGCAGCAGCCGCGTGATCCTGGGTTGAGAAGATGTTGCACGATGACCAGCGGATGTCGGCGCCGAGGTCTGCCAGTGTTTCGATAAGCACGGCAGTCTGGATGGTCATATGCAGACAACCGGTCAGGCGTACGCCATCCAAGGGCTTCTGGCCTTCGTATTCTTCGCGCAGTGACATTAGTCCTGGCATTTCTGTTTCTGCGATCGCAATTTCTTTGCGACCCCAATCGGCAAGTGAAATATCGGCGACTTTGTAATCGTTGCCTTGAATGTCGCGAGCTTCGCTGCTCATGGTGTTTCTCCTGGTGTATTCGTATTAAGAAGCGGCTGCTTTGAGCGCCTCTGCTTTGTCTGTTCGTTCCCAGCTCAGGTCGATGTCTTCACGACCGAAGTGCCCGTAGGCGGCTGTTTGACGATAGATCGGTTTCAGTAGATCCAGCATCTTCAGGATTCCATACGGGGTGAGGTCGAAATGCTCGCGGATAAGTGCGGTGAGCTTCGTGTCGGAATGCTTGGACGTGCCGAAGGTTTGTACGCTGATCGAGGTCGGTTCTGCTACGCCAATGGCGTAAGACACCTGGATCTCACAGCGATCTGCGAGGCCGGCAGCAACGATGTTCTTTGCTACATAGCGACTTGCGTATGCGGCCGAACGGTCAACCTTCGAGGGGTCCTTGCCGGAAAATGCTCCGCCACCATGGCGAGCAGAACCACCATAGGTATCGACTATGATCTTCCGTCCCGTCAAACCGCAATCGCCCATCGGTCCGCCGATTTCAAATCGGCCCGTCGGATTGATGTGGAACTTGGTGTCGGCACTAAGGAGTTCGGCTGGCAATATGGGCTTGATGATCTCGTCCATTACGCCTTCGCGCAGATCGTCCATGGAGACGTCTGGCGAGTGCTGTGATGAGAGCACAACGGCGTTGATTGATACCGGTTGGTTGTCGACATAGTTGAAGGTAACTTGGCTCTTCGAGTCCGGTCGCAGCCACGGCAATGTGCCGTTCTTGCGGACGTCAGCGTGGCGCTGCACTAGTCGATGTGAATAGGTGATCGGTGCGGGCATGAGTACATTGGTCTCGTTGCACGCGTAACCAAACATCAGGCCTTGATCGCCAGCGCCCTGTTTTTCATCGGATTCCCGATCAACGCCCTGCGCGATGTCAGGCGACTGCTTGCCGATCGCATTCAGGACGGCGCAAGTAGCGCCATCGAAGCCCTTGTCGGAGGCATCGTAGCCGATATCGAGAATGGTCTTGCGCGCGATTTCTTCAAGGTCTACCCACGCGGACGTCGTGATTTCGCCAGCAACAACAACCATGCCGGTCTTGACCATCGTCTCGCAGGCAACGCGAGATTTGGGATCTTCAACGATTATCGCGTCGAGAATGGCATCAGAGATTTGGTCGGCAATCTTGTCGGGATGTCCTTCTGAGACCGATTCAGACGTAAAGAGAAAAGCATCAGACATAACTCTAATCATTCCAAATTAGGAGGTGGCGCATTGTACCCTTGATGCGGCCCTCTATAACAGGGAAAATACACGACTTACTAAGTCCGACTTTCACTCCACATAAATAGAGGCCGAAAAGGCCCCACGACCCAACAGGAAATCATGTCAAATACAGCCTCAGTCGCCGGCCAGCCAGCGCGGCGCGATCTCGCGAATGCGATTCGAGCCCTAAGTATGGACGCCGTTCAAGCGGCCAACTCGGGACACCCAGGCGCCCCAATGGGCATGGCGGACATCGCCGAAGTCCTTTGGCGAGACTATTTGAGACACAATCCGGCAAACCCGGATTGGGCTAATCGTGATCGATTCGTGCTCTCAAACGGTCACGGATCAATGTTGCTGTATAGCCTTTTACACTTGACGGGCTATGAAGATTTCACAATAGACCAATTGCGAAATTTTCGTCAGATGGGCTACAAGACAGCGGGCCATCCGGAATATGAGCCCGGTGGCGCTATCGAAACAACGACCGGCCCACTGGGACAAGGCGTGACGAACGCCGTCGGAATGGCGATGGCCGAGAAGATGTTGGCGGCAGAGTTCAATCGTCCGGGGCATGAAATTGTCGATCACAAGACCTGGGTTTTCCTGGGCGATGGCTGCCTGATGGAAGGTATCTCTCATGAGGCTTGCTCACTTGCCGGCACCTTGCAGCTTGGCAAGCTTATTTGCCTGTATGACGACAACAATATTTCGATCGACGGTGAGATCGGCGGCTGGTTCACTGATGACACCAGTAAACGTTTCGAGGCCTACGGTTGGCAGGTGATTTCAGATGTTGACGGCCACGACTCCGAGGCTGTAGCCGCCGCCATCGAGCAAGCGGCTACCGATACGGATCGTCCTACTTTGATTTGTTGCAAGACAATCATCGGCTTTGGCTCTCCGAACAAGCAGGGTACGGCCGCAACTCACGGTGCTCCGCTCGGCGATGAAGAAATCGCCGCAGCGCGCAAACAGCTGGGCTGGGAACCTGCACCCTTCGAAATTCCGGCCGATATCGCGGTCAGTTGGGATGGTAAGGAGCGCGGTGCGGCCGATGAAAGCGTCTGGAATGAGGGTTTCGCCAAGTACAACGCGGAGCACCCACAGCTTGCCGCCGAATTTGCTCGCCGCATGGCCGGCAAGATGCCGGATGGCTGGAGTGATTTTGCCGACAAGGCCGTTGCGGACATTGATGCGGCCGGTGAAACGGTGGCCACGCGCAAGGCGTCGCTGATTGCATTGAATGCGTTCGCACCGGCGTTGCCGGAAATGGCCGGTGGTTCGGCCGACCTCACGGGATCCAATCTGACCAAGCACAATGGCTCAGTTCCGATATCCGGCGACAATGCGAAGGGTAACTACATTTGGTTCGGCGTCCGCGAATTTGGTATGACCGCGATCTGCAACGGCATGCGACTGCACGGCGGTTGGCTGCCTTATTCAGGCACCTTCCTGACCTTCTCAGATTACTCGCGTAATGCGCTGCGGATGGCGGCGTTGATGAAGATTCAGAACGTCCTTGTTTACACCCATGATTCGATCGGCCTTGGTGAAGATGGACCGACGCACCAGCCCGTCGAGCACACTGCGTCGTTACGACTCATGCCAAACATGAGCGTCTGGCGTCCTTGCGATACGGTTGAAACCGCCGTCGCATGGCGTTATGCGATCGAGCGTCAGGATGGACCCACAAGCCTCGTGCTGACGCGTCAGGGTTTGCCATTTCAGTCGCGTGACGCCGCACAGATTGCCAACATCACACGTGGTGGTTACGTATTGAACGATACCGCCGGTATGCCGGATATTATACTTATCGCGACTGGTTCTGAGGTCGCTCTTGCGGTATCGGCCGCCGAAGAGCTAGCGGCTGACGGCGTCAAAGCACGGGTCGTTTCGATGCCCAGCACTGATGTGTTTGAGGCACAGGATGCTGAATACCGTGCGGCGGTCTTGCCGGCTGCGGTAACGGCGCGTGTTGTTATCGAGGCAGGCGTCACGGCGTCGTGGTGGCGCTACGCAGGGCCGGCAGGTCAGATAATCGGTATGGATCGTTTCGGCGAATCCGCACCGGCAGAAGAATTATTCGAACATTTCGGCTTTTCGACCGGCAACGTTGTTGCAGTCGCTAAAGACGTACTCAAATAAATTACACTTTTTGGAGTAGATGGACATGGCAATAAAGATCGGCATTAACGGCTACGGCCGCATCGGACGAAACATTCTGCGTGCAATTCACGAATCCGGGCGCGCAAGCGAATTCGATGTAGTTGCGATCAACGACCTGGGTGATTCGAAAGCGAATGCACACTTGACGCGCCGCGATACAGCACACGGTCCTTTTCCAGGGACCGTAGAAGTTGACGGCGATGACATTATCGTCAATGGCGATCGCATCAGAGTTTTCTCTGAACGCGATCCAGCGAAACTGCCGTGGGGCGAACTGGGTGTCGAGGTCGTATTTGAATGCACGGGTTTCTTCCGTACTCGCGAAACGGCTGGCAAGCACATTGCGGGCGGCGCCAGGAAAGTCATAATCTCCGCCCCGGGCGGTGCTGATATCGATGGCACGTTTGTCTATGGTGTTAACGACGATCAGCTGACAGCCGACCACAACATTATCTCCAACGCATCGTGTACAACAAACTGTCTGGCGCCGTTGGTTAAGCCTTTGCACGAAGCGATTGGCGTCAAGCACGGCATCATGACAACGATTCATGCCTATACAAATGATCAGGTGCTCACTGACGTTTACCACTCTGACCTGCGCCGGGCGCGCTCAGCAACGATGTCGCAAATTCCGACCAGCACAGGCGCTGCGAAAGCTGTTGGCCTCGTATTGCCGGAACTGAACGGCAAGCTCGACGGATTCTCTATGCGCGTTCCAACGATCAACGTTTCCGCCGTCGACCTGACGTTCGTCGCCGAACGTGCGACGTCAGTAGACGAGATCAACGAAATCTTGAAAGCAGCCGCTGATGGGCCTCTCAAGGGCGTTCTTGCCTACAACGATGAGCCATTGGTCTCGATCGACTTCAATCACGACCCGCATTCGTCGACTTACGATGCCGGTCTGACGAAAGTGATGGAAGGCAATCTCGTTAAAGTGCTGTCCTGGTACGACAATGAGTGGGGCTTCTCGAATCGCATGCTCGACACGACCGTTGCACTGATGAACGCGAAGTAACTAAGCCACACAACGGGAGCCGCCATGTCTGTCACTAGAATGACTGACGTTGATTTAGCCGATAAGCGAGTCTTGATTCGCGAAGACCTGAATGTTCCCGTGAGCAACGGCAAGGTAACTTCGGACGCTCGCATACGCGCAGCCTTGCCAACCATCAAGGCTGCGCTCGATGCGGGCGCCGCGGTTATGCTGATGTCACACCTCGGCCGTCCGACTGAGGGTGAGGCGGACGAGCAATTTTCCTTAGCGCCCGTTGCAAAATGCCTTGAGGAATTACTGGATCGTAAGGTCCCGCTGATCGACAACTGGATCGATGGTGTTGAGCTTGAAGCAGGCAAAGTCGTTCTGCTGCAAAACGTACGTTTTCTCAGCGGCGAAAAAGCCTGTGATGACGAGCTCTCCCGGAAAATGGCAGCGTTGTGCGATGTATTCGTAATGGACGCCTTCGGTACCGCACATCGCGCGCAGGCAAGCACTTACGGCGTAGCCAAATTCGCTCCGGTCGCCTGTGCCGGCCCGTTACTGTCAGCAGAGCTCGAGGCGCTCGCGAAAGCACTCGACAATCCTGCCCGACCTTTTGTCGCTATCGTTGGCGGCTCCAAAGTATCTACAAAGCTGACCGTGCTTGATGCTCTAGCCGACATCGTCGACGTGTTAATTGTTGGCGGCGGAATCGCCAATACCTTCATCGCGGCCGCCGGCCACGGCGTCGGCAAGTCTCTGTACGAGCCGGATATGCTGGACACGGCCCGAGCGCTGGCCGCTAATAAAGGTGACAAAGCCGATATTCCAGTGCCGGACGATGTTGTCGTCGCTGATGAATTTTCCGCTGACGCAACCGCCACAAATAAAGTCGTAGAAGCCGTCGCTGTAGACGAACTTATCCTCGACATCGGCCCCGATACCGCAAAAGAATTCACAGAAATACTAGCAACCGCAGGCACCATCATCTGGAATGGCCCCGTCGGCGTATTCGAATTCGACCAGTTCGGGTCAGGTACTAAGGCCCTCGCCGAAGCGGTCGCAGCAAGTGATGCATTCTCGGTAGCAGGCGGTGGCGATACCTTAGCCGCAATCGACAAGTACGGCGTAGCCGACAAAATCTCCTATATCTCCACAGGCGGAGGTGCATTCCTGGAGTTTGTGGAAGGTAAGAAATTACCTGCTGTGGAAATTCTGGAATCTCGAGGTCGGTCCGGCGACTGAATTGGTCTCAGGTTCAGGTTGGCCAGTTTCCTGTGATGGCCAAGGTCATTCCTGGGTATTGGATGTTGAGAAATAGGGTCCTGCCGTCTGGTGAAAAACAGACGCCCGCCAGCTCCGAATCGGAATAGGCATTATTTGCCAGCAAGTATTGGCTCCCATCCGGTCGAATTCCCACCACGGCACAATGGTTGGTATTGTCTGCGGTGTCTTCGCAAACGATGAGGTCACCCCAGGGAGCCATCGTCAGGTTGTCGCAGTTATTCAAGAGGGTTTCTTTGCTGCCCTCGGCGATCAGTGTGAGTTGGCCCGGTGTTTCGGACTCCCGGTCGGTACCTTCGAATGGGCTGGGGGAGTAGGTGAAGACCTGACCGAGGCGAGCAGGCCCGCCGATGGTGCAACAGAATGCGAATTGGTCACCCGCAACGGTAATTCCCTCGCCCCGAGCAAACGTGGCGGCACCGGCAGCGGCTCCGCGCAGACGCAGGTCGTTCTCATCGCGGTCCACGTCTTCAAGGTCAATCCAGTAGGTGGCGATGGACTCATCAGCAGTGATGTCCTCGCGATCCCAGTTGTGGGTCGGCTTGCCGGGTTCCCCGATAATCGCGAGTGCTTGCAGGCGGCCCCCTTCGTGTAGCTTGCCGGGCACGTTCGGGATAAAACGGTACAACAGGCTGTGCCATTGATCTTCGGTCAAATAGACGATTCCGCTGGCGGCGTGTACGGCGGCCGCCTCATGCTCGAACCGTCCCATGTCTTTCAAAGGACGTGCGTCGATGAGTTCTGTTGCGGCGG
>Ga0209344_10002729_pt1 | contig 18924 bp, 10 predicted proteins | sample Cruoilmetagenom6_FD_187293 | JGI IMG/M metagenome (GOLD analysis project Ga0209344, IMG submission 187293) | Oil polluted marine microbial communities from Coal Oil Point, Santa Barbara, California, USA - Santa Barbara Oil Seep Sample 6 (SPAdes)... | ecosystem: Environmental > Aquatic > Marine... | reverse complement strand
TGCATCTCATGGCCTTTGCGGGCTGGATCGCTTTCTCGTTCGGTGGGGCGGCGCTCTTCACCGTACTCAAACGACGTGACGAGGGGGGAGGGGGATCATGATGAAGACCACCATCCTCGGTCTTGTCCTCGTGGCGCTTGCAGGGGTACCTGCAGCCGCCGCCGATCTCGCTGTAGATGATGATTTTCCGGTGGTCGGTAAGCCGATATCTGTTTCGATCTCCGATGCCGACGGGTTCGAGAATCTCGAACTCCGCGTGGTCTACGCGCCAAACAGCGAAACGCAGAGCATCGAGGAGATCGGTCGATTCTCGCCCGAAGGAACCGTCGTCTGGAATCCCAGGAGATTCGGGATCGCTACGCTGTCGGTTCGCACGGCCGACGGTGAGAAGATCGCCAGCGAAAACGTTGCCATCCTCTTTGCCGAGACCCCGGCTGCCGGGGTGCTCGTGATGATCTTCGCCGGAATCCTGCTCTTTGGCGGCGCCGGAATCTCGTTGCGTTCGGTCTTGAGCTCAGGTGTGCCGGAGCATGGGTCGCCTATCGATACGTAGGTCCGCCTACCGCCCCAGCTCCTCCAACGCGGCCTTGCGTGTCGCCTCGAACTCGTCGCCTTCGTACCACGTCGGTGTGACATCGGCGCCCGCGATGGCTGCAGCGAGCATGAACCCCAACTGCGCGTCCTCGACAAGGCCGTCGAGCACCCAGCTCTCCTCAACCTCGTCACCGGGGGAGTGGTACTTGGTGCTGATCCAATTGGCGTACTGCTGCTCGCCCCAACCCGGCTCCCGACCGATGAAGTCGACCCCGGATTTGAACCAGATGGCAGGGACGCCGATCCGCGCGAAGCTGATCTGGTCGGAGCGGTAGAACCACCCGGCCTTGACATCCTGTTCGCCGCGGATGGTCCGGTTCTGGGTCTTCGCCGCCGCCTCGAGCCAGTCATCGAGCTCGGATTTGCCTCGGCCGTAGATGATGACATCGCTGGTCTTGCCCCAGACATTACCGAGTTCGAAATTGATGTCGGCGGCAAAGCGACCGGGGTGGACGACCCCGCTCCCGGCAAAGAACTTGGAGCCGAGGATGCCTTGTTCCTCGACGGCGGGGAAGAAGATCAGGATGCTCCGACGGGGCCGATCGGGAAGTTGGGCCAGGGCACCGCCCACGGCCAGCGCCTGCGACATGGCGACGCCGTTGTCGAGGGCGCCGTTGTAGATCACATCCCCGGTCTCATCGGGTTCGCCGATGCCGAAATGGTCGTGGTGGCCTGAAAGAACCACCATCTCGTCGGCAAGTACGGGGTCGCTGCCCCGGAGGATGCCGGCGACGTTGGCGGTGGTGTTGGGCTTGACCTCGACAGTGAACTCGATGGAAGTCGTCACACCCAGGGGAACCGGTTGAAAGTCGCGCGACCGGGCGGACTCGATGAGCGCCTCGAGGTCGTGGCCGCCGAGGGCGGCGAGTGCCTTCGATCCGTCCCAGGTGAGCCAGCCGTTGAACTTCGTGCGTGGCTCGTCACCGGCGACGAGTTCGAACTGCTCACCGATGTTCGAAGAGCGAACCACGGTCCAGGGATATCCAGCCGACTCGGTGGTGTGGACGATGATGGCGCCGACGGCGCCCTGACGAGCGGCGGATGCGTACTTGTAGTCCCAGCGGCCGTAGGAGAGCTTGCGCTCGCCGCCGAAGAGATCGGGTTCCCAGTCGGGATCATCGTTGAGCATGAGCAGGATCTTGCCCTGGAGGTCCATGCCCTTGAAATCGTCCCAGTTCTCCTCGGGAGCGACGATGCCATAGCCCACGAAGACCACATCCGCATCGGCAATGGCGACGTTGGTTTCCTGCACGCCGGAGACGAGCATGTATTCATCGGCAAACCGATACCCGACATCCGATCCATCGGGAGCGGTGAAGGTCCAGGTCTCAGGCGCTTTCGCGTTGAGACCCACGATCTCGACCGGCTGCTGATACGAGTCGCCATCGAAGAGCGGCTCATACCCCATCTCGGCCAGTCGATCGGTGAGGTAGGCGCGGGCCTTCCGATCACCATCGCTGCCGGGACCTCGTCCCTCGAACTCATCGCTTGCCAGCATGCTGACGTCGGCCAGGAGGTTTTCGGCCAGGATGGTCTGCGATGCCTGTTCGAATCCGGTCGGGAGGTCGAGGGTGACGCCCTCGTCGGTGGCTTCCGGCGCGGGAGCCGGGGTTCCGCAACCGATGGCGATGACGGCGATGAAGCATGTGATGGCGAGAGAGCGCATGAATCCTCCTGTGGTTCGTTTCTTTGAGTTCGAATAAAACCGTCGGACGGGCATGGTAGCGCGGTTTTCACTCCGCGGACACACAAATCCCCTTTGAATGATGGGTTTAGGAGTTGATCACCTGAGCAGAGATCGCCTCGAACGGACGTGCCGTCACAAATCGATTTTGGATCGAGGCGCGATGCCGGGGGCAATTCGCCTCGGGGCCAAACATCGTTTGAGGGGGCTCTCACGGGAAGCGCGATGGGAGAATCTCGTCGGTGACGCGTTGCCGGGAATGAGCGCCCGAACCCGGTTGCCCTCAGCCCCGGCCTTCTGGGCCGCCTTTGGCGATGTAGGGTGGGGCTGGCCCCACCTTCAGACTCGCAGCGGTTGGAATCGCGTGTCCGAGAGATCGTGGGAGGCGCCGGTTCGCGGGAGATGGAGACGGCACCTGTGGCTTCCTTGAGCTCCGGCCTTCTGGTTCGCCTTCGGCGGCCCAGCGTCGCACCATCGGCGTGGTCGTGAGGGGGATGATTGGAGGACTGCGACCACGCCGATAGTGCGCCGGCGGCCTGCTTCGTCGATTGGAGAGCCGCACCGGATCGATCTGCCGCGAGGGTTGCCCGGCAGCGCCATTGTGTGGAGCCCACCGCGTTGCCGAAAGGTCGTTGCGGCACATTCCGTGCCCGGCACGCCCCGGTGAGCGGTGTTTTCCGCGTGCTCTCGGGGTGTTCAGTTACGCGATCATCGCGGGTCCTTGAGAGAACGCGGGCCGGGTGCCTGGCTCCAACATTGTTCTGCCGCGAACAATGTTGCGTGCCTGGCTCCCCTCCCATCGCATATCTGGGGCGTGCGGTTCGGCAACGCTATAGTCTCCAGAGACCGAACCGGAACCGGGGAGAGCCATGACCACACGATCGAATCGGCAGTTCACCTTCTGCGTGTTGCAGACCATCCTTCTCGCGATCCTGATCGCCGCCACCGCCGCTGCGGAGGTCGAGCGCATCGAGTTCACCTCGCGCGAGGTCTTCGCCGATGGGATGTCCTTTGGCGACACCGGCGCCTACGAGAAGATCCGCGGCACGCTCTTCTACGCGGTCGATCCGGACAACCTGGCCAACGCTGCCATTGTCGATCTCGATCTTGCCCCACGCGGCGCCGACGGGATGGTTCGTTTTCAGGGCGATTTCCTCTTGCTCAAGCCGGTGGATCTGGGCAAAGGGAACGGCCGCTTGCTCTACGACGTCAACAACCGAGGCAACCTCTACATGCTCCGGCACATCAACGGCGGGATGCGTACCAATGACCCGTCAGCCGCCGAAGATGCCGGCAACGGTTTTCTCATGGAGCAGGGCTACTCGCTCTTGTGGTCGGCCTGGAACTGGGATGTCGTGTCGGGCGATGACCGGCTGCAGATCGAGCTTCCCGTAGCCACCGAGAACGGGGCATCCATCCGGCAGCGCATCGCCGCAGAAATCGTCAACAGCTTTGGCCGTGAACCGGCGCCGTCGATGCCCCTGGCCTGGGGCGCCAGTCGGTGCTATCCCGCGCTGGATGCAGAGGACAACCTGGGCGCGGTGCTGACGGTCCGCGATGCCCCGGACGCTCAACGTCAGGAGATCGCCAACGACCGGTGGAGCTTCTCCCGCCTGGAGAACGGTGTGAAGGTGTCTGACCCGACCTCGATCTGGGTCGACGGCGGTCTTCTGCCCGGGAAGATCTACGAACTCATCTACGAGGTCCAGAACCCGCGAGTCGTCGGGCTCGGGCTGGCCGCTGTCCGCGACGCCATCGCGTTCTTCCACTTCGAGGCTGCGGACCACTATGGAAATCCCAACCCGCTGGCCATCCGCGGTGTCGGCCCAGAGCGGGACTCGGCCATGGATCTCGCCTATATATTCGGGGTCTCGCAATCGGGCCGGTTCATTGTTCACATGCTCTGGCAGGGTTTTCACGTCGATGAGAAGGACCGGATGGTCTTCGAAGGTGCGAGGATCCATGTCGCCGGCGGCGGCAAGGGCGGTTTCAACCACCGTTTCGCCCAGACGACCCACCATCCGAGCCATCTCGAGGGAAACTATTTCCCGGCGGACCACCCGCCCTTCAACTTCCTGCCCGAAGGTTCTCCCGCCGACAACGATGTCCTGACCGAGGCCAAACGACTCGACCGGATGCCGAAGATCATCATGATGAACAACACTCTGGAGTACTGGGCCCGATCGGCGTCGCTGGTCCACACAGATCCGACGGGAACAACCGACGCCGAATTCCACCCGCTGGTCCGTTACTACATGACCAACGGCGCCCCCCATGGAGGAGCGGCCACCCGCGCACGAACAATCACCGAGCACGAGCGCAACCCCCTGGGTGTCGCAAACCTCCAGCGCGCCATGCTGGTCAATCTCGATGGGTGGGTGAGTGAAGACGTGGAACCGCCACCGAGTCGCTATCCGCGGATCGACGCGGGCGAGTTGATCACCGCTTCTGAGCACGCGAATCGCTTCCCGGCGATCCCGGGAATGCGGCATCCAGGGCGAAACCTCGAGCCTCCCCGTGTCGACTATGGTCCCGACTTCTGGGCCGATGGGATCTTCACCAACGCGCCACCCGAGATGGGCGCGAGGTACCAGACCCTCGTTCCGGCCTTCGACGAGGACGGCAACGGTGTCGGCGGGATCAGGTTGCCGGAGTTGGCGGTCCCCCTCGGGACATACCAGGGCTGGAACCCGAGGGCCGAGGAATTCGGTGCTCCCGCCTATCTGACTCGTTTCGACGGATCGTTCTGGGCGTTCCCGATCACCGAGGCCGAACGCGAAAACACGCGCGACCCCCGGCCATCCGTCGAAGCCCGATACGAGGGGCACCAGGACTTTGTCAACCAGGTGGCCGAGACGGTCCTCCAGGTCGAAACCGATGGCTTTCTGCTTCCAGGGGACGCCGAATCGGCGATCGAACTCGCCGGGCGCCTCGCCTGGCCACCAGAGACGATTAACGTGGCGCCACATTGGAAGACCACGACCGAGCGGCTGATGCCCGAAGCCACGATCACAGCCGTCGCCGCCACAGCGGCCATCGCGGTTGCGGAGATTTCCGAGGAACCGACGCCGACGGTTGAGAGCGGGGTGGATCCTGGAGCCGGCTCACCTGCCGAAGCGACCCAGACGACTGCGGTCGCCGTACCGGTGGCGGCAGCCGTCGCCGCGACCACCGTGACTGCGGAGGCGGTGTCCTTCGCGGGAGGGGTGCAGATTTCGGCCGAGGAGGGACTCGATGTCTTTCTCGATGGCGAGTCCGCGGGTCGGACGACCGCGATGGAAGACGGTCTGTATCTCGGCGGCCTGAAGAAAGGCCGCCACATCATCCGCGTCGAGAAGAAGGGCTTTGTCGCTCAGACCTTCGAAGTCGATGTCGTGAGTCGGCCTATCGAGGTGGAAGTGTCAAAGTTCATTCCGGTGGCGGCGGCACCTGCCGCAGCCGCGGGCTCACCGCAGCCGGCGGACAGTATGGAGGTCGGCAGCCTGGTGGTGACATCGGCGCCGCAGAACATCAGCGTAGAAATCGACGGGCGGGTGGAAGAAAAGCGGACGCCGCAGCTCTCCATCGGCGGTCTGCCCGTCGGTGAGCACGTCATCACCTTCCGCAAGGACGGATACGAACCGGTGACCTCGACCATCACCATCGAACCGGGCGCGGAGAACACCGTTCACGGCGATCTCAAAACAACCCGAGTCGAGGTGGTGCATCGAGGCAAGGGATCCCTGCGGATCATTTCCAAGCCCATGCGCTGCACCATCTGGTTCCGTGACGAGATCCACGACAAGACCCATGATCGGTTCAATCTGAGCAAGATCCCGGCAGGGGAGTACCCCATGATGGTGATGATTCCCGGGCGGAAGCTCACGACGACTGTCCTCATCGTCGATGGACAACGCACGACCGTGGAGGTCAGCTTTGTCAAGGGGGATGATCCCTTTGTGATTACTCGGGTTCAGAAGTAACAAACGGTCGGATCCGACGTAATACCTTTCGAACGCCTCATGGCGGTGCGGATCAGAATTCTGTCGCGGGGGAGAGTGTATGAGCTCGAAATCGTCGGTCGTGTTGGGTTGTGGCGTGTGTCTTCTTTTGATCGTTGCGGGCGTGGCCGGAGCATCCGAACCGGCGCTTTGGCTCCGGCACGCTGCGATCTCCCCGGATGGCGAGAGCATCGCCTTTGGCTATCGCGGTGACATCTATCGGGTCCCTTCGAGTGGCGGTGCGGCGATCCCGCTGACGATCCACGCTGCCTATGACACCATGCCGGTCTGGTCACCCGACTCGACCAAGATAGCTTTCGCCTCCGATCGATACGGCAACTTCGATGTCTACGTGATGGACGCGAATGGCGGAACGGCCGAGCGACTCACCGTGCACTCAGCAGGCGATCTGCCCACGAGCTTCACCCCCGACGGCGAGGCGGTCCTCTTTGGTTCGGCTCGGCTCGACACCGCGTCGTGCGTCCAATTTCCAACCGGCGCCCAGCCCGAGTTGTACCGGGTCTCGGTCGACGGCGGGATGCCCCGTCAGGTCCTGAGCACGCCGGCCCTCTACGCCGTTTTTGACGGCGCCGGGGAACGGTTGGCATACACCGACGAGAAGGGCTACGAGGAGCTGACGCGCAAGCATGACGACTCGTCCTTTGCGCGGGATGTGTGGCTCTACAATTCGGCCACTCGAGAGCACACCAGACTCACCGACTTCGGCGCCGACGACCGCCAAGCGATCTGGGCCCCGGGCGAAGACTCGCTTTTCTTTGTTTCTGAACGTGGGGGTTCGTTCAACGTCTGGCAACTTGATCTCCAGGATCCGACGAATGTCGACCAGATCACCGATCACGACACCCACCCCGTGAGATTCCTCAGCGCTTCTGCCGAAGGCGATCTCTGCTACACCTTCGACGGCGAGATCTGGGTTCGTCGAGCAGGCGCCGACTCGAGTGAAAAGATCGAGGTCGTGGTGACCACCGATTCCCATCACAACGACGTCCGGTTCATTGATGTGGGCAGCAAAATCACCGAATTCGACTTGTCTCCCGACGGCAAGGAGGTTGCCTTCATTGCGCGTGGAGAGGTCTTCGTCACCTCGGCAGATCACGCGGCGACCAAACGCATCACCTCGACGCCCGAGCAGGAACGGTCGGTCAGCTTCAGTCCTGACGGCCGCAGCCTGCTCTACGCGGGTGAACGAAACGGGAGCTGGAACCTCTATCGCACCGATCTCACCGACGACGACGAACCGAGTTTCTTCAACGCGACCGCGTTTGAGGAAAAACCGGTGCTCGAGATCGAGGCTGAGACCTTCCAACCTCACTTCAGCCCGGACGGGAAGGAAGTCGCCTACCTCGAGGAGCGGGTCGAGCTCAAGGTTCTGATTCTTGCCACCGGTGAGAGCCGGACCATCATGGCCGCAGACCTCAACTACTCCTACATCGATGGCGATCAGTGGTACGAGTGGTCACCTGACGGGAAGTGGTTTCTGACCCAGTTTCTCAGCCCGGGCCGTTGGTCCCTCGAGGTCGGTCTGGTCTCCTCATCGGGTGAATCCGAGTTGGTCAATCTGACCAAGAGTGGGTACTGGTCGTTGGCGCCTCAGTGGGCGATGGATGGTGAGATGGTCTTCTGGATGTCCGATCGGCACGGGAGCCGCCAGCAGGCTGGTTGGCCGGCCGAGATGGACGTATACGGTGCGTTCTTCACGCGTGAATCCTGGGATCGATTTCATTTCACCGAGGCGGAGTTCGAACAGCAGAAGGAACGTGACGAGAAGGCCGAGAAGGACAAGAAGAAAGAGGATGGTGACAAGGACGATGACGACGACGCCGATGAAGACGAAGACAAGATCGAACTCCCCGACCCGGTGGAGATCGATCTCGACGGTCTCGATGATCGCAAGCTGAGATTGTCCCGGCACTCCGCCGATCTCGGCGGTGTCGCCTTGACCCCTGATGGCGAAAAGTTCCTTTATCTCGCGAGCTTCGAGAAAGGCTACAACCTTTGGGTCTCCGAGCATCGAAAGAGCGAGGTCAAGCTCCTGGCCAAACTCGATGCCGACACTACCGGCGGGCTCATCATCGACAAGAAGGGCAAGAAGGCGTTTGTCCTGGCCGATCGGCAGCTCAAGGTGATCGAGATCGAGGGCGGAAAGGTCAAACCGGTCAAGCTGAGCGCCAAGATGGAGCTCGATGAGGCGGATGAGCGCGCCTATTTCTTCGAGCACGCCTGGCGCCAGACCAAGAAGAAATTCTATGTCGAGGATATGCACGGGGTCGATTGGGAATTCTACAAGACCGAGTATGCCAAGTTCCTACCCTATATCGACAACAACATCGATCTTGCCGACCTGATATCGGAGATGCAGGGCGAGCTCAACGCTTCCCACCTGGGCAGCGGATACCGACCGAGGCGGCCCGACGGCGACGCCACTGCAGATCTCGCGTTCTTCCCCGATCTGAGCTACACCGGAGACGGCATCAAGATTGCGGAAATCATCGAGGGCAGTCCGCTCGGGAAGGACGAGACGAAGATCGAAGCCGGGGTGGTGATCGCGGCCATCGACGGCACAACCATCGACGCCGGTGACAACTGGTACCCACTGCTCAACCACAAGGCGGGCGAGCTCATCCGCCTGTCATTGTTCGATTCCGAGTCCGACACACGCTGGCAGGAAACCGTCAAACCCATTTCCCGGGGAGCGTTGCGGGGGCTGCTCTATCAGCGCTGGGTTCGCTCGCGGCGCGCCGAGGTCGAACGACTGTCGGACGGTCGGCTGGGCTACGCCCATATTCGCGGGATGAGTGATGGTCCCTATCGAGAGATCTACGAAGATGTCTTTGGGCGTCACACCGAGAAGGAAGGGATCATCCTGGACACCCGATTCAACGGCGGCGGCAATCTCGTCGAAGCGTTGACCACCTTCCTCAGCGGCGAAGTCTATTCCACGTCGGTGCCTCGTGGTCGTGTCATCGGCACCGAACCCGGTGGGCGATGGACAAAACCGTCCATCGTCGTCATGAACGAGGGCAACTACTCTGACGCTCACTGTTTCCCGTCCGCCTACACCGGTCTCGAAATCGGTGAGACGGTGGGGATGCAGGTTCCGGGGACCTGCACCGCGGTGTGGTGGGAGACCCTTCAGGATCGTGCGCTCTACTTCGGCATCCCGGAGGTCGGGCACGTCGACATTTACGGCGACATGAGCGAGAACAAGCATCTCAATCCGGATCATGAGATTGACAACGACCCGAAGCTCGAGGCCGAAGGTCGCGATCAACAGATTGAGAAGGCCGTGGAGGTGCTGCTCGCCGAGATCGACGGGTAGGATCGCACCATCGCAAATGGGACGCGGATTTCGCGGATGGACACGGATTTCATCGCAGCATCGCAGACGGGGAAACCGCAGATAGCGCAGATAAGCGCAGATTTCATCGCGGTCATCGCAGGCATCGCATTCAGCCCACGGATCACACAGATGAACACAGATACATCGCACCATCGCACCATCGCACGTCGCATTTGAAAGTGGGCGTCGCGTTTCCGGTACGGTGTCAGACCTCGTCGTGAGGCGATACCTGCTTGCACGAGACTGAAGGTGGGGTGAACCCCACCCTACACTTCATCTATTGGTGCGATGGCCGACGTAGGGTGGGGCTGGCCCCACCTTCAGAGACGATTGACTCGGTTGCCTCGGAACTCTGATGCTGTCTGCGGCGGTGCCGAGGTGAAAATCCTCCCGTCCCTTGTCGGCGGGGATTGCCGGAAGGCACGACCTGCCTTGTGCGGGTTGGCCGCAGGGCATAAATGCCCTGCCTACAGCTCTGAACGATCAAGATTCGTGATCTGCTGCTGGATTCAGGGCGCGAGGGTGTAGAGGACCTTGTCTTCGCCCTTTTTCTTGATCCGCTTCTGGATGTGCTTGATGAGCTTCTTCTTCCGGAGGATGAGTTTTTTGAGCTCTTCAGAGCTGAGATAGGGCTCGAGCCGCTCGCTGATCTCGTTGTCGTCGGCGTTTTGCAGTGCGGTCCACAGGCCTCGTTCGCAAAGGTTGAGTTCATCGACCCCGAAGAGCACCGAGGTCTCCCTGAAGGCGCGGGTGTGATCGATGAACCAAAGATTCCATTCGTCATCGATGAGAAGATTGCCCTGGTTGCGATCGGTGTTGGCGATGAGGGCATCGAGGACCCACATCACGCCCTTCTGCTGCCACCATTCACTCTTGTCCGGCGGTCTCAGACGATCCTCTTCGAGCATGATGTCCTCGGGGGTCATCCCCTCCATCCAGATTTGAATCGAGCCCTCGGCGCCGTCCACCCGCCGGACGGTTGTCGGTGGGATCCGTCTGATCCCGAGCAGCTCGTTGAGTTCGAACGCAGCGGCCTCGAAGATATAGGTGTCGCGGTACTTCACCACCATCCGGACCGAGCCTGTCTCTTCCTTCTCGGTGACGTTGATCAGCCTCAAGACCGCATGGAATCGCGCGCCCTGGTATTCCAGAACGAGCTTGATGTTGTTGGCGACTCCCCGGCTCATGAGCTTTCGCTCGACGATCTCTCCGGTTTTCAGAGCTTTCAGGATCGAAGGGGTGTCCTGGAAGGGGAGGGGGTTTCCTTCGACGTCTGTATATACATAGTCGGTGGGGTAGAGGGAGTGATCGTCCGCAACCAACGGCGGAGCGCCGAGGGCAAGAACGATACCCGCAGCAAGGAATACCGGCCGAGAAATGACCTGCAAGACTTCGAGGTTCATGCTTTCAATGTATCACCAAAATTGAACCGTTTTGCCCGCCCGTGGAGAGAGAGCCGGATCAGTACCAGTTCAGGAAGCGAACCTCGATCTTCGGGTTGGCGGCGACGATGGTCTTGAAGGCCTCGAGATCGCTCATTCCGCCCTGACCCCGATAGTGGTATGGGTAGACCACTCGCGGAGCGAATTCAAGAACGGCGTCGGCGGCTTGTTCCACCGTCATGGTGTACGGCAGGTTCATGCAGACAAAGGCGGCGTCGATGTCCTTCAGTGCCCGCATCTCGGGGATGTCCTCGGTATCGCCGGAGACGAAGATCCGGCTGCCGCCGAGGGTGACGACGTATGCGTTGTCCCCGCGTTCTTTGGGGTGGAATCCCTGACGATCCTCGGAGAGGTTGTAGGCGGGGATGGCCTCGATCTGGACGCCGGCCCGTTCGAGGGACTCACCGTTGGCCACGATGGCCATTTCCCCGGGAATGGCGTCACCCAGTTTGTCGGCAACACTGGTCGGCGCAACGATGAGCGTGGAATCGGTACTCACGCCGGAGACGGTCTCGGAGCTGGTGTGGTCTCCATGGATGTGGGTGATCAGAATGAGATCCGGCGGGTCGAAGTGGGCGAAGGGCTCAACCCCACCCACGGGATCGACATAGATTGTCTTGCCGTTCCAGCTCATCACGAAGGTCGCGTGGTTGATGGGGTGGATGGCGATGTCGCCGTCGTCTGAGGGGATCACCTCCGGGGGGGCATCCGGGTGGAACGCGACAGCATTCAGCCCGGTGAGGATGACGGCAACAAAGAGGATCGAGGTCGTCAATTTCGGCATGGCACACTCCTTCGTTGATCTTGTGTGTATTGTACCTAAGGTGAGTGATTCTCTCAGGCGTCTGCATCAATCTCTTGCGCTCCGGCCTTTGCGAAAATACTCGACATACCAACGGGTATGCTTCCGTCTTTCGCAAATGTCGGAGCATCAAAATCTTGGCGGGTATCATTCACCAGAATCGCTCACCGTAGGTAACAACAGTCTATTCGGGTTCTACTCCCGGCCCGGAACGGTCTTCTGTCCAAGGGGGATCAGGTGGCCCGCCGTGAGCAACAGCAGGACCCGTTCGCCGTCCGCGATGGTTCCGGCGGCTCGCATCCGGTGCATCGCCGCAACCACAGCAGCGCTTTCAAAGCTGGCCGCGACCCCGATGGCGCCACACTCGGAGAATCGCGCGAGGATCTCGTCCTCGCTGACCGCAACCGCCGTTCCGCCGGATTCGCGGATCGACCGCAGGATGCCGTGACCCATGATGGCGCCCGGAACATCGAGGCCGTCGGCGATGGTTCCCTTGGATTCGATGGGCCGGACTTCGTCGAGACCCGCGTTGAAGGACTCCACCACCGGCGCGCAGTTTTCCCCCTGGACCGCGACCATGCGCGGGAGCCGATGTCTGTCGGGATCGAGCAGACCGAGACCGATGAGTTCGGAAAAGGCCTTCCAGATGCCTACGAGACCCGTGCCCCCACCGGTGGGGTAGAGGATCCAGTCGGGCAGGTTGTCGGCGCCGAGATCGTGGAAGATCTCAAGCCCCATGGTCTTCTTCCCCTCGAGCCGTCCCGGCTCGAAGAAGGTCGACATATCGACGTAGGTCCCCGAGGCGAGTTCGGCGGCCGCATCCTCGCGCATCTTCTTGCCCGCGGCTGCGATGTTGTTGCCGTGGAACCGGACCTCAGCGCCGAAGTAGGTGGCCTCGCGGTGGTAGAGACCGTCTTCATAGCCTTCCGGCATATAGACCAGGCAACCGGGTAACCCGAGACGGGCTGAGAAGAGACTCGCGGCGACCCCTGCGTTTCCTTGAGTCGGCAGACAGAATCGCTCGGCGCCGCAGGCTCGGCCGAACGCGACGCCTGCAGCGAGTCCTCTGTCCTTGAAGCTGCCGGACGGATTGGTGCCTTCATTCTTGGCCTGGACCGTAATACCGAGATCCCGGCTCCACGGCTCCAACTCCACGGTTGCGGTCAGCCCGACGTCGGACGCAAAGGACGGCGAGGGGCCCGCCACTGGCAGAAGTTCGGCAAAGGACCACATGCCCCGGTTCCGGCGAGGCTCGCCGAGGTTGACCCGGTCGAGGTCGTACTCGACAACAATCGGTTTTCCGGGTGATGGGCAACAGGAACAAAGTCCGACGGGGCGGTGGAAGTTGTTGGTATCGACCTCATCTCCGCTCATGGAGCACACCAGTCGTTTGATCTTCGGGTTGATCCTCAACATCGTGTCTGTGGTCATCGTTCCTCCATCCACGCATTATCCTCGAACCGGTGGTGCGCATCGGTTAACCTGGACGCAGATTGACCGTACATCTCAATCAGAGAGGAAACCATGTCAAGGCGATTCAACGTTGTGGCAGCGGTGGTGGTCTTTGTTGCCGGCGGAGCGAACGCCGTCGCATGGGCGCAGACGACGATCACCCGCAATGAGTTGCTGGGCGGCCGCCTCCTCGGCGCAACTACCAAATCCGCTTCCCCGATCGACAGCGACTCGGTGCTGGCTCTCAGCCCCGAGATGCGGAGTTTCTTGAAGCAGAACGTGAACGGGGGGGCCACCGATGTGTTCAAGCTGCAGCAGCTCATCGACGCCATCATGGGCAAGACCAGCTTTGGCCTGGAGTACGACGAGAACACCCGGATAGCCGGCGAGACCTTCCGTCTCCAGACGGGGAACTGCCTTTCGTTCTCCGCGATGTTCGTGAGCCTTGCCCGGGGTGTCGGTCTGCGGGCGGATTTCCAAGTGGTGGACATCCCCCCGGATTGGTCGATGAGGAAGGATGTGTTCGTGCTCAACCGGCACGTCAACGTCAGCGTCTATCTGGGCGCCGGAGGAACCCACGTGGTCGATTTCAACATCAGCGACTTCAAGACCACGTATGACGTCGAGATCGTGTCGGACAAACGCGCCTTCGCCCACTTCTTCAACAATCTCGGTGTCGAGCGGATGCAGGACGGCGACACCCTCGGAGCGCTGTCGTTTTTCCGGAGCGCCATCTTCGATGGTGACGGCGATTTTTCTCCGCCGTGGACGAATCTCGGAACCCTGTATCGCAGAGGCGGTCATCTGAGACATGCCGAGGCAGCCTACCTGCAGGCACTCAAGGCCGACAAACGAGATGCTGTGGCCATGAGCAACCTGGTCGGTTTATACGATCACATGGGCGACCCCGAGAAGGCCGCGATCTATCAAAAAAGGGTCGATGAACACAGGATGCAGAACCCATACCTGCGGTTCAGCCTTGCCCGTGAGGCATTTTTCGATCGCGACTACGACACCGCCATCGAGCATCTCAAGCATGCCATCAAGCAACACAAAAACGACGATGAGTTCTATTTCCTGCTCGGGCTGTGTCATCTCATGCGCGGGGACGAGAAAGAGGCGCACCGGTGGACCAGAAAGGCCGAGGTGGTCGCGAAGTCGGACGAGAAGCGAAGCCGGTACTCGACAAAGATCGAGACGCTGAGGGCGGCGTCGGAGAAGGTCGACTAGCAAGCGGACGGCCGCCGTCAATCGTAAGTAGTAAATCGTGAACCGTAAGTCGTTCCTTGGTTTCCGGGTGGACCCGCGCACTCTGTAGAGCCAGCTGTTGAAATCGGAACCGCCGCAACCCGAAGGTGCAGCCCGTAACTGGCCCGACGCCCCCACGACTTACGAGTTACGACTCACGACTCACGATTTCGGACTCACGACTTGCGATCGAAGCCCTCCACGTCACTCGTACGTCCCCGTTGTCAAAAACATGTAAGCGGATGGGTGGTGGTCCCCTCCGTTCACGTTATACTGCGCTCGAAACCGCCGATCCTGGAGCGTTGACTCGGTTCGAGATCGGCGACAGGAAAAAAGGGTCGCGACGATGATTGACATCGCCCACCGAAACCCAAAGAGAGGTGTCCACGATGACCAGAATGAAAACCGCACTCGTCCTTTCCTTGATTTCGATATTTTTGGTGACAGTTTCAGCGCATGCAGGCAACTTCAAGGCGAGGCTCATCGGTATCGTCGTCGATCCTGACGGCACCCCCATCGAAGGTGTGACCCTGATGGCGACATCCGACGATCTCCCTGATTTCAACGAGACGCGGGTCACCAACAAAAAGGGTGTGTTCAAGCTTGATTTCGATGTGAACAACGTCACCTACAAATACCAGTTTTCCAAGAACGGGTACATCACCCTCGTGACTGAGCAGGTGTGGACCAAGGACACCTCAGCCCGGCACTACTTCACATTGACACCGGGGACGTCCACCGCAGCCACCATCGGCGAGGCTCCGGTCGTCACCACGAGTGAAGCCGCTGCGGCCTACCAAGCCGCGGTGGAAGCCTTCGGGTCCAAGGATTACCCCACAGCGGAGACCGAGCTCGAGGAGGCTCTGACACACGATCCCGATCTGCGGCAGGCGTGGGAGGCATTGAGCGTCGTCGAAATCGAGCAGGGCGACTATCAAGAGGCGGTCGAGGCCGCCGAGAAGGCGATCGAGTTGGGATCGACTGATCTCGCGATCTTCCGGACCCGCTGGGAGGCGTATCGTCTGATGGGTAACGAAGAGAAGACCCTCGAGGCGCAGGCGGATCTGGAGGAGTCCGGTCAGCTGGCCGAAGAGGCCAAGAGGATCTACAACGAAGGCATTGCAGCGATCAATGCCGGTGACAAGGAGGCCGCGTTCGTGAAATTCGGACAGGCCCTTGATGCCGATCCGAACCTCCAGCCGGCGCTCTTCGCCTTCGCGACCACGGCCTTGGAGATCGGTCAACCGGAAGCCACCGCGGCCGCCGCCGAGACGATCTTGAAGAGCGATCCGAGCAACGAGGATGCGCTGCGTCTTCGCTACAACGCGGCTTTGGAACTCCAGGATGACGAAATGCTCATCGATGCGTTGGTGGGTCTCGCCCCGGTTGAGCCCGAAGCCGCCAGACAGAACCTCTGGCTTCTGGCCATGGCCGCCTACAACGCCAACGACAACGAGAAGTCGAAAGACCGTTTTCTCAAGGTCCTCCAAGTCGATCCCAGCAATGCGCAGGCCCACTATCTTCTGGGACTCGTCTACCTCGGAGAGGGCGCCAACGATGAGACGACCACCCACATGGAGCGGTTTATCGAACTCGCCCCGGACGACCCCGATGTGCAGGCAGCACAGGACATCCTCGCGTATCTCAATCCGTAGTCATCGAGGCACAGATTGACGTCTTCAACCGCTGTCGGGTGGCTCGCAGGAATTCGGAATTCCGGGCAAGTTGTACGGAATACCGTATACGCAGCCGGGTTTCAAGCCCGCACGCGATCCGAGCATGGGCGGGTTCGAGTCTCGACGGCAGAGAATGTCACTCTTCAACATCGTGGAATACTGTCCGGGTCGATGATCGTAAAGCCCAGGGAAATAGTAATTTATGACAGATGAACAGTCGGCGGCGATCCGCCGCCGATCTTTGAGTTGAATTCAAGGCCCCGATCGCCCAGGCAATCGGGGCCTTGAATTCAATTGGCACAAGGTTTGCAATTCTTTTCACGCTTGTATGACTAGCTGCGAATTTCAGACACCGATGATCGACGGAATTTCCGGTGGGGGGTCTCTCTCGAGACGCTCCGATTCGGGATTTTCAATCGAAGATTCGGGAGTCTCGGTGTTGGAGGTCCGGGGCGTCCCAGAACCCATCAATCAATTGACATATTCGAGAAACCACTAAGGAGGAGGAAGTTTATGTTTGATAGTAATCGTTTCCGTATGGCCTTCCTGATCGGCCTCGTGGCCATGAGTCTGGCTGCCCTGCCCGTTGCGGCGCAGGATGACCCAGATGTCACCGACGAGATGATCGAACAGGCGATGGAGCGCTCTTTCGAGGGCGAAGTCACCGTCACCGGTTCGCTCATTCCGCGCGCTGACCTCACTGCTCTGAGCCCCGTGACCGTCATGGAGGTTCCGCAGGAGCTCACCTATTCCGGTACGGTCCGTATTGAGGACCTCGTGACCACCATGCCGCAGGCGTTCGCCGGGCAGAACTCGACGGTCTCCAACGGCGCCTCGGGTACGGCCACCATCTCCCTCCGGCAGCTCGGCACGGTCCGCACCCTCGTGCTGATCAACGGTCGCCGGCTGCCCCCGGGCAGTGGAACCGGCTTCTCGTACGCGCCTGACCTCAACGTCATCCCCGCGCCTCTGATCAAGCGTGTGGACGTCCTGACCGGTGGTGCGTCGACGACCTACGGTTCCGACGCGATGGCCGGTGTGGTCAACTTCGTCATGGACACCGATTTTGAAGGCGTCCGCGGCGGTGTGCAGTACAGCTCCTACCACCACGACAACAACAACCAACTGGCTCAGGACATCAACACCGAAGCCGGTTTCACCCCACCGACCGGCTCGGTCTGGGACGGCGATGGAATCAACGCGAATATCGCCCTCGGTGGCAAATTCGCCGATGGCAAGGGCCACGCGGCCGTCTATCTCGACTATCGCAAGCTCGACGAGCTCACCAAGGGTGCGCGTGACTATCTGAACTGCGCGGTCGCGGCCGGCGACGAAGGTCCCGAGTGCGGTGGTTCCTCCACCAGCCCCATGGGTCGCTTCCGCCCGTTCACCCGCGACGGCGCCTCCCAGGGTGACCACACTATCGGTGGCCCCAACGGCAACGAACTCGTTCCCGGCTTCCCGATCTTCAACTACGGCCCGTACAACTACATCCAGCGGCCGGACACGAAGTGGAATGCCGGCGCCTTCGCCAACTACGAGATCAACAAACACTTCGACGTGTACATGGAAGTCATGTACATGAACAACTACACCGACGCGCAGATCGCGCCGTCGGGCAACTTCAACAGCTACATCCAGATCAACTGCGACAACCCGATGCTGAGCGAACAGCAGCACGACCTCATCTGTGCACAGGGCGGTTATGCAAACGACGAAACAGCTGATATGTGGATCCTTCGTCGTAACGTCGAGGGCGCTCCGCGGTCCAACGCACTCGGCCACACCAACATCCGTATGCTGGGTGGCGTCCGCGGTGAGATCAACGACGAGTGGAACTACGACTTCTACTACATGCACGGTCAGAGCAACGCGTACAACTCGTACAACAACGACCTCAACGTCAACCGTATCGGCAACGCCCTCACCATCATCGAGGATCCTGACACCGGTGAGTGGGTCTGCGCGTCCGGCAGCGGTGACGGCTGCGTGCCCTGGAACATCTTCACCAACAGCGGCACAGCGGCGACGGTCGACGACTTCCACAACGGCGTGACCCAGGAAGCCATCGACTACATTTCCACCGTCGCGGTGTCCTATTCGACGACTTCGATCGATGTCTTCAACCTCACCTTCACCTCGGACTGGGAGAACTACGGCGTGGCTCTTCCCTCCGCGAGCGAAGGCGTCCAGATGGCCATCGGCGCCGAGTATCGCGAAGAGTTTATTCAGAGCGTACCTGACGAGGTCTATCGCACTGGCAGCGCTTCCGGTCAAGGCGGCAACACCGAGCCGATCGAGGGTTACCTGAACGTCAGGGAACTCTTCATCGAGATGCTCATTCCCCTCGTCCAGGACGTCAAGGGCGTGCAGGACCTCTCCATCGAACTCGGCTACCGCTATTCCGACTACAGTACCTCCGGTGGTGTCAGCTCCTACAAGATCCAGGGGAGCTACGCCCCGACCCAGAGCTGGCGTTTCCGCGGTGGCTTCAACCGCGCCGTCCGTGCGGCCAACCTCGCCGAACTCTTCCGGGTGCAGGGCTTCAACCTCAACGGTTCGACCGACATCTGCTCCGGCGAAAATCCGGATGCCACCGAAGCGCAGTGCGCCAACACCGGCGTCCTGCCCGGACAGTACGGCAACATCGCGCCCAACCCCGCCGGCCAGTACAACACCCTCGAG
>Ga0209344_10002728_pt1 | contig 18926 bp, 18 predicted proteins | sample Cruoilmetagenom6_FD_187293 | JGI IMG/M metagenome (GOLD analysis project Ga0209344, IMG submission 187293) | Oil polluted marine microbial communities from Coal Oil Point, Santa Barbara, California, USA - Santa Barbara Oil Seep Sample 6 (SPAdes)... | ecosystem: Environmental > Aquatic > Marine... | reverse complement strand
AACTAACCACAATTTGTGGTTTCTGCCTTCTAAAGTGCTTTGCAATGGCAAAAACTGCTTTTAGCACTCTTGTTTTATTTAAATAAATAACATCTAGATTGCTAACATCATATACTGTATCTTTTTTAAAACCAATAACTAATAGCGTAGGTTGAAAAATGTCTTTGTTTATGTTTTGCGCTACAAAAGACAAGATACGCTCCGCTCCACCAGCAGCTAGTGAAGGAATTACAAAGGTTATTTTAATCTTTTGTTTGTTCATTATTTTATAGAAAAGGAGTTTCCGTTTTTATCTAACCATTGTTTAAGTACGAGCAATTTCCAAATTAGCGGATATCTATTCCAAGAACCATCCATATGTTGGTTTATGCGTAATTGTACTTCTTTTACATTTATGTTTGGTATTTGTTTTAAGGTGTCTTCGGTTAACGTATCTAGCACAAAATCTTTAAGATCTGTTTTAAACCAATTAGCAAAAGGCATCGTGAAACCAGCTTTTGGTCTATTAAACATTTCTTTTGGCACATGGTCGTACAGCACATCTTTTAAAATGCGTTTTTGGTTATTTTTTTGATATTTAAAATGGGTTGGTAACGAGCGTGCAAATTCTACGATTCTATAATCTAAAAGAGGAGCTCGAGCTTCTAGGGAATACGCCATTGTTGCTCGGTCTACTTTGGTGTTAATGTCCCAGTTTAAATAGGTTTTTAAGTCGAAATCGGAAATACGTTCCAATAGATTTTTATTCGATTCTTTCAAGTATTTAACTTCGGAAACATTGGTGTAATCGTTGGTGTTTTGTAGCCAAGAATTATCAATTCCGCTACTAATTGCTAAGTATAAATCGTTTAAGGAATCATGCTGTAATCCTTGCGCAATCATCTTTAATTTATAATACGGAAGACTTCCTATAATGCTAGATGAAAATTTTCTTAATCCGGAAGGAATCGCATAAAGTGGAGCTACTTGTTTCATCCATTTGTAACGCGTATAGCCAATAAAATTCTCGTCACCACCATCGCCAGAAAGTGCTACCGTTACATGTTTTCTAGTATGTTTTGCTAATAACATCGATGGGATTGCGGAAGCATCTGCAAAAGGCTCATCATAAAATTCGCTAAAGTTTTCTATTAAATCTAAACCTTCCGAATAATTACAATCAATAACATGATGTTCGGTATCTAAATGATTGGCTACTTGCGCGGCATATTTACTTTCGTCAAAGCCTTTTTCATTAAACTTTACAGAAAACGTTTTTATCTTACTATTCGTGCTTTTGGAAGCTAATGCTGCAATTGCAGAAGAATCAATTCCGCCAGAAAGAAATACACCAACCGGAACATCTGCAAATAAACGAATAGTGGAAGCGTCTTTAATTAAAGAGGAAAGTTCTTGTTTTGCATCTTCGTAAGAACCTGTAAACAAGGAATTATTGTTTTTACTAATATCCCAATATTGCGATTTTTTAAAGCTGTTATTGGTTAAGTCTAATGTAAAGGAATAACCAGCTTCTAATTTGTTGATTTCGTTAAAAATAGAAAGCGGATCTGGAATGTTACCCCAAGTTAAATACTGCGAAATCGCTTTACTAGAAATGGATAAGTTGGTGTTATGTAATTGTAAGGATGAAATCTGACTAGCAAATTCAAAGCCATTTTCGCCTAAGTAATAGTAGAATGGTTTTTGTCCCATTCGGTCTCTAGCACCAAATAAAAGCTGCTCTTTTTCGTCGTAAATAACAAAAGCGAACATCCCATTTAGCTTGTTAATAAATGCTTCGCCATATTCTAAATAGGCGGCGCAAAGTACTTCGGTATCACTGGTGGTATTAAATGCGTAACCTTTTGCTTGCAGTTGTTTTTTAATCTCTAAAAAATTATAAATTTCTCCGTTAAAGACAATATGAATATGCTTATACGTAAGCGGTTGGTTCGATCTAGGATCTAGATCAATAATAGACAATCTATTGTGACCAAGAATGATGTCTTCATTTTTACCATTAAAGGTATAATGTGTGGCATCTGGTCCTCTAAAAGAGGTTCTTGCAAGTTTTTCTTTAACTTGCGTAGGCGTGTATTTTATTGTTGATCCGTATATGCCACACATAGTTATTCTGCTTTTAAAATTTCTTCATTTTCCATATTCCTGCCAAACCTTGTGTATAGCCAAATAGTAAAAAATAGAATGATATAGTTATAAAAATAATTATGCGAAACCATTAAATAGGACGCCATAATTAAAGATAAATAGAGGTATTCTGGGTTTGTAGTAAAGTACCTTAAGCTTTTAAAAATCATACTTGCATAAAAGATTACCAAGAGTAGAAAGGGAATGATTCCTGCTTCCCCTAAAACCATTAAATAGGTGTTATGTACTCCAACTTTAATACCAACAGTATCTCCTTGATGTCCCTGCATAGATCCGTAACCATTTCCAATAATAGCGTTGTTTACAATGGCATCTGTATAAAGCGCCCAAGTTTCTTGCCTAGATTCTCTAGTGATTGTTGTGGTTTTTACTTCACCTTCGCTAAAGAAGCTATTAAGTGCATCAAACCTGTCTTTATTTAGATTAAAAGCTGGCGTATTAATGATAATAACAATACCAATGGCACCAACCATTAATCCAATAATATTCTTTTTGTTAGCAAAAAGAGATGTGATATTTACGAGTAATAGAAGTATTAGGAAATAACGCGAAAGTGTTGCAATTCCTGCTAGTGTGCATATTAATTGAGCGATTACTTTATATTTTTTATTTGCTAATCTATAGGTGAAAGCAAAACCTAGAATACAAACCAATCCTGCACGATTAGGATTGATATAAAACCCAGCATATCTACCATATTCATCCGAGAAAACCAATGCATTTAATATCACACTTATTGCGCCAATGACGAGATAAAAGCAGGCTTCTCCGTTGGTTGTGTTTTTTGCAACTTCGGTAACAGAGAGAATAAATAGAAAGTACCTAAAAATATCTTTGATGAACATACTTAACTCCCCAGAAAAACTGAATCCAGAAATGGAGTAGTAGAGTATTCCTATTAATAATAAAGCCATTAATGGTTTACTTTTCTTAATAAAAAAGTAATACAATGCTAAGGACACTAACGATAGTGCAGCAGCCAAAGAACCGAGCGCAGGATTAAACGATATTAAACCAAATGTTGGTAGGTTTAATATGGTTAATGCAAGTATGGTATGTTTTAGAATTTCTTTCATGTAGCTAAAACTTTTTGCTGGTTTGTGGTGTACTTTAAATATACTAAACTTCTAAACATTTGCAGTAATGCGGTGCATAAAGCAATACCAAAAACACCATAATATTTCATTAGAACAACGTCTAAAATAATATTTAAGATAACGGTTGCAAAGGAGATATATGCCATAAAAGCATTTTTATTAATACTTGTTAAAAATCGAACAATGATGTTTCCGCAGATTGTAAAAGGCAAACCAATTAAAAACATTCGTTGAATGTTGGCTACTGTTTTGGTGTCTTCGGAAGAAAATTCGTTACGTTCAAAACAAAGTTCCACAATAAAATCCGATAACAATATAAGCACAACGCTCACCACTATTAAACCAATAAACAATCGTTTTAAAATATAGTATAAGGTTTTAAAAGCTTCGTCTTTATTGGTTAAAGTTAATTTTGAAAAATAGGGCAGAAGCACATTACCTAAAGCCATTACTATAATTGCAGTAAAAAATGCAGGAATACGTAAACCATAATTTAATGCAGCAATAGATCCAATAATTAATTGTGCTGCAAAAAACTGATCGGTAACCGAAATAAGTCCGGTTAAAAAACCCGAAGATACTTTGGCAGGAACCTGTTTAAACATGGTTTGCGTGTGGATTCCTAAAAAATCTGGTTTCGCAATTTTTATTATTTTTTTATGAATAGCAACAATTAGTAAAAATACAAATTGGGTAATACTACCAATCAGCATTCCTACTGCAAGTACCTTTTCTTGTAGTTGTTCTTTAAAAAACATAAGACAAACTATCATTGCGATAGATGTAAATACGGGGTAGATGGATGCATATCTAAACTCATCATATATATTGAGTAAGCCGCTTAATAAGGAAGCAAATCCCCAAAATAGTATGCATGGCAATAAGTAATATAGTTGTGTTTTTATTAAAACGTAATAGTCTGGAGTATGTCCTTCAAAAAATGTTTCTAAAAAAACATCGGTAAATAAATAGGAGATAATAATAAATAGTAGCGCAATACCTAAGGTGATAAGAAAGCTGGAGGATTGAAATGCGCCAAGCTTATTTGTCGATTTTTTTTCGGCTATATAATTAGGAATAAAAACGGACTTAAAAGCATTTAAAAACACTTCACTAATAAAACCAGGAAGCATTGCGGCAATAAAAAAAGTATCTAATAGCTCGGATAAACCAAAAGAGCCAGCGACAATAATTTCTTTATAAAACCCTAAGCCTTTAACTAAAATGCTAATAACAGCCACGGTAATTACATTAATTACGGTAGGATTTTTTATTGCTTTTTTAAGAGCTTGTATGTAGTTACTAAGTTTCAATTACTTTATAATAGTTTTTTTAATGGCCATGCAATAGTAAAACAAACTTTTAATAATTTGCTTTGAATTGCTTGTTGGTATTCTTTTAAATTAAATTCTAAATATTGAGAAGCACGCAATAAAGTGTACACTCGTTTTAAAAAGAGCATCGGTTTTTTAAATAAATAATCTTGATAATACCAATTAAGAACAGACAAGGAATAAATAGCCATTCCAAAAGCATCATTTTTATGATTCTGAATAGAGATCGCATTTTCGGTATCTAAATAATAGGTACGTAAAGTGGTGTTGATATATTTAGTGTCAAAGCCTTGTTTTGCAATAAGCTCCCAGATAACACCTTCGGGGATATAACCACGAGAAAAGATATTACTGTTTACTTGAATGTTTTTTAGAATTTCAGTTTTAGTGAAACCCCATTTTTCAGAAGCATTTGGTTGCTCCATTTGTTGTTTAAAAGTATTACTATAATAAGGAGATGTTTTAAAAGGCTCACCAACCAAATTACCAAATTGGTCGTTACATAAACAGGTGACACCGCTTATGTTTTTCTGTTTTTCTATAGGAATTGCCTCGTACTCATCTTTAAATACTTGTAAAGCATCGGGAGTGCATGCATCATCTGAATCAAACGGTAAAATAAATTTTCCTTTTGCAACTTGTATTGCTTGCATAAAACAAGCCATTTTGTGTTTATTTACTTTGTTATTTATATAATGAACAGGAAATGTCGCCGTCTTTATTAGTTCTAGAGCAACTTCATGCGAATTATCTTTAGAGCCGTCATTAATCATAACCAATTCAAAATCTTTAAACGTTTGTGCATTTAAAGATTTAAAAACACGCTCTAGCGTATCTGCTCTATTATATATAGGAGTAAATACGGTGAAGGTATATTCAAAGTTTGGCGTTTCTTGCTCCTTATAAGTTGGTAATAAATTAACTAGCTGCATTTTATTATAAAACTTTATAAATTAATTCTTTCCATTTATTTGCTATAAATTCGGCTTCAAATATGGTGGTACTTTCTATTGCTTTTTCTTTAAATTGAATTTGTAAATCGGTATTATGTATTAATAAGGAGAGTTTCTTTTCTAAATGTAATTGATCGTTTACCGGAATTAAAAAACCATTTTCACCATCGTTAATAATTTCGGAAGGACCAGAAGGACAATTCGTCGCAATACAAGGCAATCCGTAATACATCGCTTCAATTAAAGCATTAGGAAAACCTTCATAATTAGAAGGTAATACAAATATTTTTGCTGTATTGTAGTACTTCGAAATATCTTTTACATTACCAATAAAGTCAATGCTTTCCTTTAGATTTAATTCTTGGACAAGGCTTTTATAGGCTTCCTTTTTGTTTCCATCACCTATTAATAGAAGTTTATAATTACTTCTTTCTATGTTAGCGAAAGCTCTAATTAATAATTCTTGATTTTTTTGCGGTTCTAATCTGCCAACACATATAATATGGTTGTTTTTTGTAGCATTTAAGTTGCGCTGTTCTGCTAATTCTTCGGCTAACGGGTTATTTATAATGTGTACTTTTTCGGCTTTAATAATTTTTGTAAAGTAGTTTTTAATGTCTTTGGTTTGTATCACTAACGCATCCGTTTTAGGATAAACGAGTTTTCTAACTTTTACCCAAAAACTACTAATACTGCCAAATTGCGGATGAATACGCTCGCTAATTATAGATGGTTTTTTAAGTTGTTTCCCCACCAAAACGCTATATATATTCGCTATTGTGGTAAAACCTATAATAATATCCGATTTTTCCTTAGCTATTAATTTTCGGCATGTATTTATTAATTGCAAATGATTTGTAATCGATTGTATAAAAGAAGGAGTACTATTATATACGTCTTTACAAAATACGACTTTGATGTTTGTGTTTAAATTGTAAAATGGTGTGCACTTATATAAAACCACAATAACAATATCAAAATCATTAATGAATTGATTTGTTAGTGTAGTCACCACGCGTTCTGCACCTCCAGCTTTAAGGCTAGGTATTATAAAAGCAAGTCTTTTTCTTTTCAAGAAATTCTTGATTGTAGGATTAGGTACAAAGGGAAATACGTAATCTTGATTAATAGCTCAATAAAAATAATACTTTTTTAGATTGTAGTGCTATTAGTTTATACATATTAGATGAAATACCTCTTTTGTATTTAAAGTGTATGGTTAAATTTCTTACAAGCAGATAATCAGATAATTAAGTTTTTTGCTTATTTTGCGTTTGAAAAAATCCAAACAGCTATTTGATGCGTATATAAAACAATTTGCGTTTCTCAAAGGTATGTAACCAATTGATTTAGTTTCGATTAAGGGTGAATAAAAGCCTACAAATCACAGTATTTGTAATTTAATACTTACAAAAACAGTGCGTTTCATCGAATAAATTGGAAGTTTACCTGATAAAGCAAATGAAATTATAAATTAGCATCAGATTAATAGCAAACCCCTAGAATGAAGAAAATTTTATTAAATAAGTTTCTGTTAAACAGAAATTTAGCGAAGGCATCATTGTTTACATTTTTAGCTTTTAATGCAAATGTAAATGCTCAGAATTACCCAGAGCGAGTTTTACTGTCGACAGTAAATTACGAATCTTACGAAGCACCTACAGGACAGTTTCCTGAATATTTAGAATCTTTTACAGAAGATTTATCTGGAAGTACAATTACAAGAATAAGTGATAAAAACGTTTTTGGTACGAGTTCTATACGAGTGAGACACAATTACGCTAAAGATCAAACATGGAATTCTGATGGATCCCTAATAAAATTAGCTGGTTACCCCGCCGCCATTTTAGATGGTGAGACTTTTGATTTTTTATATTGGAGAGATATTCCTTCTTATGGTAGATGGGCAAATACAGAGCCTAATTACATGTATGGAACACCTGGAAATCAATTTGTTAAATTTAATGTTCTTAATAATACAAAAGTAACACTTAAAACTTTTAGTAATTACTCTAGTATTGATTTTGGTTTTGGTGAAGGAAACCAGTCTAATGACGATAAATATGTTGGTTTAATTGGAAAAAACGGAAGTGAGAGAACTTTAATTGTTTATGACATAGAAGCGAATCAAGTAGTTGGAACAAAATATATTGGTTCTAGTGGTGATTTAGATTGGTTTTCTGTTTCGCAATTAGGGAATTTTGCAGTTGTTTCTTGGAGAACCGATGGTTCTGGACCAACAGCAGGTTTAAAATCATATTCGTTAAATTTTGATAACGAAAGACATATTAACGACGTAACTACACATGGAGACTTAGGAATTGATGCAGACGGAAATGATGTGATGGTTGCCTATGAAGGTCCTAGTGGCTGGGACAATGATTCTTATGTGTTTTCTGCAAGATTAGACGGACAAGGAAAGACTGCTTTATTTCAGTATCCTGGAGGAATCTGGGGAGGACATATTAGTTGTAGAAATACAGATAGACCAGGTTGGGCTTATGTTAGCGAGCAATGTTGTACTAGTCATGATGTAGCGTCTAGAGAGATTTTTGCAATAAAATTAGATGATTCTGGAATTATCGAGCGATATGCAAAACATCATAATGATGTTGCACCGGGAAATGGGCATTCTGCAATGGCAGTACCAAATAGAAATGGTACAAAAATACTTTTCGCAAGTAATTGGGATGAAAGCAGTATAATGGCAGATCCTAATCCTCCTGCTTGGATTTTAGAATTTCCGCAAACACAATTAGGTGTTGGGGAAAATGAAATAGAGGATAATGCACTAACAGTATATCCTAATCCTACAGAGAACACTGTAAATATTAAAGTTACTGGTCAGAATAATTCTATTACTGCAATTCAGTTACATGATATATTGGGAAGATCTTTAGTAAATAATGTAGTAAATAATGAGAATACATTAAGCCTAGATTTATCTTCTTATCCAAAAGGTGTTTATCTTTTATCTGTAAACATTAATGGAAAGAAACAAACAAAGAAAATTATTAGAAATTAGTCTTTCGATTGCAAAAAAAAAAGCTTCCTAAATACTTAGGAAGCTTTTTTTTTACCATTTAATATTTTGCAGTGTAGCAATACTGTCGCAGTTTTCTACAGTAAGTATTACTTCCTTATCATCTATATAACTTTCAATAGCGTATATACCACAAGGTTTCTGTCTGGTATTGCTCATACTAAAATCTACATCTCCTTTTAAAATAGCATTTTTAATAGTCGCACTATCTACTTTTCTTTCAGAAATAAGTAGGTGTATCGTGTCACTAAAATGAAGTGTTTTTGTGTTTATGTTTTTTATCACTCTAGCTTCCGGACCATAAGCACAAGAAGTTTTTTTTCCGCTTAAAAAAAAAGCTAGAATAACCAATCCTATAGAGAAACCTCCAAGGTAAAATCCAATACGTTTTATTAAATTCAAAATTTAAAAGATAAGTAAGTTAATATCGCTGTGTTTCAAATCGAACCATTCACCAACAGATTTGTTGGTTAAAATTCCGTGGTAAAAATACAACCCATTTTTTAAACCTTTATCAAATCTTAAAGAATTTTCTAATCCACCATCTTCAGCAATTTTCAAAAGATACGGTGTAAACATATTACTAATTGAAATAGAGGCAGTTCTAGCAAATCGGGCAGGGATATTTGGTACACAATAATGTATCACGCCGTGTTTAATAAAAGTTGGGTGTTTATGTGATGTAACTTCGCTAGTTTCAATACATCCTCCCATATCGATACTAACATCTATAATAACAGCACCAGATTTCATATTACCAACCATGGTTTCTGTAACAATAATTGGAGCTCTGTTTTTTCCTCTAACCGCACCAATAGCAACATCACATCTTTTTAAAGCTTTGGCTAAGTTTTTAGGCTGCAGTGTAGAAGTGTAAATGGTCATACCTAAATTGGTTTGCATTCTTCGTAATTTGGTAATCGAATTATCGAATACTTTCACATTTGCACCAAGTCCGATAGCACTTCTAGCAGCAAATTCACCAACGGTTCCTGCTCCAATAATAACAACTTCAATAGGAGGAACGCCACTAATATTACCAAACATTAATCCGTTACCTTCATTTACATTACTTAATAACTCGGAAGCTATAAGCACTGCTGAAGTTCCTGCAATTTCGCTTAAAGAACGTACCGCAGGATAAGAACCATCTTCGTCTCTAATGAACTCGAAAGCAAGTGCGGTAATACGTTTATTAGCTAAGGTTTCAAAATATTTCTTGTTTTGTGTTTTTAATTGCAATGCTGAAATTAATATACTTTGCGGATTTATTAATTGTATTTGATCTAGAGTAGGAGGTTCTACTTTTAAAACTATTGGGCAACCATATACTTTTGCGGTATCGTTAGTGATTTCTGCTCCGGCTTCGCTATAATTTTTATCGCTAAATTTTGCACCTTCACCAGCTCCAGTTTCCATTAAAACACGGTGGCCATTACTTACAAGTGCAGAAACGGCATCTGGAGTTAAACAAACTCGCTTTTCTTGAAATGCAGTTTCTTTCGGGATACCTATAAAGAGGTTGCCTTTTTGTTTAAAAATCTCAAGTGTTTCCTCTTGTGGAAGTAATTGTTGCTTAGTAAAAGGAGATAATGGTTTAGACATATATGGACCAATTTGTTGGATAGTCAAATTACGAATAAATTTAATTTATATAAAAATTAAAAATTAAAAGATTTATATAGAAAATATGCTCTATTTTTTGTAATATTATATGTAGATATGAAAAACCTTTTTAAAAATATAAAAGAATTAAAAACCAAAGATGTAATAATTGCTTTGCTCATACTTGTATTGCCTTTTTTGTTTTACTTGTATAGACTGGCTCCAGATATTCCAATATGGGAAACAAGTTGGTTTACATTTAATTCGGGAACATGGGAAAGTGTTTATTACTATTTATGGCTGATATGTACTAAGCTTTTATTGATTTTTAGTTTATCCATTTGGTTTATTACGTGCAAGCATTGGTGGCGTTATGTCATTTTGGTGCCGTTAATTATTGAACTATTTAAGTTTAGTTCTATTTATAATAATATTCAATTAGTTATGGATGAAATGGAGTATTTACATAGTTTACCATTTACAATACCCGTTGTTATCCTTGTTATATTTATTTCAAGAAAAATTAATTATTATTCTAAATATTTAGACCTAAACAATGAGATGAATGCGGAAATAGAAAGCTTATTAAATGAATTGGAAATTAATAATGATAAAAATGGGATAATTGAAGAGTTTAGACAGCTTAAAGAAAGTAAATCAAGTTTAAGCACAGAAGATTATAAAAGTAAATTATTACAATTAAGACAACAACTTATTAAATTATAGATTATGTCCAAATTATTTGTATTTAGCAGTAGGACTAATGTTCTAAAGGATTTTGTAATAGTTTTTATTATTTTTGTTGCTCCTTTTATATTTTTCTTATATACAATATCTCCGCAAGATGCGACAGAATGGAAGACAAGATTTTTTCATATCAATTTATCTAAGACAGGAAATGATGTAAATGCAACACTTTGGTATTTTAGCTATAAGCTTTTGTTTATTGTTTTTTTTATTTTATGGTTTATAACCTGTAAACATTGGTGGAGGTATGTGTTATTAGTGCCGTTATTTATTGAAATACGTAAAATAAGTATAGCTTATTATGAGTTGAATTACGGTATAGGCGAGTATAACTATTACCATAGCTTTATTTTAAACGTACCGCTAATGATTCTACTTTTTATTTTATCTAAAAAGCTTAACTATTACTCTTTATCTAAAAGTATTAATAAACAAATAGATGATGAAATAAATGTATTAATGAAGCATGTTTCCAATTATAAAACAGAGGATTATAAAGCGTATAAAACAAAGCTTATGCTATTAAGAAAGCAAAAAATAAACCTGGATAAAAAGGAATATCTTATAAAACTAATTAAATTACGAGAAGACTTTGCTTTAAATCCAGAAAATAAATAAACCCTATTTATTTTCTGTGTTCTTTAATTCTTTTAAAATTTCATCCAAGAGCTGTTTTTTTTCAGCACTCCATTTTTCACTTAACCTATCGTTAATGTATTGCTCAATTTCTAGGTTGGTTTTACTTGCTTTTGTTTTAGTATTTTCTAAAAGCATATTTCCTTCTCCAGTAATTAGCCAAACTAAATTTATTTGTGGGTATAGTTGTATAATACGTTCAATAACATCGCTCCCAACAGAAGCGTTGTTTTTTTGCATACGTAAAATATACCCATTTGCGGTACCAATAGAGATATCAAACTGTCTTGCACTAATACCTAAATGCTTAATAACTAGCATTATTCTATTGATTGTTTTACTCATGTATCTTATTTAATTCTATGATGAAGAAAATTTTCTATAAATATACAAATAAAGATGTAATTACGGGAAAACCGTAATGTTAAAAAATTGACAATTTTTTAAATGGGAATAACATAGGTAAATCTATTGCTCTAAATAAAAAGAAAAATAATAAAATATGAGCATAGAGTATATCCGCAAAAAGAGTCGTATTTCTAAAAATACTGTTTTACTTTACCCCAAATGGTTTTAGGTCGTACAGTAAACTCTTCTTCTAATTCTTCTAAGGTTTTATTTGCGGTATTTAATTTGTCAAACATTTTGGCTCTAATTAAATAAATAGAAGGAATTATTATAGACATAACAGGAACTAAATAGATCAATTGAAACTCATCAACAGGATTTAAGTCATCATATAAAAATATTATTATTTGATAAATATACATTACAATAGGTACAAGTATCGCATGATACCACCAATGCCTACACGAGAAAAACCAAATAAGTAGAAAAAGTAATGGGATGGCTTTTCCTGTTAAAATCCACATAGCCAAATTAGCATCCTCCCATGACTTACTGTCATAAGTAAATAAAAAAGTGTTCCACACTTGATCTTGTGGAACACTTTCGTACAAATAAAATAGATAAGGTGATAATGCTATAAAAGTAGCAATTATACTACCTATAACTAGTGATTTACTATTTCTATTATCCGTGATTAGGGACTTTGAATTTTTTTCTTTCAATTTTTGTTGTGGTTGTTCCATCGATATTTAAAAGATTTGTTGCTTGAGCTGTGAACAATACTCCTCCAAAAATAGCGATTGCCATTAAATACTTTTTAGTTTTCATAATTATAAGGGATTAGTTAATTAATACCTCGAAATTATATAAACACTACAGGTAAATTTAGCTCCAAATGTTAATATTATGTTAAAATTAACGTTTTTGGTTTTTTTGCTTACGGGTTTACCACAAATAATGTCTTTTCGGACTAAAAAGCGTAAGAATTTTATTACTTACTCGTATGCTTTTTTTAAAATGTCGTTATTTTATTGTAATCTTTCTACTTTCATCTGGAGTTAATTCTAAAAATACATTTGTTATGTTTTCAGGCATAAACTCCATTGCTAATTCTGGCCATTCTATGAAAACCCAATGGTCCTCCAACAAATACTCTTCAAAACCAAAATTATACAGTTCGTCTATTGTGTTCACTCGGTATAAATCAAAATGAAATATACTGGTATCGGGCAATTGGTACTCATTTACCAAAGAGTAGGTCGGACTTTGAACTTCATCAGTGCTACCAATAGCTTTTACTAAAGCCTTAATAAGAGTTGTTTTACCAACTCCCATGGCGCCATGAAATAAAATAATTTTATTAGCACTATTATTTAATAGGGTTTCAACAATCTTATCTAGATCATTAATGGTGTATTTTAAGTCCAAACCTTTTCTAATTAAAGATACAATTATACATATATTTCTCTGAATAAACTAATATTAATGCATTTCGTCGTCATTTAATGTATTACGTCTATCTCTATTTTGGATTTAGCACCACAAATGGAATAATCATTTCTTCCAACGAAACGCCTCCATGCTGATACGTGTTTCTAAAATAACTTACATAATGATTATAGTTATTAGGATATGCGAAAAACAAATCACTTTTGGCGAATATAAAAGAACTACTCATAGAAAGCGATGGTAAATGAATACTTTTTGGGTCTTTGGCTACTAATACATCTTTGTCTTCGTATGTTAAGCTTCGACCTGTTTTGTATCTTAAATTTAAGCTAGTATCTCTATCTCCAACAACTCGTGATGGGTTTTTTACATTAATAGTACCATGATCTGTGGTCAATATTAATTTAAAGCCCATTTGCTGTGCTTGTTGTATCATTTCTAATAATGGCGAATTCTTAAACCAGCTTTGGGTTAAGGACCTGTATGCTTTATCATTGGATGCTAATTCTTTAACCACATCCATTTCTGTTTTAGAGTGCGAAAGCATATCTACAAAATTGTAGACAACAACAGTAAGGTCATTATCTTTAAGGCCTTTAAAGTTATCTACAAGCTTTTTTCCGTTCTTTAAATTGGTGATTTTGTAGTATTCGTGCTTTAAATCTGATAAACCTAAACGTTTTAATTGTTCTCTTAAAAAGTCTGCTTCGTGCAGATTTTTACCACCTTCATCGGTGTCGTTTTTCCAGTATTCTGGATGCAGTTTTTCCATATCACTTGGCATTAAGCCAGAAAATATCGCATTTCGAGCATATTGCGTTGCTGTTGGAAGAATACTGTAAAACGGGAATTCTTTATCTTTTTTATAATAGTTGTTTACAATTGGCTCGAAAGCTTTCCATTGGTCATAACGTAAATTATCTATGACCACTAAAAGAGTTGGTTGCTCTTTACTTATTTCTGGAGCAATCTTTTCTTTAAATAAAGTATGAGACATGATTGGTGCTTCTGTATGCGCATCAAACCAGGTCGGATAGTTCTTATCTATAAATTTTCCAAATTGCGTATTGGCTTCGCTTTTTTGAGATTCTAAAATTTCGAACATTCCAATATCTTCAATGTTTTCTAGTTGAAGTTCCCAATACACAAGCTTCTGGTATAAAGCAGCCCATTCTTCGTAAGAATTCACCATAGATAAATCCATTGCAATTTTTCTAAACTCCTGCTGATAGTTAGAAGTTGTTTTTTCAGAGACCAATCTGGAATGGTCTAAATTCTTTTTTAAACTTAGTAAAATTTGGTTAGGATTTACAGGTTTAATCAAGTAGTCTGCTATTTTATTTCCAATAGCTTCTTCCATGATATATTCCTCTTCACTCTTAGTAATCATAACCACAGGAAGCGTATCTCGTCTTTCTTTAATCTCGTTTAACGTTTCCAATCCGGTAAGCCCTGGCATGTTTTCGTCTAAAAAAACAATGTCAAAATTGGTGTCGTCTAAAATTTCAAGGGCTTCTGTACCACTTTTGCAGGTGGTAACCTTGTAATTTTTTTGTTCTAGAAAGATAATATGAGGTTTTAATAAATCTATTTCATCGTCAACCCAAAGAATATTTATATTGTTCATGTATATTTGTTTAGAAATTTGTAAAAAAAATAAAGCTTGCATACTAAAAACAAACTTAAGATATTAAACGACCCAATTTACGGATTTATTACTATACCGAATTCGTTAATATTCGATTTAATAGAGCATAAATATTTTCAAAGACTACGTAGGATTACCCAAATGGGAATGTCTTATTTGGTATATCCAGGAGCACACCACACGCGTTTTCAACATGCGATTGGCTGTATGCATTTAATGCAAAAAGCTGTTCAAGTACTGCGTTTTAAGGGTGTTGAGATATCTTCGGAAGAAGAAAACGCATTATTTGTTGCTATTTTATTGCATGATATAGGTCATGGACCATTCTCACATGCGATGGAACATAGTATTGTAAATAATGTTTCTCATGAAGAAATTTCACTGCTTTTTATGGAAACCTTAAATAAAGAGTTTAACGGAAGTTTAACGTTAGCCATTAAAATCTTTAAAGGGGATTATCCTAGAAAATTTATGTGTCAGCTAATATCTAGTCAAATAGATATGGATAGAGCCGATTATTTAAAACGCGATAGTTTTTATACAGGAGTAGCAGAAGGTAACATAAATAGTGAACGTTTAATTACCATGCTTAACGTGGTTAATGATTCGCTTGTTGTGGAAGATAAAGGCATTTATAGTATAGAAAAGTTTTTAGTAGCAAGACGTTTAATGTATTGGCAAGTTTATTTGCATAAAACGAGTTTAGCAGCAGAACAATTACTAATTAGAGTTTTAAAAAGAGCTAAAGAATTAACTTCAAAAGGGGAAAAGCTAGAAGCAAGTAAGCCTTTGCAGTACTTTTTAGAAAACGAAATTTCATTAAGTAATTTTAATGTAGAAACATTAGATACATTTTCTATGCTGGATGATTATGATATTGTTTCGGCAATGAAAACATGGCAGTTTCATGAAGATTTTGTGTTGCGTAATTTATGCGAAATGATAATTAATAGAGATCTTCTAAAAGTAAAATTGAAGAAGAAACCGATTAAACCTGAAATATTAGAGCAACACAGACAAATGCTCATAGAAACCCATAATATTACAGAAGCAGAAGCGGACTATTTTGTGTTTACAGGAGAGATTTCTAACCAAGCATACCAACAAAAAAAGCAGAAAATTAATATTTTACATAAAAACGGAAAGATAGAGGATATAGTAAAAGCTTCCGACCAATTAAACCTAAAAGCGCTTTCAAAACCAGTGACCAAATATTATATATGCTATCCAAAACAAAAACTATAACGCTAGTTTAGCACATTTTTCTTATTTTTGCTAGAATTACAAAAAAACTAAACAAAAAAGTGTGAGATTCACAGCAGAACAGATTGCAGGAATTTTAGAAGGAGACGTTGTTGGTAATCCCGATGTTGAAGTTTCTAAACTATCAAAAATAGAAGAGGGAACAGAAGGATCGTTAACGTTTCTTGCTAACCCTAAATACACACCATATATATATTCTACAAAAGCATCTATAACAATTGTCAATAAAACTTTCGAACCAGAAAATGATATTGAAACTACTTTAATTAGAGTAGAAGATGCCTATAAATCTTTTTCAAAATTATTAGAATATTATAATCAAGTAAAGAATAATAAGGTTGGAATAGAGCAGCCAAGCTTTGCTTCAGAAACGGCAACTTATGGAGAAGATGTCTATTTGGGCGCTTTTTCCTATTTAGGGGAAAACGTAAAACTGGGTAATAATGTTAAAATCTATCCGCAAGCGTATATTGGAGACAATGTTACGATAGGGGATAATACAACCATTTTTGCGGGAGCTAAAATTTATTCTGAAACAAAAGTAGGGAACTATTGTATAATAAATAGTGGAGCTATTATTGGTGCTGATGGTTTTGGTTTTGCCCCAGATGAGAACGGAGCATTTCAAAAAATACCACAGACTGGTAATGTTATTATTGAAGATTACGTAGACATCGGGTCTGCAACAACTATAGATAGAGCTACTTTAGGTTCTACCATTATTAGAAAAGGTGTAAAGCTAGACAATCAAATACAAATTGCTCATAATGTAGAAATTGGTGAAAACACTGTAATTGCCGCACAAACCGGTATTGCGGGGTCTACAAAAATTGGACAGTATTGTATGATTGGTGGTCAAGTAGGTATTGCTGGTCATCTAACTATAGGCGATAAAGTAAGAGTACAAGCACAAACAGGAATAGGACATAGAGTAAAAGATGGCGAAAAACTATATGGCTCGCCAGCTATAGATTATGGTAATTATGTAAAATCATACGTGCATTTTAAAAACTTACCAGGAATTGTGAAAACTATAAACGAACTAGAAAAAAAAGTAAATGGCAATAGTTAATACTAATATTAAGCAAAAGACAATCAAAAACGAAATGTCTTTAAGTGGTGTTGGTTTACATACAGGGAAAAATGTAAAATTAACCTTTAAACCAGCTTCAGAAAATTTCGGATTCGGTTTTAAACGTATCGATTTAGAAGGGGAACCAATCATTGAAGCAGATGCAAACTATGTAACAAATACACAACGTGGTACATGCATGGAGAAGAATGGGGTAACTATTCAGACTTGCGAGCACGTACTTGCTGCATTAGTTGGTCTAGATATAGATAATATTATTATAGAATTAGATGCTTCAGAACCACCAATTATGGATGGTTCTTCTAAATTCTTTATCGAGTCTTTAGAAAAAGCAGAAATTATAGAACAAGAAGCTACAAGAGTAGAATATGTGGTAACGGATATAATTTCATATAAAGATGAAGAATCTGGAAGTGAAATTCTTATCATGCCTTCTAGTGAATATCAAATAACTACTATGGTAGATTTTGGTACTAAAGTTCTAGGAACACAGAATGCTACATTAAACCATATTTCAGAATTTAAAGAGGAAATTTCAGATGCAAGAACATTTAGTTTTCTACATGAAATTGAAACACTTTTGGAGCATGGATTAATTAAAGGAGGAGATTTAAATAATGCCATCGTATATGTAGATAAAGAACTGTCTCCAGAAACGATGGAAAAACTTAAAGTCGCTTTTAATAAAGAAACAATCGCAGTAAAATCTAATGGAATATTAGATAATCTAACCTTGCATCACCCTAATGAGGCCGCAAGACACAAATTATTAGATGTTATTGGTGATTTAGCATTAGTTAGAACAAGAATTAGAGGTAAGGTTATTGCAACTAAACCTGGACATTTTGTAAATACACAGTTTGCCAAAAAACTGGCTAAAATTATAAAAAACGAAAAACGTAATTATGTTCCTGTTGTAGATTTACATCAAAAACCATTAATGGATGTGAATCAAATAATGGATATGTTGCCACACAGACAACCATTCTTATTAATTGACAAAATTTTTGAGCTAAGTGATTCTCACGTTGTTGGTATGAAAAACGTTACCATGAACGAGGAGTTTTTTAAAGGACACTTTCCTGGATCTCCAGTAATGCCTGGTGTGCTAATTGTGGAAGCAATGGCGCAAACAGGAGGAATACTCGTTTTAAGTACGGTTCCTGATCCAGAAAACTATCTAACTTTTTTCATGAAAATTGATAAAGTAAAGTTTAAACAAAAAGTAGTTCCTGGAGATACCCTTATTTTTAAATGTGATTTAATTACACCAATTCGTAGAGGTATTTGTCATATGCAAGGTAACGCGTATGCTAACGGAAAGCTATGTGCGGAAGCAGAATTAATGGCGCAAATATCTAAAATAAAGTAATATTGAACCGAGCAGAATTTAAAATTTAAAGTAAGATTTTACGGTTTAAAAAAACGAACACATTTTTGCCGCTTTATAAATAAATATAAAAAAAATGAACCGAGCGAACTTCAAGATATATAGTGAAGTTTTAAGGTTTAAAAAAGCGAACACATTTTTACCGCTTTATAAATAAATATAAAAAAAATGA
>Ga0209344_10002727_pt1 | contig 18933 bp, 13 predicted proteins | sample Cruoilmetagenom6_FD_187293 | JGI IMG/M metagenome (GOLD analysis project Ga0209344, IMG submission 187293) | Oil polluted marine microbial communities from Coal Oil Point, Santa Barbara, California, USA - Santa Barbara Oil Seep Sample 6 (SPAdes)... | ecosystem: Environmental > Aquatic > Marine... | reverse complement strand
TTTAACATCAATTTAAGAATACTACAATGAGGTCACATTATCTTTAACCTTCGACTAAAAAATTAATAACATGACTTTACAAAAATTCCCGAAATGGATCATGGGTGGAGCTATTATAGCTGCTTTTTCGATGATCTCATGTGAAAACAAAGATGTAACGAAAACTGAGGAAAGCGCTAAACTTTCAGTAGATTTTGAAAAATACGAACTTGAAAATGGCTTAGATGTGATTTTTCATCAAGATACTAGTGACCCTATTGTTTCCGTAGCAATTCAATACGGAGTAGGTTCAAATCGTGAAAAGACAGGAAGAACAGGCTTTGCACACTTATTTGAGCATATGCTTTTTCAGGAATCTGAAAACGTTCCGCAGGATCAATTCTTTAAAAAAGTACAAGACGCAGGTGGAACACTAAACGGTGGTACTTGGAAAGATGGAACCATTTATTACGAGATCGTGCCAAACAATGCGCTGGAAACTATCCTTTGGATGGAGAGCGATCGTATGGGCTTTTTAATCAATACCGTGACAGAATCTGCATTTTACAATCAACAAGAAGTAGTACAGAACGAAAAAAGACAGCGTGTTGATAACAACCCTTACGGTCATACTAATTGGGTGTTAGATAAAAACTTATATCCAGAAGGACATCCATATAACTGGCAAGTAATTGGCGAGTTGGTAGATCTTCAAAGTGCTACCGTAGAGGATGTTCGGGAGTTTTATGATCGTTTTTATGGACCAAATAATGCAACCTTAGTCATTGCGGGAGATTTTGAAAATTCTGAAGCAAAACAACTCGTTGAAAAATATTTCGGGGAGATCAAAAAACGTCAGGAAGTTGCGCCTATGAAGCCGCAACGTGTTACTTTGGCTGAAACAAAACGCCTATATCACGAAGATAATTTTGCAACGGCTCCTCAATTAAATATGGTTTGGCCAACAGTGGAACAATACACTGAGGATGCGTACGCACTTGATTTTTTAGCTGAAATTCTTTCAAGTGGAAAAAAGGCTGCGATGTATAAAGTGTTAGTAAAAGATAAAGATCTTACTTCTCGTACTTCAGCCTACAATAACTCACAAGAACTTGCTGGAGAATTTCATATTCGTATTACAGCGAATGACGGTGTTGATCTAGATGAAGTAGAAGCAGGTATTAATGAAGCATTTACTCTTTTTGAGACCAATGGAATTACAGATCGTGATGTTGAGCGTGTAAAGGCGGGTTTAGAAACAGGTTTTTATAACGGTATTAGCAGTGTGCTTGGAAAGTCGTTTCAGCTTGCAAGCTATAACACATTTACTGGTGATCCAGGATTTATTGAAGATGATATTGAAAATATCAAGAAGGTTACCAAAGAAGATGTGATGCGCGTTTACGAAACTTATATTAAAGGGAAACCGTATATCATGACGAGCTTTGTTCCTAAGGGAAAACTAGATCTTATTGCTGAAAATTCTACAAAAGCACCTGTAGTGGAAGAAGAAATTAAAGAAAACGTCACAAAAACCGTAGAAGATGCGAAGGACGAAGTTGCAAAAACACCTTCTAATTTTGATCGTTCTATTGAACCAGCTCAAGGGGAAGCTCCTGCGTTAAACATTCCAACAAATTGGACAGCCGAATTGACCAATGGTTTGGATGTCTACGGAATCGAGCAGAATGAGATTCCTACAGTGAATTTTAGCCTTGTTATTGAAGGCGGTCACTTACTAGACGACAAAAATAAAAATGGTGTGGCGAATTTAATGACCGACATCATGATGGAGGGAACAGCCAACAAAACACCAGAGCAATTAGAAGAGGAAATTGAAATGCTTGGCGCAAGTATTAATATGTATACTACCAATGAATCTATTGTAATTCGCGGGAATACATTAACGCGTAATTTCGATAAAACAATGGATCTTATTGAAGAGATCTTATTAGAGCCACGTTGGGATGAAGAAGAGTTTACTCGTATTAAAACGGCAACGATCAACCAAATTAAACGTTCAGATGCTAATCCGAACGCGGTTGCTGGACGTGTATATAATAAGTTATTGTATGGAGAAGATCACATCTTTAGCTATCCAACAAGCGGAACCGAAGAATCGGTTAAAGCATTGACCATACAAGACTTGAAAGACTTTTACACGAAGAACTTTTCACCGAGTATTAGTAAATTTCACGTTGTTGGGAAAATCGACAAACAGACTGCACTGGCAACTTTAAAAGATCTAGAGTCAAGATGGCCTGCTAAGGAGGTTAAAATGCCTGAATATCCTATTGCTAATAACCGTGATAAAAGTAGCTTGTATTTTGTAGACATTCCCGGCGCTAAACAATCGGTGATCAATATTGGGTATATCTCTATGCCAAGAACCGATAAAGATTTTTACCCTGCTGAAGTGATGAACTATAAATTAGGAGGCTCTTTCTCGGGAAATGTCAACTTAATTTTACGTGAAGAAAAAGGATATACATATGGAGCCCGGACAGGTTTTAGCGGAAGCAAGTTGCCAGGAACGTTTACAGCTTCATCGAGTGTTCGAACTAATACCACAGGCGAATCGGTTGAGATCTTTAAAGAGCAGATCGCTGAATATAAAAATGGTATTTCAGAAGAAGACCTTGATTTTACAAAGAATGCCTTGGTAAAATCAAATGCACGTCGATTTGAAACACAGTTTGCCTTACTAGGGATGCTACAAGAGATGAGTACGTATGAGCTACCTGCAGATTATATTGCAAAGGAAGAGGCGATCATCAAAGGGATGACGTTGGAGCAGCATAAAGCATTGGCTAATAAATATCTCGATGAGTCTAAAATGGCTTATTTAATCGTAGGTGATGCCGCGACGCAATATACCCAGTTTAAGAACATGGGCTTTGACGAAGTGAAATTGCTCGATAAAGAAGGAGAAGAAGTTAAATTGGAAGATGTGAAGATGTAATAATCCACATTCAAATTGGAAATAAAAGGAGTTGTCGGAAGACAGCTCCTTTTTGCTTTTAAATGAATATCTTTAAAACGTAAATGACACCATATGACAAAAGTAATAACTTTGACAATAGTATGTTTTGCAATACTTAGTTGTACTTCGGAAGTTAAAAAAGCCGAGGTTCAAACTTCAGAAAAAGAAAAAGTAATTAAGACCTATTCGCCCCCCGTTTTTGGGCTTTCCGAAGCAAACAAATTAATTGAACTTCCTTTACATTGCGTGACTACGGAATATCCCAATAAATTAGGGCAAACCATCGGTGGCCCTTCAGATCTTCAAGAACCTTCAGCATTACATCCTATATTTTATGGTTGTTTTGACTGGCACAGTGCTGTTCATGGCTATTGGTCTATGGTTACTTTACTAAAAACCTTCCCCGAAATGGAGCGTGCTTCCGAAGCAAAAGCAATATTGCAAGAAAATTTCACGCAAGACAAAGTCGCAAAGGAACTCGTATATTTTAAAAAGAACATCAATAAATCGTATGAGCGTACCTATGGTTGGGCATGGTTACTGAAACTACAACAAGAGCTAAACACATGGCAAGATCCAGATGCACAGCAGATAGCTGCCAATTTACAGCCATTAACAGATCTGATTGTGGCTCGCTACAAAGAATTTCTTCCAAAATTAGTGTATCCAATTCGCGTTGGTGAGCATACTAATACTGCATTCGGACTCACCTTTGCATACGATTATGCAAAGCAAGCCAATGAAAAAGAACTTTTAGATCTTATTGAAAAACGCGCACGTGAATTTTATATAAAAGATGCAGGCTGCCCCATGCTTTGGGAACCCAGTGGATACGACTTTCTTTCGCCCTGTCTGGAAGAAATTGATATCATGCGTCGTATTTTACCAACAACCGAGTTTAAAACTTGGCTCGATGATTTTATGCCTCAATTAGAAGATGAAGGATATCAACTTGCCGTGGGACGTGTTGATGATAGAACTGATGGAAAGCTGGTTCATCTCGACGGACTCAATTTTAGTCGCGCGTGGGTGTTCTACGGACTGGCAAAACAATATCCATCTTATAAACATCTAATTAATATCGCCAACGAGCATGTTGCCTATTCTTACCCTAATTTAGTTGGTGATAGTTATGAAGGCGGACATTGGTTAGGAAGTTTTGCTATCTATGCGCTTAAAAGTCTAAATGATAACTAATTGAAAAATCCACTTAAAAATATTGGTCCGGGTACGTTAATCGCCGCCGCATTTATTGGTCCGGGAACAGTAACAGTATGTACCTTAGCTGGGGTTGACTTTGGTTTTACATTGCTTTGGGCCATGGTATTATCAATTATTGCTACCATTGTATTGCAAGAAATGGCTGTGCGTTTAGGAATAGTACACGGTAAAGGCTTAGCCGAAACGGTAAAGCACGAGATTAAATCACCCGTACTTCGTTGGATCGCTATACTCCTTATTTTGGCAGCTATTCTTGTTGGAAATGCGGCATACGAAGCAGGTAATATTAGTGGAGGCGTTTTAGGCTTACAAACCATCTTTACAGAAACTACTTTTAGCTTAGGAGGACTGACCATTAACCTGCTCAGTGTTCTTATAGGAGTTATTGCCTTTACATTACTTTTTATTGGCAATTATAAAATTATAGAGCGCGTTTTGGTGTCGCTAGTGATCTTAATGAGTTTATCATTTATCATCACTGCAATCATGACCAAACCTGACATACTTACTGTGGCAAAAGGATTATTTATACCAACGGTACCAAAAGAAGGTTGGTTAACCATCATAGGGCTTGTAGGAACCACTGTCGTGCCGTATAATTTATTTCTACACGCATCTTTAGTAAAGGAGAAGTGGAAAGGAGTGAAGGAACTCAAAATGGCACGAAATGATCTTTATATTTCCATCATTCTTGGCGGAATGGTTTCTATTATGATTATTATTTGTGGAGCGGCCATTACATCTGGAGAAGTTAAGAGTGCGGCAGATCTTGCACGTGGTTTAGAACCTCTATATGGAGCGAATGCTACCTATTTTTTAAGTGCCGGTTTGTTTGCCGCCGGAATCACATCGGCCATCACAGCACCGCTTGCCGCCGCTTATGTCGCGCGAGAACTTTTCGGCTGGGATCAATCATTAAAAGATGTTAAATTTCGAATGGTGTGGGGTGTAATTTTAATTCTCGGAGTGGTATTATCTTCCATAGGAATCAAACCCATTGAGATCATCCAATTTGCACAAGTGGCCAACGGACTCCTATTACCCATTATCGCTATATTTTTGCTATGGGTTGTAAATGGAACTTCGGTTTTAGGCAGTCATAAAAATTCATTATTTCAGAATATTTTAGGTATACTCATTGTCCTTATGGCAATAGGGTTAGGGATTAAAAGTCTTATTAAAGTTTTCGCTTCATTTTGAAAAAAAATAGTTTTCATATCGATATTAATGCTGATCTAGGTGAGGGTGTGGGCAACGATGCGCAGATTATGCCATTTATTTCTTCTTGTAGTATAGCTTGTGGAGGTCACTTCGGAAATAAGGAAACAATAAGATCTACATTAAATTTAGCAAAAAAGAATCATGTGAAAGTAGGAGCGCATCCTTCCTTTCCCGATACAGATAACTTCGGAAGAAAACTGTTAACACTCACTAAACGGGAGTTACAAGAAACCATCTCAGCACAGCTCAATTTGTTTTTAGAGGTCTGTCATTCCGAAGACATAGAAATGCACCACGTTAAATTACACGGCGCGCTCTATAATTACGCAGCAAAGGATGCGCCTACGGCAGATGCAGTGGTTGAAGCCATTTTATCCACACAACTACGCCCTATAGTGTATGTTCCGCCAAATTCTATTCTTGCCGAGAAGGCAAAAAATCTTTTACCATTATGGTATGAAGCATTCATTGACAGACGATACCTTGAGAATGGAGCATTGGTGTCACGAGGGCAAGAAGGAGCCGTTATCATGGATGCGAATACGGCTTGGAAGCAATTAGAAGGCATGGTCTTGTCAGAAAAAGTGATGACCATCACAGAAAACGAAATTACGATGAAGGCTGATACATTTTGTATTCATAGTGATACGCCCCAAGCTTTAAAGATCTTAGAGTTTATACATCAGATCATGCCACAGCATGCGATTCAGTTGGTATGAAGACTGCTCCCTTGTATATCCGTTATGGAGAGCATGCGGCTCTAGTTCGCTGGGAAGCTGTTATCGACCCTATGATTCATCATGAAGTACTACGATTGAGACATTTTATTTCTGAAAAATTTTCCGAAGAAATTATAGAAACAGTTCCAGCATACCACGAGCTTGCTTTATATTTTAAACCAAATGTTTCGGTTTCTGAGGTTCTTAAAAAGATAAAAAGAGGCTATAAAATCTATAGCGAGCATCCTTCCGAAGTGAACTTTAACGTTAAAATTCCTGTCTGTTATGATGAAAAATTCGCTCTTGATATGGAACGAGTTGTGACGCATACGGGATTATCAAAAGCAGAAATTATTGCTAAACATACTGAGACTACTTATAAGGTTTATTTTTTAGGTTTTTTACCCGGCTTCCCGTATTTGGGAGGCTTAGACACGCACTTAGCTACTCCCAGACTAGAATCTCCACGAGAATATATAGAAAAAGGAGCCGTTGCTATTGGTGGAAATCAAACAGGAATCTACCCGTCGGCGTCTCCCGGAGGTTGGAATATCATTGGCCAAACACCTTTACAGATGTTTGATCTTCAAGGCTCTCAAATAACAATTTTAAGATCAGGTGATTTCGTTCAGTTTGTGGCTATTTCAGCACAAGAATTCATATGGATCGAGGAAAAGGTAGCAAGCAATAGTTATATTATTGAAAAGGAGGTACGCCATGATTAAAGTAATTTCTGCGGGTATCTTAAGTTCAATTCAGGACGTGGGGCGTTATGGGTATCGCGACTCAGGAGTTCCTATAAGTGGGTCAATGGACGCTTATGCTGCACAACTTGCCAATAGATTACTAGGAAATCATCAAGATGCCGCATTGTTAGAAATAACGCTGATAGGACCAGTCTTAGAATTTAGGGAGCCTACTGCCATCGCCATTACAGGCGCAGGTTTTACACCCACTATAAATAATAGAGAAATACCGTTAAACACACGTATTTGGATCGAAAAAGGGGACGAACTTCGTTTCGGACTTGCAGCGTACGGGCTTCGGGGGTATTTGGGCGTAATGGGAGGGTTTGCTACGGAAGTCGTTTTAGGCAGCCGCAGTCAGTATACTGGGATCACCAAAAGCACATCGTTGAAGAAAGGTGATCTATTGCCTATTCTATCATCGGACAAAGTGGGAAAGATCACCACAGCTTCAGTTAAAGAGCGTATGGAGCACTTTAATTCAAAAGAATTGATTTGTTATAAAGGACCAGAGTTTGAATTACTTCCGAAGCATATTCAGAAGTTATTGGAAACACAAGTGCTAGAGGTAAGTTCAAAAAGTAATCGAATGGCATATCTCTTAACGGGGCTTGAAAAAGCGAGTGCGGAAGAGATTATTTCAGCAGCTGTTCAGCCAGGGACCGTTCAACTAACGCCCTCCGGACAATGCATTGTCTTGATGCGAGATGCTCAGACAACAGGTGGATATGCGCGTATTTTACAACTTTCTGAACGAGCGATGCATCGACTTTCACAACGTAGAGGCGGTGATCATGTGCAATTTAGAATAAGCGATCTTCCTTTGTAAATTCTTTCCGAATGCCTTTGACTAGTACGTCTAGTGTTAACATATTGGTTTTTCTGCTCAACACATCGATGCTGCAATATTGAATGATGTTTACGATATGCGAACCTGTTAATTCATATTTGTCTGAGATTTGCTGGAGGTCGATCTCAGGATGAAGTTTCAGTTTTGAAGGCAGATTGGTGGTCCAAAGTTCAAAACGTTCTTCGGAAGATGGCTTTTCGAATTCACAAATAGATTGAAATCGTCTCATAAACGCTTCATCAATATTATCCTTAAAATTACTGGCTAAAATAACCAAGCCGGGGTGTGATTCAACGCGTTGGAGCAAATAGGAAACCTCTTGATTGGCATATTTGTCGTTTGAATTTTGAACATTCGTTCGTTTTCCGAAGATAGCATCAGCCTCATCAAAAAATAAGATCCAATCTTTGTGTGCGGCTTTATCGAACAAATTAGCTAGATTTTTCTCGGTTTCTCCAATGTATTTTGATACAATGGTTGATAGGTCAATGCGATATACGGGATGTCCCGTATGTTTTCCTAAGAGACTCGCAGTAAGTGTTTTTCCGGTTCCTGGTGGACCGTGAAACAACACACGATAACCAGCTTTTACGCGGTCTTTCATTCCCCAGTCATGATGAAATGTATGATGGTGATTTAACCAATTTTGGAGTTCTTGGATCTCCTGCATGGTTTTTTTATTTAGAATGAGATCTTCAAAAGTAAGTGCTGTTTCTAGTTTTTCCGCAGGGAAATCGGATGACATTTTAGGCGCAGGAACGATTCCCGTGGTAACCAAATAGAAAATTTCAGGATACAAGAGAATTCTGCCACTAAGCATAGGTTCATCATCTGGAGCACGATCTAAGTAGAGTATTCTGTTCCTTTCAAAAGTTTCATTTTCTGAAAAATACGTAATGAATTCCATACGTTCAGATATATTGCTACCAGCAATTATAAACTGAGCGGTCTCTCCTGTAGGTAATATACCGCGATGTTGTTTTCCTTTTACACCACCAAATTCAGGGAGATCGGTACCTGATGGAAATGCCTCAGAAACTGTTTCCAAAAGGAAATTAGGCGCTACATAAGGCACCAATGTTAATACAAACAGTACAATTTCGGCTTGCGTAAGTTTTTTGTCTTTAATGAATTTTATGGTTACAGTCTCATTTAGAGATGCCAACGGCAAGGTGGGAGCGTCTGTTTGAAAAAGTCCGGTAGGGTTGTTAACACGCCAAGTGATGACTTCCTTTAGAAAAGAAAAGATCACAGTAAGTTCACTATTGTTTGAGGTATTGGGCATTTTTATAGGGTTCAAAAATTATTTAAAATGAAGTGATATGACGTATTTATTATCAAAACGCAGTCTCAACGCTTTCGTTTTCTTTAATGGCCTTGGTATTAATAAGGGTTTCTATTTCTGAAAACTGTTTGGTCAACAGATCGTGTTTTAGAATTGCTTTAATATACTTATTGCTGCTTCTACTAAGATGTCGGGATAGGGTTGGTTCGTAAAACTCCCAGGGATCAAAGAATGATTTTTCAGGCTTTTCGGTAATCGATAAGATCTTATTATTCTCTATGGTTAGAAAATTTTGCAATTTTTTTTCGATTGTAGGGTCTAAGATACTTCCACTAAAAAAAGAATGGATATCATCCATTGAAACCTTGTGTGGCATAAAAATCTTAAAGTAGCGAATATTGCCATTTTGGGCATTTTCCCAAATGGTAATATAATCACTCAAATAGCCTGGGATTTTATCCAAATTAAGTCCAACTTGAAGATCAGCAATGATATTGTCGGTCTCATTTTCATTTTTTTCAATATGCTTGATATTGTGCTCTTTTTTAAACTGATCGAGTAAATAGTTAACATACAGCGATTTACTATTGATAATTTCGATGTACGCAATTTGTTTGTTTCCAAGCACCGTGGAATCTTTGAGTAGATAATTATGAAGATCTAGACAGCCTAGAAGTCCGCTATTATCAATCGCTCCGGCATCAATATAGTGACCGTGGCCTCGTATTTTGGCTGCTGGGCTAAATACGGGAAACCTGTTGGTTGTTGAGACGGCCTGATAAAATGGAATCGTTTTATTGTTCGATAGATCTGCTAAATTTTCGGCATAAGGAAATACATCGTTAAAGTTATTTTGCTTTACAGACCATAAGATACCGCGACTTCCTTTCGTTCCAGCGGTATTCATTATTAATGATGGAAAATAGTTCGTTTTATTAAAAGCTTCTCGCCAATAGTCGCGAAATGAAGTGTTGGATAGATCACTGTTTTTTTCAGTCTGAATGATATTTTGATACTTGCGCATGGCGTAATAGGGCCGATCTCGCAATCCGATTCGTTCACTAAGGGGCCACAGTTTGCGATAACTGTCCATACCAAATGTCAAAGAAAGATCTAAAGAAGTATAGTTTTGAGAAGCGAGGAGATCTATTTTTTGTTGAATTTCAGAAGTATTTATACCGTGATCTCTATAAAGACCCGTATAAAGAGCTAAACCTAGCGAGCCTCCGGAAGCCCCCGATAATGCAATGGTTTGATTGAGTAGCCTTCCTTGCGTTTGTTTTTGTAGTGTATTAACAACATTGAGTGTCCAAACATTGGCTTTGAGTCCGCCACCATGCGATGCTATAAAGAACAATGTGTTGTCATCCTTTCCTTTTAGGCTATCAACAAAGCGTTTTTCACTAATTTCAGTTTTGGTGTTTTCAACGAGATCAAGTTCGTGTGTGGTCACTTCAATATTAGCGATATTTGAGACGATAAAGAGAAGCACGATCAAGGTGCAGCTCATAAAAATGGTTCGATAACGTCTAGTTTTGTACAGATTAATTTTTCTAGCAACAAAAAAGTACTTGCCTAAACTTGCGATGATAAAATAATAGAAATAGAAAAAAGACAGAAGAATAGGTATACCATTGTGCAAACCCCAACCATTGATGCTTGCTAAGGTAGAATATACAATGAGCAAGGCTGCAATTAAGAAGTTCGAATTAAACAGCAGAATATAATTTTCAGATTTTTCTAAAAAAAGTAGTCTGCTAATAAAAATATTGATGGGAAGCAACGCCATACTTGTGAGCGTTTTTAGCGCTTTTGTCAATTTCGTTCTAAGCAGTCTAAAAAAGACATAGTTGAACATAAATAAGTAACTCGTAATAAGTAATAAAACAAAGCCTCCGGGACTAAAATTACCAACAAACAATGTAATTATAAGAAACAGAAACGAAAGCAACGCAATAAAAAAGTAGGTGATACTTAAGCGTTTATAGATTTTTTTAAGCTTGAAATTTTGGGCTTGAATGGTTACCGCAGTGAGCGGTTGGCCAGCCTTATCTTTTTTACGCTCTAAGGCGCCCATGCGTTCCTTTAGAATAATATATACTACAAAAGGAACGATCAGTAATACATAGATGATGCTAATCATAAGGTCGAGATTGAGCGTCTCAAAAATGATATTTCTCTTAAAACTACTTATGATAAAATGAATCCAGACTCCATGGATAAGTAGACCAATTAAGTAGCGCAGATAGTTCGCCCAATTGTCTTTTTTATATTTTGACTTTTTGTTGGTCGTGAAAATGTAAACAGGAAAGTATTTAAAGGGCCAAAACTTTAACGGTGTCACTGTGTGCCATTCGGTATAGTCACCAGAATCGTTTAAATCGGCGGCATAATAGGTATAAATAGGGTAGTGGGAGAGTACAATGGCAAGCCCATTTATAAAGAAAAATGCTAAAAAAAGCGAAATCCAATGACTTTCAATGAGATCGATCATCATGGTAAAAGCTTGATCCATTTGCGTGAGCAGTAACAGGATAAGTGCGATAACCACCAGACTTAAAAAGGAAGATTTGACGAAGTTCTTAACAGACCTCAACATATGGTGAATACCGTTGATAATTTTAGTGAAAAGCGACGTTTCTTTTGTTTGGTTAGCCATAGAGATGTCTTATAAACATCTAATTTACAGCTAATACTATCATTCGGCAAGGGGGTTTTTCCTGAAAAGGAGCCCATTTTTAATGGTATTTACGAATTCCGCAGATGATATTGGTATCGATAGGGTCGCTCAATTTGATCATTTATGTTGCGAATCATTGCTATAATTTGCTTTCCTTTATGATCCTTCAGTTCGCGTTTTGATTGATCAAAACCTTCAAGAATCTGTTCTAGCAATAGTTTCCATTCGTATAAAAAGAGGATACGGTTCATTTGAATTTTCGCCGCAGCATTTAACGCCTCATCAACAGCTCCTCGTACCTTTTTAAAATTTGCTGTGAGTATCAGATCATTTTCGACAATACCAACGGTAAGTGAAAACATACAAGTATTAGAATGAAATTCATACGTTTTTTCAGATACTTTTTTTTCATAAACATCATGAAGCAGCTGCGCTAATGGGGTAATATATGCTGGAATATCTTGGGTGTAATGAAGCAAAAATGGAATTCCATTCCAAGTGAGAACACAGTATTCTTTGGTCTGACTGAAAATATCACCAAAGAGACTTTCAAGGGAATTATGTGATATGTAAGCTTCTTCAATGCCCACAACATAACCCGCTTGCAGCCTAAATGGTATTATATTTTGGGTCTGCTTATTCATAATGATAGAATTTTCCGTATCCAGCAATGTTGCGCTCCGTTTCTTGTAATAATTCTAGCTTTCTTCGTTCTGTTCCATCCTTGACGGTACAGCCACTCGCTTGTATAGAGAGCATAACTTGTCTAAGTAAGGTATTCCATTCTCTCAAAAAATTGATTTTACTTAAAATAAGTGGCTGTTTTTGCTGAAGGGTTTCAGAATACCTTCGGAAATGATCTTCCTTTGCATCAAAATGAGCTTCTATTTTGAGTTGATCGTTAGACCAATGCAGCTGTAATTTGACGGTTAGAGCATCGTTTTCTAATTGAACCTTGGCATCCCCTGATTCCTTTTTCCGAAGTAACCAGCACATCGAAAGAACAGCATCAAAGTTTTGAAACAGTTGTGATTTATAGTTGAAGGCGATTGGCAGCTCCTTCCAAATAACAAAAAACTGTTCTTCTTCAGAATCATATAGCGACAAAAATATCTCAGGCACGGTCTTAAATTCCTGCTTCGGAATGGTACGTATTTTAATATGGCCTAATTGTATCAAAAACACTTAATTGGGTATTTTAAATTGATTTTTTTCCGAATCCCATGGAAAGCTTGTACCGTCGATTTGGATGTTCCAACTACTCCCAACAAAGATCATTTTTAATTCTGAAAGCAAACCGAGCCAGTTTTCCATGACATAAGAAAAATCGTAGGCATCTACGGCAAGTAAGTCTACTGGGAGTTTTAATTCCCCGGATAAAACCGGTTGATCTAATTTTTGGTCTATTTGAATTTCTGAAAAAAGCGAACCTCCATGATCGTTAACCAAGGTAGCGATATCTGGATGCTCGTTATATTTTGCAATGCAAGCGTTGGCCAATGCAATTGTTTCAGTAGCGGGGTTTTTCCCAAATTTAGCATGATAACTTAGTATGTTACTCATTTTCAAGGTGTTTTTGTACTTCCAATTTAATATCGTCATACAAATCAAAAATAGCTCCAATATTTTTTTCTAAATCTTTTTCATCTGCATATGAAATTTTAAAATATGCTTCTAACTTCGGATTTAGATCTTTTGCTAGACCACCAAACGGACCACCAAGAGAGAAATTTTTGTCGTCATTGTTGATATCGAGTATAGGTTCAATAAACGAATTTCGAATGGCCAGATTTAACTGAAAACGAGTGCCACTTTCTTTTTCTGAATATTTAAAGAAGCGCTCACTTTTATTATAGCGAACTTTTCTTTCAAGTTTTTCAATAATTTCTTTTTGTATTTCTAAACCAATTTCTTTTTTCGGCTCTTTCCCTTTATTTTCGCGATATAGAGCGACATACCGTGCTTCGAAAGAGACCTTTTCTAGTATTTCTTTTTCCCTTTTTTTCATTGTCATTCAGGTTTGAAGGTTAAATATATACCATTTTTACGCGCTAGAGCTTTGAAATGGGCTAGTTTCGCTGAATTCAGATTGGTATCTGGAACTTCAAGATAATATTTTCCTTTAAGTGTTTTTCCATTCTTCGTTAGATTTGGATATTTCTTAGAATTGATTTTCATTCCTCGTGGATATTTCGCTTTGATTTCATCTAAATATCCTATAAAGGTTGTATCTGAAATATCATCAAAATAGGTTGATTTACGAGATACGATTTTCTTGCCAGGATCATAGCCGTCGAGCCTTTTACCATTGGCTAAATGAACTTCATCGTGTTTATACCAGCCTTCTTTTGCTGCTTTATCATTGAACCTATTTCCACGAGCTACAGGAGAATGTTCTTGCCACCAATCACTTGTTTTCTTCCAATCTTTTGGAGTTCTAATGTCATTTAATTCAACGCCTTGTTTGAGTTTGCGATCAATATATTTTTGATATGCAGCTTCTACTTCTGGGTCATTAAATTCGGCCTTGGCATCGTCTGCCATCTTCTTACGTTTGGCTTTATCCAGCTTCGCTTCCAAGGCTTGAAGCTCTTTCATCGCTTGAGGAGAATCTGGATCTTTGGTCATCTTCTTCCTAATCTCAGCTAGTTCAGCTTTTAATTCTGGATTAGCGTCAAGTGTGTCTTTATGCGTTAATTCATAAACTTTACATTCGCTACATTTTGCAATGTTTCCATCTTTATCAACTTTCACTTCATGTCCGTCTGCCGTCTTACCTTTATTGACAACCCCATCATCTGTTTGGAATTTCTTCTGTTTAGCATCAGGTAGATCAATGTCGGTTTTACTCGATTTACTAAAAAATCCTTGGAGTTTTTTCTTGAAAGATGTGAGTCCTTTCTTCCCACCAGAGAATAGTTTTTTGGCTCCCGAAGCTATTTTGGAAGGCATTTTGGCAACCGCGCCAAGTCCGTCTTTAACACCATCCATGGTTTGTCTGGCAAATGCACCTGGCGACTTAGGGACATTCTGCATAAATTTACCTGACTTCATCACTGGTCCCATCTTAACAGCGCCAACGCCTTCTACAATTGCCATGGCACCTGTCATACCATCGCTTGCATTCTTCTTCATTTGCTCAACGTTCCCAAATAATTCCGAAGCCGTTTCAGCGGTCCCAGCATCATTTAAATTTTTGATATATGCCAAACTATTAAAGTATACCGAAAGGGACCCTGCAATGATAGCTCCCCAGCCTGCGTAGGTCATGATGGTACCCATCCAACCAATAACAGGAGCAGTTACAGGTGTAAGCGTTCCCCAAGAAATAATAGTCAGTGCCACCATAAGGGCCGTTATCATACCCGCAATTCCTAAAATGGATGAAAAGACCATGGCTAGACCTGTTGAAATATCAGCACCTATTTGAAGAAGATTGCCCAGGGGATCTTTTGCCCAGGCATCTGAATTGAAAATATTAGCAACACCACTAAATGTTTTTTCTAACCCTCCAACAACACCCTGTAATCCAACCATAGGATTGATCATGCCTTCGATCATTCCTTTTGCCATCTGAGCCACACTGATATTCTTAATATCATCGGTGATGGACTCAGCCATTAACTTTTCGGCAAGCATTTTTTGCTGTTCTGCCGAAAGCAAATTCATATTATCATCTGCTATTGGCATAACTCCAGAAACGCGTTCGATACGTTTATTATCCACGGCGTCGATCTCTGGTTGTCTTGGATCTCCAGGTCCGCCTTCTCCTGACGATAGTTTAACTTCTTTACGGGCGCCTTCTGTTTCGGTTGTACCGTCGTCTGGCATTTCAGAGATCATTTTGTTCAAGGCGGCCATGATACCTTGTTTTTCCTCGGGTTGAAGCGACTTAATATGTTCTTCTTGTTCTGCTTCAGGTAGTGCAGCAATTGTATAGAGCTGCAATTCTTCGGGAGATGCTTCTTTGTTCTTTTTCTCTTCAGCCTCTTTATCAGCGCGTTTTTGAGCAGTTTCTTTGCTTTCAATAGCTGCCATTCCAGTCAAATACTCATCCTGTAGCGCATTCAGTTCCATTTCCATAGCAACGGTTGCACTAATAAGCTGATCTCCTTTGGCACGATTTCCTTTGGCTTGCTTTCGAATGGTCTTTGGACCACTTGAAGATGCTGCAATACTTGTATTACTTGCTGCATTCATCGCTTTAAAACTCGCTACTTTGCCGTCTATTTGCGTGATGATACTATCGTTCTCTGTAATTTCTGCTTCGCTTTGCGAATTGTCTTTAGACGCTTGTTCTGCATCTTGAATGTATTGTCTTGCGCGTTCTCCAGTTTGCGTGATGGCATCATCCATAGATTGAGCTCCAGAAGAAGTTTCTTCCATGTCACCACTTTGCTTTTCGGCATCGGCTTTGGCATCCTCATCATCAGGGATCTTAGATTTACTTTGTCCAGCTTTAGCTTTTGAATCTGTCGCTAAGGAACCAGATTCGGCTTTCCCTCTGTCGGCCTCTTGAGCGAGACCAGGCGCCGCCCCAGCAACAAATGTTTGCCGCGATTTGCTTTCGTCTAGCGCTTTTTTAGATGTTTCAGAAATAGTCTTTCTCTCCGTATTTTGATCTTCAAACTTCTGGGTTCCTTCTTTCGATAGAGCCAGATCTTTTTTACTAGTTTCTAACGACGCCTCTAAGCCATCGGCGTGCATTTCTTTTTCCGAAGCAGCTTGCTTAATTTCATAACCTTTTTCACGTAATAGCTCTCCGATATACCCTAAGCCTCGAACCTGAGTATCGATATTTGCTTTCCGCGCGATGGGCTGACCGGCACTATCCATAGGTGCCACTACGTTTGGATGTTTAAAGGGGGCAGGTTTTTCTGGAACAGGGGTGTTGTTCGCTTTATCTAGTAATGCTTGAGCACGCTGTTCGGCCGTTTGTGCTTCACTCTCATTCCCTTCTTTCGCTTCGCCTTCGGAATGGGTCGCTTCTCCCTCGCCACCAGCAGGTTCTGCAGCGAGCTGTTCGTCCATTTGCTGCTTTTGCTCTGTTATTTTGGTTTGTGCTTCTCCACCGCGATCTACGGGAGGCGTAGAAACACCTTCAGCTTGAACACTGCTTTTTTCAGAACGGACTTCTCCACGCGGCGGATCTTTTTTCTCTTTCTTTTCCTCGGCGCTAAGATCACCTTGATTTTTAACATTATCGTCTCCATCTATTTTGGCATTCGATTTGCCTTCTACCACAGAACCATCATTCGGTTTCTCAGGCTCTCCTTCAGGCGAGGTTTTTTTATCTGGAGGAACAAAGCGCTGTACGGTTTGGTCATTTCCACTTTGTTGTACCGTATGTGTTAGTTCATGTGCTAATAAATGTTTCCCTTGATTGCTACTTGGATCATACTTTCCTTCATTAAAGTAGATGTCATTTCCATTGGTAAATGCCTGTGCTCCTAGAGATTGGTTCATTTGCACCGCTTTACTGCCAGTGTGAATTTTTACATTACTGAAATTGGCTCCAAACCCAGAATTCATCTCGTTTAGCGTACCTTGGTCCATTGAAGATCCGCTACCCTTAGAATTGGATAATGATTGTGAAATATCTTCTTTTGATTCTTGCCCGTTTGTTTTTTCCTGAACGGGCATGCTGATTGGCTCCTTTTCTTCTCTAACGGGAGGTTTTAGGTCGGTAGCCGCGGGTTTTTCTCCTTCTCCTTCCCCGGCTGCTTCGGCAGGCATCTTGGCTTCACCTTCAGGTATTTCAAGAGCCTCAGCATCGGCTTTTTTCTCTTCAGTTTGCTCAATTACACCTTCAGGAAGTGGAGGAAAGACATTGCTTTCTTTTTTCTGAATGGGTTCTATATCACCACCACATGTTGTACACTTTTTTTGAATAGATTCATCTTCTTGAGAAATTGTTTTTTGCTGGATATCTTCAAAAGGTTGTTTCTGAATCTTCTCTTCTTTTGCCTCGCAATCTGAACATTTTGGTTGAATTTCTTCGTCTTCGGAAGCTAACTGAACCACAGGAGTAATAGTTGACACTAACGGCTTTTCTTGAATCTCTTCAGCGTCTTCTTTCTTCTGAAGATCTTCTTCCGAAGTTTTAGTTACAGCGGTATTAGAGGCAGGAGGGAAGAAGTTACCTTTTCCGAAGAAAGTAGTAGGTGCTTCACTTTTCTGAACCACTTTATCAGCCATAGCGTCGGCTTCTTTTTCATATTTATCATCTGGCTTCCCTATAGCCAGTTTTGCTTGAACACCAAAGAAAGGATCAGCACTTTTGCTTTGGGAAGCTTGGGTGCTGTTTGCATTGTTATTATTTTTGGCAAATACTTTCATCGGTTTCTCTGATTAGGAACGAAAAATGGTCTTTCAACTTCTTGTTCATTCCTTTCTGGCATTGGCCGATATGCTGAGCTCGGTCTGCCTAAGTTTGTCTGTGTAATAATCTCGTTGCCTGTATGGACAATCAAAACAGCGCGGCGGTAATTTCTTGCTAGGTGAACATTCGCTTCAGAGCTGGCCCAAAATGCGAGTTCAATAGACCGATTATCGAGAATTGAACTTTCACTAAACCTACCTAATCTTACACGTCTACTTTGATTTATAAGTGTTGCTATACCGGTTCTTCTGTTCCATTGGATACGGTAATGAATCACATTTGAATTTCTAGCAATTTGGTCCCGATATCCTGAGTTTAACACTGGAAGATCACTTCTATTTGTTGGCCCGGTACTAACGGGATGGGTCGTGGCAAACGTAAGAACTTCGTTCAAATGCCCGTTCAGCTCATGTCCGCTTTCCTCTTGCGATGCTACCATTCCATCTCGTTCAACAACTCTTGCTTGTCGGGCTCTAATTTGGGTGCCAGTGAATATTGCATCTACTAAGTTCGCTTCGTATTCAATATTTAACTCATCCAATTCTGTATGAATCAATGCATCTGGGCTTTGCGTTACGGCCTGATCAAAGGCGGCATGTTGTTGGAAATGCTTGTACTCATGAATAATGGCGGCTATCGTGTTTAGATTAATTGTTGTCAATACTCTTGGGCTCAAAAAAATATGACGATCTACAGGGATGAAACATGCATTGGCATGATTTGGACAGACTCCATCCAAAACACAAATAACTAAATTCCTTGCGCTAAAATCTGATATAAAATCCTGTGTCAATTGGATGATGGATCGAATATGACCTCGTATAGAGTTTATGATGCGTTGCTGTTGATTGGCTCCAATAATAGGTT
>Ga0209344_10002726_pt1 | contig 18939 bp, 13 predicted proteins | sample Cruoilmetagenom6_FD_187293 | JGI IMG/M metagenome (GOLD analysis project Ga0209344, IMG submission 187293) | Oil polluted marine microbial communities from Coal Oil Point, Santa Barbara, California, USA - Santa Barbara Oil Seep Sample 6 (SPAdes)... | ecosystem: Environmental > Aquatic > Marine... | reverse complement strand
AGTGACGGTTCGCGGTCTCGTATTCGACGTGTGACGTCGAAATCGTGATGCCGCGGGCCTTCTCTTCAGGCGCTGCGTCAATCGCGTCATACGCCTTGAACGTGGCGCCGCCCGTCTCTGCCAATACCTTCGTAATCGCCGCTGTCAACGAGGTCTTGCCATGATCAACGTGACCAATGGTGCCAATATTGCAGTGCGGCTTATTCCGCGAAAACTTTTCCTTCGCCATTTGCTCTCTCCGTTACATCAGCTCAAGGGCTGGCGTTGAATTTCTATCTATTCAAAAACTAGGCGTATTTTGCCTGAACTTCGTCGGCCACGGCCTGCGGGACCTGCTCGTAATGATCAAATGTCATGGTGTATTGTGCACGACCCTGGCTCATCGAGCGCAGCGAGTTCACATAACCAAACATGTTGGCCAGCGGCACAAAGGCGTTGACCACCTGAGAAACACCGCGGCTTTCCGTGCCCTGGATCTGGCCACGACGTGAGCTCAAATCACCAATCACGTCGCCCATATAATCTTCAGGCGTCACGACCTCGACCTTCATCACCGGCTCGAGAATTTTCGGGCCAGCCTTGCCAATGGCTTCACGGAAGCCAGCACGACCGGCGATCTCGAACGCCAGAACCGAGGAGTCAACGTCATGGTAGGCACCATCGGTCAGGGTGACCTTCACATCCACGATCGGGAAGCCGATCAGGATGCCGGCACCCATAACGCTGCGCACACCTTTTTCAACGCCCGGGATATATTCCTTGGGCACGTTGCCGCCGACGATCTTCGATTCAAACGCAAAACCGGCACCAACTTCGTTCGGCTCGATGGTCATCTTGACGCGAGCGAACTGGCCTGAACCACCCGACTGCTTCTTGTGGGTATAATCCACATCAGCAACCCTGGTGATGGTCTCACGGTAAGCCACCTGGGGCTGACCGATATTGGCCTCAACCTTGAATTCGCGCTTCATGCGGTCGATCAGAATGTCGAGATGCAGTTCGCCCATACCAGCGATAATGGTCTGGCCGCTCTCTTCATCCGACTTCACGCGGAAGCTGGGGTCTTCGGCAGCAAGACGATTAAGCGCAATGCCCATCTTTTCCTGATCAGCCTTCGACTTCGGCTCAACGGCGATTTCGATAACAGGCTCAGGGAATTCCATCCGCTCAAGGATAACCTGAGCATTGGTGGCCGAAAGCGTATCACCGGTCGTCGTATCCTTGAGACCAACGATGGCAACGATGTCGCCAGCAAAAGCCTCTTCGATCTGTTCACGGCTATTGGAATGCATCTGGAACATACGGCCAACGCGTTCGCGCTTGCCCTTCACAGTGTTTTCCAAAGTCGCACCAGCTTCGAGGTGACCCGAATAGATGCGGCAGAATGTCAGCGAGCCCATATGCGGGTCGTTGGCGATCTTGAAGGCCAGCATCGACACAGGCTCATTGTCGTCAGCGTGACGCTCGATCGGCTCTTCAGTCTTTGCATCGATGCCCTGAATAGCAGGCACGTCGATGGGGGACGGCAGATAATCGATAACGCCGTCGAGCAAAGGCTGAACACCCTTGTTCTTGAACGCAGAACCGCAAAAGACCGGGAAGAAAGCCACATCGCAAGTACCCTTGCGGATCAGACGACGCAGTGTCGGCACGTCCGGCATGTCGCCTTCGAGGTAAGCGATCATTGCTTCTTCGTCGACTTCAACGGCAGCTTCAATGAGCTTCTCGCGGTATTCTTCAGCCTTGGCTTTGAGATCCTCGGGGATCTCAACGATGTCCCAGGCAGCGCCCAGATCTTCGGTGTGCCAGACGCGGGCGTTCATCTCGATGAGATCAACAACACCGACAAATTCGTTCTCGGCACCGATCGGGAGCTGCATAACCACCGGCAGAGCACCCAGACGGGTCTTGATCATGTCGACACAGCGGTAAAAGTCAGCGCCGATCTTGTCCATCTTGTTGACAAAGATCATACGCGGGACTTCGTACTTGTCGGCCTGACGCCACACAGTCTCGGTCTGCGGTTCAACACCAGCATTGGCATCCAGCAGGGCAACAGCGCCATCGAGCACACGCAGCGAGCGTTCTACTTCAATGGTGAAATCAACGTGGCCCGGGGTGTCGATGATGTTGAAGCGGTGCATCTTGCCATCACGATCTTTCCAGTACGTGGTCGTGGCGGCAGAGGTAATGGTAATACCCCGCTCCTGCTCCTGCTCCATCCAATCCATGGTGGCTGCGCCATCATGAACTTCACCAATCTTGTGGCTCTTACCGGTATAATAAAGAACACGCTCAGTAGTCGTGGTCTTACCGGCATCGATGTGTGCCATGATGCCAAAATTGCGGTAATCTTCGATTTTGTATTCGCGGGCCATAATGGTCTCTCCGAAGCCTTTACCAGCGGTAATGCGAGAAGGCACGGTTGGCATCAGCCATCCGGTGCGTATCTTCGCGTTTTTTAACGGCCTGGCCGCGCCCGTTTTGCGCGTCCATCAGCTCGCCACTCAGACGATCAACCATGGTGTTCTCACCACGCTTGCGTGCACTTTCGATCAACCAGCGAATGGCCAAGGCCTGCTGGCGCTCTGTGCGCACTTCAACGGGAACCTGATAGGTCGCACCACCAACACGGCGGGAACGCACCTCAACGGACGGCCGGATATTTTCCAGCGCCGCATGAAAGACAGTGATCGGATCCTGCTTGGTGCGCTCGAGCACCACGTCAAAAGCACCATAGACGATGCCTTCTGCAGCCGACTTCTTGCCGTCTCTCATCAGGGAATTCATAAATTTCGATACAACGAGATCACCGAACTTGGGATCCGGAATAACGTCACGCTTTTCTGCACGATGCCGACGGGACATATTTCATGCTCTCCTTATTTCGGCCGCTTCGCGCCGTATTTCGAACGACGCTGCTTACGATCTTTTACACTCTGCGTGTCGAGGACGCCGCGCAGGATGTGGTAACGCACACCGGGAAGATCACGCACACGACCGCCGCGGATAAGCACAACAGAGTGCTCCTGCAGGTTGTGGCCTTCGCCCCCGATATAGGAAATGACTTCACGCTGGTTGGTCAGGCGCACCTTGGCAACTTTACGCAAAGCGGAGTTCGGCTTCTTCGGCGTGGTCGTATAGACGCGTGTACAAACACCGCGCTTCTGCGGGTTTGCTTCCATCGCCGGAACTTTGTTCCGCTTCGGCTTTGACTGCCGGGGCTTCCGGATCAGCTGATTAATGGTCGGCATACCGCTCGAACCTTCTCTATCCGTTCCAAATTCTTGCTCCCAAGACCCCACAAACGAAAACGACGCCCGCCTATCCCAAAAGTTGGATGGCGGCGCCTTTTAAGCAGCGGAACACCCCTTTTAATCAAAAGGCATTCTTGCATTCGACGATTGCAGCGTCTTGCTACCCAACGATGTGTTTGGTTCGTCTGGGTGTTTCGCCTCGGCGGCTTGCACCCTCAACCGATCCACGACCGACCGCTCAGGTGGGCTGGCTATACTCCGCCCCATAGTAGGCGTCAAGGGTCACGGCGAAAAAACTGCCTTCGCGGGGTAATTACCGCGTTTTGATGCGGCTTCGGACCAAATCGCCACAAATTGACGTCACCGAAACCTTTGAGGGGCACCATAAACCCTCGACGACTTGCCGGAAAGGGCGAGAGATTCGCCAGATGCGGGAGAAGACGGATATGAGGACGCCGCCAGGGATTCTCGGGATAGCATTTGCCGTTCTGCTGATGATTCCCGCTGTTTCAGCGCAGGAACTGGTGGATGGCGGCCGGATTGATGGAATCATCCAGGCGGCACGCGCCTATGGCAGCGCCACCATGGCCAGCCAGCCCGATGGCAACCCGATGGTCAGCGGCCGGATCAACGGCATCCCCTATTCAGCCCGCCTGCGCAATTGCGTGGCCAATAATTGTGCCGACATGAATTTTCGGGTCGGCTTTCTGATCAAGCCCACACCCGAGCTGATCAATAGCTGGAATCGCGACAAGCGATTTGCCAAGGCCTATCTGGATGACGAGGGTGACGCGATTCTCGAAATGGACACGGTATTGAGCGGCGGGGTCTCGCTGGCCAACCTGCATGAGGTCTTTGCCTATTGGCGGCTGACGCTCAACCAGTTCAGCACCTATATCGGCTTCAGATAGACAACACCCCCTGCCCGCATGCCTCAGGCGCGTCAGCGGCCCGCTATCGGCCCTGAGGCGGCATGGCGTGCCGATCCCAGCTCATCGTCCGCCCCACCCCTGGTGATTGCATGATCGGGTGCAAAAAGCGGATGCCAGGCCTTGCGGCATGAAGTGCCTCCAGACAGCAAAAAGGGGGCCTTGCGGCCCCCTTTTCAAATCTGGATCTGAGCCCGGCCTTATTCGGCGGGTTCTTCCTGCGGCTCGGGGCTTTCGGCAACCGGCTTGGGTGCCTGCAGCTTGACCGATTCCGCCTGACGGCGACGCTCTTCAAGGATGAGGTCATCACGCTTGGTCGCGATATGCTTGACCTGCGAGATGCCGGCACCGGTGCCGGCAGGAATAAGCCGGCCAACGATGACGTTTTCCTTGAGACCTTCGAGAAGATCGGCCTTGCCGGAAACAGCCGCCTCGGTGAGGACGCGGGTGGTTTCCTGGAAAGACGCAGCCGACACGAACGAACGGGTCTGCAACGAGGCCTTGGTGATACCGAGAAGTACCGGCACGCCTTCAGCAGGCTTCTTGCCTTCGGCAACAAGCTCTTCGTTGAGTTCGTCGAAGTCGAGCTTGTCGATCTGCTCGTCTTTCAGCAGGCCGCTCTCGCCCGGATCGGTGATTTCGACCTTCTGCAGCATCTGGCGAACGATCACCTCGATGTGCTTGTCGTTAATCAACACGCCCTGCAAGCGATAGACTTCCTGGATCTCGTTGACGAGGTAGCGTGCAAGCTCCTCGACGCCCTTGATCGCAAGGATGTCATGCGGTGCCGGATTGCCGTCGAGAATATATTCACCCCGTTCAATGGTATCGCCTTCCTGAAGATGGAAAGGCTTGCCCTTGGGGATCAGATATTCAGTGGGCTCGATCGACGCGTCATCGGGCTCGATGATGATGCGGCGCTTGTTCTTGTAATCGCGACCAAAGCGGATGGTCCCATCGATCTCGGCGATGATGGCGTGATCCTTGGGGCGACGGGCCTCGAACAGTTCGGCAACACGCGGCAGACCGCCGGTGATGTCCTTGGTCTTGGCGCTTTCAAGCGGGATACGTGCCAGAACGTCACCCGGTGCCACCTTCTCGCCGGGCTCAGCGGCAATAACCGCATCCACCGAGAGCAGGTAACGGGCTTCGCCACCACGATCGAGCTTGACCACTTCACCACCACGGGTGACCGCAAGGGCCGGCCGCAAGCCGTCACCGCGCTGGCTGGTGCGCCAGTCGATAACAACACGCTTGGTAAAGCCGGTGGCCTCGTCTGTCTGCTCGGAGACCGAATTGCCGTCGATGAGGTCCTCAAAGGCGACTTCGCCTTCGACTTCCGCCAGGATCGGACGGGTATACGGATCCCATTCAGCCAGACGCTGGCCGCGCTTGGCCTCATCACCATCATCCACAAGGATCTTGGCACCGTAAGCCACACGATGGGTCACACGGTCATTGCCTTCGGTATCGACGACGGCAATGATGACGTTACGGCCCATGGCGATCAGCGTCTTGTCAGCCAGCTTCACGACATTGCGGTTACGGATCTCGACCTTGCCTTCGACGCTTGCCTCGAAGAACGAGCTATCGACAACCTGCGCCGTGCCACCAATGTGGAACGTACGCATGGTCAGCTGGGTGCCCGGCTCACCGATCGACTGCGCGGCGATAACGCCGACAGCTTCACCGATATTGACCGGGGTACCCCGGGCAAGATCACGGCCGTAGCAAGCCGCACAGACGCCCTGACGGACATCACAGGTCAGCGGCGAGCGGATGCGCGTCAACTGAACCTTGGCGGCCTCGATGGCATCCACAAGCGCTTCATCAAGCAATGTGCCACGCAGGGCAATCATTTCACCGGTAGCCGGATCAACGATGTCGTCCGCAGTGGTACGGCCAAGGATACGCTGGCCGAGAGAAGCCACGATCTGACCGGAATCAACGACAGCTTCCATCGAGAGGCCACGATCGGTACCGCAATCAACTTCGGTAATGATCGAATCCTGGGCCACGTCAACCAGACGCCGTGTCAGATAGCCGGAGTTGGCGGTCTTCATGGCGGTATCGGCCAGACCCTTACGGGCACCGTGGGTGGAGTTGAAGTACTCCATCACGGTCAGACCTTCTTTAAAGTTCGACGTGATCGGCGTTTCAATGATCGAGCCATCCGGACGGGCCATAAGACCACGCATACCGGCGAGCTGCTTCATCTGGGCCGGTGAACCACGCGCACCGGAATGGGCCATCATGTAGACCGAGTTGATCGGCTTTTGACGTCCGGTTTCCGCATCGATCTCGACCGCAGAAATGCGGGCCATCATCTCGTCGGCAACCTTGTCACCGCACTTGGCCCAGGCGTCGACAACCTTGTTGTACTTTTCGCCCTGGGTGATGAGACCATCATTATACTGCTGTTCGAATTCCTCGACCTGCTTGCGGGTCGCCTCAACGATGCCAGCCTTGGTGTCAGGAATAACCATGTCGTCCTTGCCGAACGAAATGCCGGCACGGCACGCATGCTTGAACCCGAGATCCATGATCCGGTCACAGAAGATCACAGTCTCTTTCTGACCACAGCCACGGTAAACCGTGTCGATCATCTTGGAGACCATCTTCTTGGTCATCACCTGGTTACACACTTCGTAGGGCACCGCGATGCTCTCGGGCAGCAACTGACCGATCAGCATACGGCCGGGGGAGGTTTCCACGATCTCGGTGGTTACAACGCCTTCGGCATCGACCCGCTTGATGCGGCCCTTGATCTTGGTATGCATGGTCACAGCACCGGTGGCCAAGGCATGCTCAAGCTCGCCGATATTGCCAAAAGCCATGCCTTCGCCCGGCTCGTTGTCGTTCATCAGGCTGAGGTGATAGATGCCCAGAACAATATCCTGCGAGGGCACAATGATCGGCTGACCATTGGCGGGGTGCAGAATGTTGTTGGTCGACATCATCAACACGCGGGCTTCCAGCTGGGCCTCAAGGCTCAGCGGCACGTGAACAGCCATCTGATCGCCGTCAAAATCGGCGTTGAACGCAGTACACACCAGCGGATGCAGCTGAATGGCCTTGCCCTCGATCAGGATCGGCTCGAATGCCTGGATGCCCAAACGGTGAAGGGTGGGCGCGCGGTTCAACAGAACCGGATGCTCACGGATCACTTCGTCAAGGATATCCCAGACTTCGGGCTTTTCCTTCTCAACCAGCTTCTTGGCCTGCTTGACCGTCGAGGAGAAGCCCTTAGCTTCCAGCCGCGAATAGATGAACGGCTTGAACAGCTCGAGCGCCATCTTCTTGGGCAGACCACACTGGTGCAGCTTGAGTTCCGGGCCCACGGTGATCACCGAACGGCCGGAATAATCGACGCGCTTGCCAAGCAAGTTCTGGCGGAAACGGCCGTGCTTGCCCTTCAAATTGTCCGAGAGCGACTTGAGCGGACGCTTGTTCGCACCGGTGATGGTGCGGCCACGCCGGCCATTGTCGAACAGGGCGTCAACGGCTTCCTGCAGCATGCGCTTTTCGTTGCGGATGATGATATCAGGCGCACGCAATTCGATCAGACGCCGCAGACGGTTGTTGCGGTTGATGACGCGGCGATAGAGATCATTGAGATCCGACGTCGCGAAACGGCCACCGTCCAGCGGCACAAGCGGACGCAGTTCGGGCGGAATGACCGGAATGATCGTCATGATCATCCATTCAGGCTTATTGCCCGAAACGATGAACTGCTCAACGATCTTCAGGCGCTTGGCCAGCTTCTTCGGCTTGAGTTCGGTGGTTGCCTCGGCAATTTCCACACGCAGCTGATCGGCCGTCTTTTCGAGCTCAAGTGCCATCAGCATTTCGCGAATGGCCTCGGCACCGATCATGGCGGTGAAGCTGTCGGCACCATACTGGTCCTGGGCGTCGATATACTGCTCTTCGCTCAGCAATTCATACTGACCGAAAGCTGTAAGGCCCGGCTCGGTGACCACATAGTACTCAAAGTACAAGATGCGCTCGACATCCTTCAGCGTCATATCCAGCAGAAGCGCTATGCGCGAGGGCAACGACTTCAGGAACCAGATATGGGCGACGGGTGCCGCGAGCTCGATATGGCCCATGCGCTCACGCCGAACGCGGGACAATGTGACTTCAACGCCGCATTTTTCGCAGATGACGCCCTTGAACTTCATGCGCTTGTATTTGCCGCAAAGGCATTCGTAATCCTTGGTCGGGCCAAAGATACGCGCGCAGAACAGGCCGTCACGCTCAGGCTTGAACGTCCGGTAGTTGATGGTTTCCGGCTTTTTGATTTCGCCGTAAGACCAGGAAAGGATCTTCTCCGGGCTGGCGATATTGACCTTCATCTGGTCAAAAGTCTGCGCCTGAACCTGCGGATTGAAGGGATCCATAACGTGGTTATGATGATTCATCTCAGTCTCCTCGTTTCGCCCAAACCGGTATCAGACCGGTTTGAACGAATTGAAAAAGGAATTAGGGGCGCCGGATTATTCCGCCGCATCCACAGGAGGCTCAAGCTCGGCTTCCGCACTCGAAGACGACTCGGTCTGGTCGGTCAGGACTTCCGTCTCGGTCAACTCAACATTGAGGCCGAGGGAGCGGATTTCCTTGACGAGAACGTTGAAGCTCTCGGGGATACCCGCCTCGAAGGTGTCATCACCGCGCACAATGGCTTCGTAGACCTTGGTACGGCCGGCCACATCGTCCGACTTGATGGTGAGCATTTCCTGCAAGGTGTATGCAGCGCCATAAGCTTCAAGAGCCCAGACCTCCATTTCACCAAAGCGCTGACCACCGAACTGCGCCTTACCACCCAGCGGCTGCTGGGTCACAAGGCTGTACGGGCCGATTGAACGGGCGTGGATCTTGTCGTCCACCAAGTGATGCAGTTTGAGCATGTAGATATACCCAACCGTCACCTGCCGATCGAACTGCTCGCCGGTACGGCCATCGAACAATGTCGACTGGCCTGTGCCCTTGAGCCCTGCCCGCTCCAGCATTTCCACGATGTCATGTTCCTTGGCACCGTCGAATACCGGGGTGGCAATGGAGACGCCCTTGGACAAATGCTCGCCGAGACGCACAACGCTGTCGTCATCGAGATCGGTCAGTGTTTCGTCGCCCTTGAACAGATAGTCGATCTCGGCCTTGAGCGGCTTCAGATCACCCTGCTGCTGGTAGACACGCATCATCTCGTCGATCTTGCGGCCCATGCCGGCACAGGCCCAACCCAGATGGGTTTCAAGGATCTGACCGACGTTCATGCGTGAAGGCACGCCGAGCGGGTTCAAGACGATTTCGACAGGCGTACCATCTTCGAGATACGGCATGTCTTCCTGCGGCACGATGCGGGAGACCACACCCTTGTTGCCGTGACGGCCAGCCATTTTATCGCCGGACTGGATCTTGCGCTTGGTCGCAACGAAGACCTTGACCATCTTCATCACACCTGGCGGAAGCTCGTCACCACGCTGCAGCTTGTCGACCTTGTCGATGAACCGCTGCTCAAGCAGCTTGCGGCTCTCGTCATACTGGCCCTGCAAGGCTTCGATTTCCAGCATCACCTTGTCGTCGTCGACGGCAAACTGCCACCATTTCGACCGCGGCTGGCTGTCAAAGATCGAGTCGTTGAGCTTGGTGCCTGCCAGATAGCCCTTCGGGCCTGCCGTTGCGGCCTTGCCGAACAGCATTTCCTTGAGACGAGCGTAGACGTTCCGGTCCAGGATAGACTGTTCATCGTCCCGATCCTTGGCCAAGCGCTCGATTTCCTCGCGCTCGATGGCCATGGCACGTTCGTCCTTGTCGATGCCGTGGCGATTGAACACCCGCACTTCAACAACGGTACCTGCATCCCCGGGCGGTACGCGCAGGGAGGTATCACGGACGTCAGAGGCCTTTTCACCGAAGATAGCGCGCAGAAGCTTTTCTTCCGGCGTCATCGGGCTTTCGCCCTTCGGTGTGATCTTGCCAACCAGAATGTCGCCGGGGCCAACATCGGCACCAATGTGCACGATACCGGCTTCGTCGAGATTCTTCAGGGCTTCTTCGGAAACGTTCGGGATATCCCGGGTGATTTCTTCAGGCCCAAGCTTGGTGTCACGGGCGTTGACTTCATATTCCTCGATATGGATCGAGGTGAAGACATCTTCCTTGACGATCTTTTCCGACAGAAGGATCGAATCTTCGAAGTTGTAGCCATTCCAGGGCATGAACGCGACGACGACGTTGCGGCCGAGGGCCAGATCACCGAGTTCGGTGGAGGGACCATCCGCAATGATGTCGCCGGCGTTGACATTGTCACCCACCACAACCAGCGGACGCTGGTTGATGCAGGTAGACTGGTTGGAACGCTGGAACTTCATCAGGTTGTAGATATCGACGCCGGACTTGGAGGCATCGGTTTCCTGGGTGGCGCGGATAACGATACGGGTCGCATCCACCTGATCGACAACACCTGTACGCTTGGAGACGATAGCAGCACCAGAATCGCGGGCCACAACAGCTTCCATGCCGGTGCCGACATAAGGCGCCTGCGAGCGCAGCAGCGGCACAGCCTGACGCTGCATGTTCGAACCCATCAAGGCGCGGTTGGCGTCATCGTTTTCAAGGAACGGGATGAGCGCGGCAGCGACAGAAATAACCTGCTTGGGGCTCACGTCCATGAGATCGATCTGCTCACGCGGCGTCAGGGTGACTTCACCAGCATGGCGGGCTGTGACCAGCTCGTTCTGGAAGGTGGCGTCGTCCGTCAGCTTGGCGTTGGCCTGGGCGACGCGATATTTCGCTTCTTCCATGGCCGACAGATAAACCACGTCATCGGTGATCTTGCCATCGACGATCTTGCGGTACGGGGTCTCGATGAAACCGTATTTATTGACGCGGGCGAAAGTGGCCAGCGAGTTGATCAGACCGATATTCGGACCTTCAGGGGTCTCAATCGGGCAGATACGGCCATAATGGGTCACGTGAACGTCGCGGACTTCAAAGCCTGCACGCTCACGGGTCAAACCGCCCGGCCCAAGCGCTGAAAGGCGGCGCTTGTGGGTGATTTCAGACAGCGGATTGGTCTGATCCATGAACTGGCTCAGCTGCGAGGAACCGAAGAACTCGCGCACGGCGGCTGCCGCCGGCTTGGCGTTGATCAGATCCTGGGGCATCACCGTGTCGATTTCGACCGAGGACATCCGCTCCTTGATGGCACGTTCCATGCGCAACAGGCCAAGGCGATAATGGTTTTCCATCAATTCGCCGACCGAACGCACACGGCGGTTGCCGAGATTGTCGATATCATCGATTTCGCCACGACCGTCGCGCAGATTGACGAGGGTGCGGACGACTTCAACAATGTCTTCCTTGCGCAGGACGCGGACCGTATCTTCGGCCTCGATATCCAGACGCATGTTCATCTTGACGCGACCAACAGCGGAGAGATCGTAACGCTCGGAGTCAAAGAACAATGACTGGAACATCGCCTCGGCAGTTTCGATGGTGGGGGGCTCACCCGGACGCATCACGCGGTAGATGTCGAACAGCGCGTCTTCGCGCGTTTCGTTCTTGTCCACGGCCAGCGTGTTGCGCAGATACGCACCAACGGTGATGTGATCGATATCGAGGATCGGCAGCTTGTCGAAACCAGCTTCCATCAGCTTTTCGAGCAGCTTCTCGTCAATCTCTTCGCCGGCTTCAGCGTAGATTTCGCCGGTCTCGAGGTTGAGCATATCCTGGGCGATGAACTGCCCGTAGATATCGGCTTCTTCGATAAGAAGATGGGTCACGCCGCTTTCGGCGATCTTCTTGGCTGCGCGCACGGAGAGCTTCTTGCCACCCTCATGCACGACGTCGCCGGTCTTGGCGTCGATCAGGTCATGGGTCGGCTTGGCGCCCTTGACTTTCTCGGGATCGAACGGCTTCTGCCAGCCTTTTTTGGTCTTCTCGTAGGACAGCGTGTCGTAATAGGTGTCGAGGATTTCCTCGGCATCCATGCCAAGCGCCTTGAGCAGCGAGGTCACCGGAATCTTGCGGCGGCGATCGATACGGGCGAAGACGACATCCTTGGCGTCGAATTCGATATCGAGCCAGGAACCGCGATACGGAATGATACGGGCGGCAAACAACAGCTTGCCGGACGAATGGGTCTTGCCCTTGTCGTGATCAAAGAACACGCCAGGGGACCGGTGCATCTGCGAGACAATAACGCGCTCGGTGCCGTTGACCACAAAGGTACCATTGCCGGTCATGAACGGCATGTCGCCCATGTAGACATCCTGTTCCTTGATGTCCTTGACTGACCGCGCGCCAGTTTCCTCGTCCACCTCGAACACGATCAAGCGCAAGGTGACCTTCAACGGCGCAGCAAAGGTCATGTCGCGCTGGCGGCATTCCTCAGTGTCGTATTTGGGCTGTTCGAATTCGTACCGGACGAATTCAAGTGAGGCTGTGTTGGAAAAATCCGTGATCGGGAAAACCGATTTGAACACGGACTGCAGCCCCTCATTGGCGCGCCCGGCCTCGGGCTCATCAACAAGCAAAAACTGATCATAAGATGCTTTTTGCACCTCGATCAGATTGGGCATTTCCGTGACTTCGCGAATGCTGCCGAACGACTTGCGCACCTTGCGGCGGCCATTGAACGTGGTAGCCATGAAAGCTCCTCATGTCTCGAATATCACGCGCGCAGTTGGCAAACACAAAAGGATTGCCAGCATGACTACGCGCATTCTCATAAGCATCAGCGATGAGCGGGCACCGACCGCGCCCCATCCCTGCTGATCCTGCGTGGAAGCAATTGTCCAAAACACCGACAATCAGCCGTCGGCCTTCGGGACAAATGCCCTCTTCAACTCAATCCGCAACCTATACGCCCTACCCCGCAACCGGGGCGACGTCCCATCCCAAAATCACGCGGGAGGGGGGAATGGGAGCGGCGGAAAACCGCCGCTCCCAGACATAACGCAGTGAACTACTTGAGTTCGACGGTCGCGCCAGCGGCTTCCAACTTGGCTTTGAGCTCTGCAGCTTCAGCCTTGTTGACACCTTCTTTAACGGCCTTCGGTGCGCCTTCAACAAGTGCCTTGGACTCTGCGAGGCCAAGACCGGTGATGGCACGGACTTCCTTGATGACGTTCAGCTTCTGGTCGCCGAAAGCAGTCAGGACGACGTCGAATTCGTCCTTTTCTTCCACGGCTTCAGCAGCAACGCCGGCTGCAGCAACAGCTACAGGTGCGGCGGCGGAAACGCCCCATTTTTCTTCCAGCATCTTGGAAAGCTCGGAAGCTTCCAAAACAGTCAATGCCGACAGGTCGTCTACAAGTTTATTAAGATCAGCCATTTTGTTTCCTCAATGGTTTCAGTTCGAATTGTGGATGGGATCGCGAAGCGCTATGCGGCTTCGCCCTTTTCAGAATATGCAGAGATAACCCGTGCGATCTGGCCAGCCGGTGCCTGAACGACAACTGCGATCTTGGTCGCGGGCCGCGTAAGCAGGCCAGCGATTGTCGCGCGCAGTTCGTCGAGCGAGGGCACAGATGCCAGAGCCTTGACGCCAGCGGCATCAAGTTCGGTCGAGCCCATTGCGCCGCCAAGAACGACAAACTTGTCATTCTTTTCAGCGAATTTCATCGCGATTTTCGGCGCGACGACGGGATCTTCCGAATAGGCAATAACAGTCGGACCCTTGAACAGGTCCGAGATGTCTGCATTGTCGGTTTCTTTAAGAGCGAGCTTGGCAAGGCGGTTCTTTGCGACCTTTACCTGTCCACCAGCTGACTTCATCTGCACACGCAGATTTTCCATGTCAGCGACGGTGAGACCGGCATAGTGAGCGACGACGATTGCACCCGAAGACTTGAAAGCCTCCGTGAGCGAACCGACGAGCTCAGCTTTTTCCGCTCTATCCACTGCTTCTCTCCACACTAAGCCCGGCACAAAACAAGTACCGAACGTTGCCAAATGCTGCCTTCCCGATGGCAATCCGCAAGGACTGCCAGGAAAGCAACGGTTCAACGCCTGTCAACCGGCACCGCTTGTCCCAAAAGAGGGATCTTACGGCAGCTGGTCTGGATCGAACCAAAACAATGACAGGGCCATGCGGCCCGAAATCTTGTCCCGATTGTCACCCCATCTATTGCAGGCCTCTATTGGTTTAAGATACCCCTAAGGGCATCACCCGCAGTCTCGGACAGGACTTTGCCGCAAGAAGAGCCCGAAGGCTCGATACGGCATTCCGGGCGATCAGGATCGCCCGAAACTGGTTTGCCGCAACGCTCTACTGGAGAACGCTGGACGGATCCACATGTACGCCTGGGCCCATGGTCGAGGACACGGCAACACGCTTGATATATGTACCTTTGGCACCAGCCGGCTTTGCCCGGGACACCGCATCGGCAAATGCCTTGATGTTCTCAAGGATTGCCGCTTCAGTGAAGGAAGCCTTGCCAACGCCTGCATGCAGAATACCGGCCTTTTCGACGCGGAATTCAACAGCACCGCCCTTGGCAGCTTTCACAGCACCCGCCACATCGGGGGTTACCGTGCCAACCTTCGGGTTCGGCATCAGGTTACGCGGGCCCAGCACCTTACCCAGACGGCCGACGAGCGGCATCATGTCCGGGGTGGCGATGCAACGATCGAAATCGATCTTGCCGTTCTGGATCTGCTCAGCCAGGTCTTCGGCACCAACGATGTCGGCGCCAGCCGCGCGGGCTTCATCAGCCTTTGCGTCCTTGGCGAATACCGCAACACGCACGGTCTTGCCGGTACCATTGGGCAGATTGATCACGCCGCGGACCATCTGGTCAGCATGGCGCGGATCAACACCAAGGTTCATGGCAATCTCGACGGTCTCGTCGAACTTTGCGACAGCACGGGCCTTGACCATCTTGATGGCTTCATCGATGCCATAAAGCTTTTTGCGGTCAATGCCTTCGGCGGCGGATTTAAGTCTCTTACCTGCAGCCATCGTTCTTACCCCTGAACCTCAAGACCCATCGAACGCGCGGAACCGGCGATCTGCGCCATGGCAGCCTCGACGGTATCGGCATTCAGATCGGCCATTTTCTTTTCGGCGATTTCGCGCAGCTGTGCCTGCGAAATCTTGCCCGACGACTCATGCCCGGGCTTCTTGGAGCCGGATTTGAGGCCGAGTGCCTGCTTCAGGTAGAAGCTGACCGGCGGTGCCTTCAGTTCGAAAGTGAAGCTCTTGTCCGCAAAGATCGTGATGATCGTTGGGATCGGAGCGCCCTTTTCAAGTTCCTGCGTCCGCGCATTGAAGGCTTTGCAGAATTCCATGATGTTCAGGCCGCGCTGACCAAGAGCCGGGCCGATGGGGGGCGAAGGGTTCGCCGCGCCGGCCGGCACTTGCAACTTCAAGTAGCCAGTAATCTTCTTTGCCATGATCGTCCTTTCAAACTATCTCGCTGCGTAAACGCAGCCTGGTTTTGACGTTCGTGGTGCGAGGTTTGCTCAGCGGATGGCAACCGCTGCCCTCTCCCACAAGTCTGTTGAACAAGCCTAGAGTTTCTCGACCTGCCCATATTCCAATTCAACCGGGGTCGCCCGGCCAAAGATGGAAACTTCTACCTTGAGGCGTGCACGCTCCTCGTCGACTTCCTCGACAAGGCCGTTAAAGCTGGCAAACGGACCGTCACTGACGCGCACCTGCTCACCCACCTCAAACGAAATCGACGGTTTGGGCCGGTCAACACCTTCCTGCACCTGCTGCAGGATCGACATTGCCTCAGCCTCGGAAATCGGCATCGGTTTATTGTCCGATCCCAGAAAGCCCGTCACTTTCGGTGTATTCTTGATCAGGTGGAATGTCTGATCGGTCAGTTCCATTTTCACCAGCACATAGCCGGGAAAGAACTTCCGTTCTGCATCCACCTTGCGACCGCGCCGAACCTCAACGACCTTTTCGGTCGGCACCAGCACGTCGTCAAATAATTCATCAAGCTTCGTTTGAGCCACTTTTTCACGGATCGATTCCGCGACCTTGCGCTCAAAATTCGAATAGGCCTGGACGATGTACCAGCGCTTGGCCATGCCGCAATCTCGCTCCTAAATTCTCTATTATATCCGCTAGCGGATCGACAGCATCAGCTGAACCAGCCACGAAATGACCTGATCCGCCAAAAGGAAAAACAGACTGGCCAAAGCAACCATTACCAGCACCATCACTGTCGAGATCAACGTCTCGTTACGCGACGGCCAGACCACTTTGGATATTTCCGAGCGTACCTGCTGCAGAAAGACAATCGGGTTCGTCCGGGCCATGTGCTGATTCTACCTTTGGTGTTCTTTAGTCCATAACCAATAGCCGCGCGAGTCACCTCGGCGGCATTAGGGGACGATATCTAGACAAGAGTTGTGGCGAAAGCAAGGACCCCGCGGTAATATTTTTCGCCCATGACCGTGCATGGCGCGCCCTGCCGCCCCGAAAGGCCTGCAACGCATCAAAACCGGCACTATGAGGAAGATCCAGGCAATTGGCAGGGGCGGAGGGACTCGAACCCACGACCCTCGGTTTTGGAGACCGATGCTCTACCAACTGAGCTACACCCCTACTGCCGGGCTGAGGTCTAATTGCAAACCTGCGCCCACGCAAGTCTTTTTGCCGGGATTACCAAGGATTGGGAACCATCCCCGGCGGCAGCCCCCGATCCGGGCGCGCCATCAAGGCCCCTCACCCGCGTTCTCAAGCATTTAAACAAATCGTCAAACAATTCCTTGTACAAATCCTGACACAAATTCGGCGGATTTGCTCGTTTATCAAGTGAAACGTCGTCGTCGGTAACGATAATTGACAAATTCCGACGAAATATACTGAAAATCGATTATATGGCGTAGCAACCACTTAGCAGGACGCATTCGGGAACTACATGAGCAGCCCAAGCGGCGGATGTTCTGTCTGGAACCCGGATTAGACAAGGGTTGAGGATTCAGATGACTATTAAAAGGACGCTTGCGCACCTCACGGTGTTGCTGGGAATGATTTTATTTTCCACCAATATAGCGGTTTCCCGGGGGCTCGAAGTCAATATCATGACCGGCAGCTCCACCGGAACCTATATCCAGATCGGCAAGGACATCGGTGCCCTTGCTGAGCAGATCGGCCGCAACATGACCGCGGTTGAATCAGCGGGCTCGCTCGAGAATATCGAGGCGGTCCGCAAACGGCCATTGACGCAGTTCGGAATTGTCCAGAGCGACGTGCTCGATTTCATCCGGACCTTCCGGCAGGACGATATCGAAATGCGCCGCATGGCCAATAACACGCGTATCGTGTTCCCGCTCTATAATGAAGAAGTGCATATTGTGGTCAGGCGCAGTTCGGGCCTCAATGTGCTTGCCGACCTTTCGGGCAGAACCGTGGCAATCGGCGAACCCAATAGCGGCACCAACCTGACATCGACTTTTCTGTTTGAAGTCGCCAATGTCCGGCCGCAGAACATGCTGACGATTTCCTCGAGCGAGGGCATGGAGCAGCTCAAGACCGGGGCGGTCGACGCCTTTGTTTATGTGGCCGGTGCGCCCACCAAATTGCTGGCGGACACCAATGCGAATGACGATTTCAAGATATTGCCGATCAGCAGTGAATCGGTTGGTGGCTATTATGGCACCAGCACGATCAAGGCGGGGACCTATCCCTTTCAGACCGAAGACGTCACCACAGCGGCCGTACGCGCCGTGCTGATGACGTTTGAATACAATCCGCGTCACAATACCTATTTCAAGCAATCGTGCGAGGCGGTGAGCGAGATCAGCTATCTGATCAAGGAACATCTCGACATATTGCAGGCAACGGGACACCCGAAATGGAAACAGGTGGACCTGAGCGCCATCCCGCCGGGCTGGGAAGTTGCCCAATGCGTGCAGACAGCGCTCAAGGACAATTACAAGCTGCCGGTCAATGACCCGATCGTCATGCCGACATCGGCTTCTGCCGGGTCTTCATCGACGGCGTGCGAGTGCTCGGACCTGCTCAACCCGGTCGCCCATCGGCTGTGTCTGATGCGGATTTGTAACGCGGAATAAAAGCCGGTTTCACATGCAAAAGGGGCACCCGTCGGGTGCCCCTTTTTTATTCCGGATCTGACGACGCGGCCCGCAGGGCCGCATCATGCCTGATCTATTTACTCAACGATTTTGGCAACGACGCCTGAACCGACGGTGCGGCCACCTTCACGGATAGCGAAGCGCAGCTTCTCTTCCATGGCGATCGGCACGATCAGGGCTACATTGATCTCGACATTGTCGCCCGGCATAACCATCTCAACGCCTTCCTTCAGCGTCACAATCCCGGTCACGTCTGTCGTGCGGAAATAGAACTGAGGACGGTAGTTGGTGAAGAACGGGGTATGACGACCGCCCTCTTCCTTGGTCAGGATGTAGGCTTCTGCCACAAACTTCGTGTGCGGGGTGACCGAACCGGGCTTGCACAGAACCTGACCACGCTCAACCTGCTCGCGATCGATACCACGGATCAAAGCGCCGATATTGTCACCAGCTTCACCGCTATCGAGCAGCTTGCGGAACATTTCAACGCCGGTAACCGTCGTCTTCTGGGTGTCCTTGATGCCGACGATTTCGACTTCTTCGCCAACCTTGACAATCCCGCGCTCAACACGACCGGTCACAACCGTACCGCGACCCGAGATCGAGAACACGTCTTCGATCGGCATCAGGAACGGCTGGTCAATCGGACGCGCCGGCTGCGGAATGTAGGCATCCACAGCTTCCATCAGCTT
>Ga0209344_10002723_pt1 | contig 18962 bp, 19 predicted proteins | sample Cruoilmetagenom6_FD_187293 | JGI IMG/M metagenome (GOLD analysis project Ga0209344, IMG submission 187293) | Oil polluted marine microbial communities from Coal Oil Point, Santa Barbara, California, USA - Santa Barbara Oil Seep Sample 6 (SPAdes)... | ecosystem: Environmental > Aquatic > Marine... | reverse complement strand
GAGCATATCCGACGCGATCTGCCCAAAATCTATTCGCGCGAGTTGGCAGAGGTAATCTTCGTGAACCCTTATTGCCGAATCGGCGACCTTGTGACGGCCGGCATCGCAAAGCGACAGGCAGCGTCGGTCTATCTCAAGGCCCTCACCGAACTGGGCCTGCTGCAGGAAATGAAGGCGGGCCGGGAAAATCTCTACATCAATCCGGCGCTACTTGCGCTCCTGAGCGAGCAACGCCCGGCTCGGCACAACCAATGAAACGCCCGAACGCCAGGCAGCACCTGAGATGACGCTGGACGCGGGGAATTTCATGCGTCCAATCCGGATCTCACCTATCGCGAAATCGCCGGTCAGTTTGGGTGGTTTCGTGAGTGGACACAGCGGGTAGCTCGGAATAGTCGCCCTCTTTTGTCAAGAACCTTATCGACCGAGCGCGCCGTTCCCGCATGATCGATGCTGAAACCACAGCCAATTCAGCAATAGCCAAAGCGCTCACCATCATGACCTGGGCTTGTTCAGGGATTTCAGAAGCGCTTCCGAGACCTCATAGTGTCCTTCCCCGCCCTTGTTGCCGTTTGGCAGCTCCCTATCGGTAGTGGCTGCCGCCTTGTCTGCCTCCAGCTTGGACCGCAGTAGGGCCACCACCATCGGCCAGGTCGAGAAATGGCCCTCTCTCGCTTTGTCAGTGAGGCTGCGCAGATATCCGCCAGCGCTGTTGATCTGATCGGACCGCTGCAGGATAGCCGCGATCGTGATCGCTGCCTGTACCTCGCCCATGGCTTCGCAAGCTTCGCGCCACGCACTCGGACTGACGCCCAGCATCGGCCGCGCCACCTCCACGGCCGCCAAAAAATCACTCCAGTGGCGTATTCGACCACCGAGAGCCAAGTCTAACAGGTCCGGGCAAGCGTCAAGCACGATGCCCAAGGGCAGCTCTCGCTTCGGCAAGCTCCGTAAGTTGTCGTTTTCATCAGCGCTGCCGCCCGCTTCCTTCTTTTTTCCAGTGCGGTTTTTAGATTCAAATATGGAGTCTGGTTTTGAATTCTGTATGTGGCATCCAGATTGGGACTCATTGGCGTCCATATTCTCTGTTTTCGTGAATAGTTCCAGCATGTCATTCACTTCGCTCCACAACTCCTGGAGCTCGTCACAAAGGCCTTCGACGACTTGGCGCGGTGCCGTGCGGGGAAGGCGGCCGATAATCTCCTGATAAATCTGGCTAATACGGCCCCAGTTACCTGGAACGCCCTCCTCGATGCCGGCATCGATCATCTTCACAACATCCCGACGAAGCAGAGTCAGGCGTTCCTTGGAGACCTTGAAAGCCTTCTTCTCGGCCTGAACCGCTTCCGCGAGTTGCTCGAACTCCTCGGCGCGGGCCACTATCGGCGAGAGGTCGAAGCCATAGGCCTGTTCGACCTCTCCGCCCCGGCCTTTGCGCGCGAAACGCTTTCCATTCGGGCTGTCTCTGCGAATGATCAGTCCGCAATCGACGAGGACGGTCAGGTGCCGGCGCAGCGTCGTGGGCGGCATGCCATTCGCGCGTGCCATGAGTTGTTCATTCGACGGCCAAACGACCAGCGTCCCGTCGCCCGACAGCTCGCTGTCCCGATGGAATGACAGGAGCGCGTTGAGAATGGCCAGGGACCGGTCTGTGGCGCCCAGAAGATCGCGAGCTTCACGGATCGAGCGGAAGGCCTTCCACTTCTCGACCGTTGCCCCTTCGGGTATAGATTTCGCGGTGACTTGACTTGCCATTTGGCCAAGCGTCATCGGCCGCCGCCCAAAGGGCGTCGTGGAGATATGCGTCTGCATTTTCTTTCACCTTTCTAAAGGCAATAGAAAAACTCTGGCCAAAACAGCGCCAAAGACTCTTGACGGGGATTCTTGGAAGTGCGATTCTCTCAACCGACCAAAGTGGAGAAGGCTCTTCGGAATTCGTTTCGGGGAGCTTTTTCTTTGCCGTATGCGTTTAGGTTGCTAAACGTTCACCGGCTTACATCATGGTTTATCTCCCTCGTCATTGCGTTCTTGATATTCTTGGTAGAGTACGTCCAGTTTCTCTGAGACGAATTGAGCAAAGTCCGGCACGACTTTTTCCTCAAAGATAATTGTTGTTTTCCCCTCACGAGCTTCGATGCGAGCTCCACGTTTGCCGAGGGGAGTTTTCCATGCCTCGACCTTTGTAGTTCGATTTTTCTTGGCAGAGCCGTCAAACGCACGGAGTAAGGCATCTAGGCGCGCGTCCGTCTCTAAACGATCATCGGCATATCGAGACAGCATATCATGGGCGCTTCTTAGCTTTTCAGCCGATGCCAGGTGCTCAACAAGCGCCATCCATCGAGCACGTCCAGCTTTTGGAGCTGGACCAATCAACTTTACTAAACTCTCAGGGAGTTGCCGTGCTACGGCGATGTAGCGGCTGACATCCGACTTGTCGGTAACAAGCGCTGCAACTATGGTTGAACGGTCGCATCCATTATCCTCTAGATTCTTCGCAAAAAATGCCTTCTCGATGAAAGAAAGGTCCTTGCGATCAAGATTCTCGCGGCCCTGGGCGATATAGAGCTGACTGTCAGAAAGGCTTCGGACAATCGCTCGAACAGGGAGGCCAAGCCTTTCGGCAGCTCTAAGCCTACGACGTCCATATGCGATCTGGAAACGGCCAGAAACCTGAGGGTTCGGGCGCACCAAAATAGGGACTTGTTGACCGTGCTCCGCGATACTCTCGACTAGAGTGTCAAAGGCCGGGTCGACATCAATCGGGATTCGATCGACAATTTTTGAGCTATCAATCGAATTGGTATCGATTGAAATGACCGCCTCACCCTCAGCAAGTTGTTGCTGAAGCTTCGTAGCCTTTTTTGCGTTCTCAGCCATTTCGTGTAACGACGACCCCATCGCCGAGATCGCTCCGGTGCGGACACGGTCTGGCGACTTTGCTGCCGATGAGGTCGTGGGAATCGACTTATTCAAAAATAGAGAATTAATTGAATCTTTTCTACTCATGGCACCTCTCCTGTGAAGGGTCCACTTGAGACTCGATTATTGTTGGGAGCTCCCAACAAGGACTTATTTGCTCGCCGTCTATGCCAACAAACTGTAGTGTTGGGAGCTCCCAACAGTGAGCCCTCATGCCTACAGTTATGGTATTGAGGAGGTTCATAATGCCCGGCCCCACGCCTGCTTTATAAGTGTCTCAACTTCAGAATTCACTGCGTTCAACGATTCCATGGCGCGATCATAGGTAGACCGGGTTAGGTTCTCTCGACCAATTTCATATAGAGTCTGCTTAGTGAGGCCAGCGTCAGAAACGGCAGCTGATTTGACCATTGGATTTGTGAGTACATGGTCGTCGAACAGGTTACGTAGCAAAGCAGCAACTTTTGTCTGAGGCGCGTCCTGTGGCTCAAACCTTGTGAGCAGGTACCGAATAAAGTCGTATTTCAGATCACCACCGGCGTCACGTACGACACCAAGGAGGTCGCGCGTCATCAAGAGGAACTGACTCATGGACGAAACATCGAGCATCTGCGGATGAACAGTGATGATCATGGCAGTCGCCGCGCACAGCCCACTCAAAGTGAGAAAGCCGAGCTGCGGTGGACAATCGATCACAACGACATCATAGTTGTCGGCGACCTCGTCAAGCGCGGCGGCAACACGCGCAAAAAACAATGATTCACCAGACGCTCCTGCGCTAAGCGCCTTGGGCGTTGTGTGCTCGAACTCCATGAGTTCAAGATTGCCTGGGACCAAATCCAACCCAACGAAATAGGTTGATCTAATAACGTCGGAAAGTTGCCGGCGCTCACTATCATATCGAATTGCAGCGTAAAGCGTTTGGTTCGATGCCACGTCAAGCTCTGGGAGAACTCCAAGCAGCGCAGACAAACTCGCTTGAGGATCGAGATCTACGGCGAGAACGCGATAACCTTGCAATGCGAGGTACTGCGCCAAGTGCGCAGATGTTGTAGTCTTTCCTGAGCCGCCTTTAAAATTTGTTATCGCTAGAACCTGAAGGTGCTCCCCAGGGCGGCGATGAGGAACAAACTCAATACTCTCCCTGCCGCGCGTCGACTGCGCAAGCAGACCACGAATTTGATTAATTTCAGTTAGATTGTAGAGACGCCGTCCATTGCTGGTCGTTTCAGGCTGTGGGCCTTCTCCTGCCAACGTCATCTTTCTTAGCATCGAATCAGATACGCCAATCAGTCGGGCTGCCTCCCCAGAAGTAAACTTGCGCAGCACTTTCTGCGACGATGGTGGGAAGAGCGCTTCACTCATGGACTGAAGCTGCGAACTCAATAGCTCGGCTTGCTCGCCGATCGTTTCATCGACACTCGGCAGAGTTTTTCGGTTCAAGTTTTTTGCCACGTTCACGAATATCTCTCTTATCACGGATTAATCGCCGAAACGGCTCATTTTCCGTGACGATACGCAAAACCTAATTCTTGGCAAGGATTTAATGGTTAACAAAGACTTAACGCCCGCCCCGTCTCTTCCGTCAACTTTAGTAAATGACCTCATTGAATCATCGGGTTAACGAGGACCGTGGTCATCATTCTCCACCGTTTGTTTTCCTTTGAAACCCACCAAGCCACCTCTTGCACGAGCTTCAGAAAAGCAAATCCACTCACGTTTGACCAATTATCTGCCGAATCGAAACGAGCAGCTGCCCGAAGAGTGGCCGACTAATGTCGGATTTGCGACCCACAAATTTGTACGTGGACAAGACCACGGGGCCAGGCTCTTTTCCTCGCGAACCAATCAACGAGGAGACAGTGCTTCAAATGCTTCAATCGCATTCCCGCCTTGTCCGCAAACTACAGGAAGCCTTGGGCGACCGCCTATGTGACGCACTTGACGATCCAGGTGTCGTGGAGATCATGCTCAATCCCGATGGAAAGGTCTTCATAGAAAGGCTGGGACAAGGTATCGCTCTAGCTGGCGAGATGGCGCCAGCTGTTGCAGAAACCGTGGTCGGCTCAGTTGCCCATGTCCTCCAGTCCGAAGCAGATCATGGGCGCCCGATCATATCAGGCGAACTTCCAATTGGCGGCCACCGATTCGAGGGCCTCTTGCCGCCTGTGGTCGCGTCACCAACCTTTACGATCCGCCGACGGGCGTCCCGGCTCATTCCGCTCGACGACTATATCGCTGACAAGGTGATGACAGAAGCACAGGCGACAGTGATCCGAAGCGCGATCGCGAACCGCCTCAACATCGTGATCGCTGGTGGCACCGGCTCTGGCAAAACGACCCTCGCCAATGCCGTGATTGCAGAGATCATTGCTTCAGCGCCGGAAGATCGAATGGTCATACTTGAAGATACCGCGGAAATCCGCTGTGCGGCAGAAAACGCGGTTTGCCTGCATACAAGTGACACCATCGATATGGCGCGGCTGCTCAAGAGCACGATGCGCCTTCGTCCTGACCGCATCATCGTTGGCGAAGTTCGCGATGGCGCTGCGCTGACACTGCTGAAGGCCTGGAACACAGGCCATCCCGGTGGCGTAACCACGGTCCACTCCAACACCGCTATGTCTGCCCTGCGCCGATTGGAGCAACTGACAGCCGAAGTCAGTCAACAACCAATGCAGGCGGTAATCGGGGAGGCCGTTGATCTCGTCATCTCGATCGAGCGAGCGGGGAGGGGAAGGCGAGTGAAGGATGTGATCAATGTCGAGGGCTTCAACGGGTCTCGATATCAGACAGAACACTATGCTCAAATATACGAGGACATTCATGCTGCATAATCGTACTTTGCGTCTGGCCCTGCTCGCTGCTTCCTTCTGCGCAGTTGCCGTAGCACCCGCGATCGCCAGCTCCGGGGGAAGCCTTCCATGGGAAGGTCCGCTTGAACAAATCCAGGAATCCATCACGGGGCCGGTTGCGGGAGCGATCGCGTTGGCCGCTATGGCTATTGCAGGCGGAATGCTGATCTTCGGCGGTGAACTCAACGATTTCGCCCGCCGGCTTGTTTACATCGTCCTCGTCGCCGGCATCCTTCTCGGAGCTACGACCATCGTCGGACTGTTCGGTGCGACCGGCGCGTCGATCGGGATCGCTGCCACCAAAGCGTCTGATGCCGACTTTCCAAAAGTGGTCGTCGGAATAGGGGAGGGGGTCCATGAGTGAGTCTCAATCCTCCCTCCAATGCAACCGCATCCACCGCGCGCTCTCCCGGCCGAACCTGCTCATGGGAGCAGACCGCGAGCTCTTGCTTGTCACAGGGCTGGTGGCGATCATCCTGATCTTCGTCGTCCTTACCCTGTACTCAGCGCTGTTCGGTCTGGCCATCTGGTTCGTGATCGTTGGTGCATTGCGCATGATGGCGAAGGCCGACCCGCTGATGCGTCACGTCTACGTGCGACATCTGCGCTATCGCCATCACTATCTGCCCACGTCGTCGCCGTGGCGACGTTTCTAGAGGTGCTATGATGGTCGCTTTGCGTTCCCTTCGCCCGTCAGCGCCTTCATTCGCTGATCTTGTCCCCTATGCCGGTCTGGTCGACAACGGCATCATTCTCCTCAAGGACGGAAGTCTCATGGCAGGTTGGTACTTTGCCGGCCCAGACTCCGAGAGTGCCACGGATTTTGAACGCAACGAACTCGCCCGTCAGATCAACACGATCCTTTCACGGCTGGGTTCAGGCTGGATGATCCAGGTCGAGGCCGTGCGCATTCCAACGACCGACTACCCTGCCGCGGAGCGCAGTCATTTTCCGGATCTCGTTACCAGCATGATTGATGACGAGCGGCGCAAGCACTTCGAGCGAGAGCGTGGGCATTTCGAGAGCAGACATGCGCTTGTCCTTACCTATCGCCCGCCTGAGCGTCGGCGCTCGGGCGTTACTCGCTACATCTATTCAGATGCGGAGAGCAGAACGGCGACCTATGCCGATACGGTCCTCGACAGCTTCAGGCGCTCCATCCGGGAGATTGAGCAATATCTCGGCAACGTCATCTCCATCGAACGCATGCGAACGCGCGAAGCGTCAGAGCGCGATGGCTCCCGTATCGCTCGCTATGACGAGCTGTTTCAGTTCATCCGGTTCTGCATCACCGGTGAAAACCATCCCGTGCGCCTGCCCGAAATCCCTATGTATCTTGACTGGCTGGCGACCGCAGAGCTTGAGCATGGCCTCACCCCGAAGGTCGAAAATAGATTTCTTGGTGTGATCGCAATCGACGGATTGCCGGCAGAAAGTTGGCCCGGCATTTTGAACAGCCTCGATCTCATGCCGCTCACCTATCGTTGGTCCTCGCGTTTCATCTTCCTTGATGCCGAGGAAGCAAAACAGCGGCTGGAGCGGACGCGCAAGAAATGGCAACAGAAGGTGCGGCCGTTCTTCGACCAGCTCTTCCAGACCCAGAGCCGATCGGTTGACCAGGACGCCATGGCCATGGTTGCGGAAACGGAGGACGCCATTGCAGAGGCTTCCTCGCAGCTTGTCGCTTTTGGCTATTACACGCCGGTCATCATTCTGTTCGACGAGAGCAGAGAAAACCTGGGCGACAAAGCCGAATCTGTCCGAAGCCTGATCCAGGCTGAAGGATTTGGTGCGCGGATTGAGACGTTGAATGCGACCGACGCGTTCCTCGGCAGCTTGCCGGGCAACTGGTACTGCAACATCCGGGAACCGCTGATAAACACCCGCAACCTTGCTGACCTGATCCCGCTTAACTCCGTATGGTCGGGCAGTCCACTTGCGCCGTGCCCGTTTTATCCACCCGACGCACCGCCACTTACACATGTGGCTTCCGGATCGTCACCATTCCGACTGAACCTTCACGTCGACGACGTCGGGCATACCCTGATTTTTGGCCCGACCGGTTCGGGTAAATCAACACTTCTGGCGCTGATCGCAGCGCAGTTTCGCCGGTATGAGGGGGCGCAGGTCTTCGCGTTCGACAAGGGCAACTCCATGCTACCTTTGACGCTCGCGGTCCACGGCAATCATTACGAAATTGGCGGTGAGCAGGGGGAGGGCGCAGGCCTTTCCTTTTGCCCACTCTCGGAGCTTTCAACCGACACAGACCGGGCCTGGGCCTCCGAGTGGATCGAAACGCTGATCGCCCTGCAGGGCGTCAGCGTGACTCCGGATCACCGAAACGCCATATCGCGGCAGATCAGTTTGATGGCGGGGGCGCCAGGCCGGTCGCTTTCAGATTTCGTAAGCGGCGTGCAAATGCGCGAAATCAAAGATGCACTTCACCACTACACGGTCGATGGCCCCATGGGCCAGCTTCTCGACGCCGAACAGGATGCACTCACCCTCGATCTATTCCAGTGCTTCGAGATCGAACAACTGATGAACATGGGCGAGCGAAATCTCGTGCCGGTGCTGACCTATCTGTTTCGCCGGATCGAAAAGAGGCTGACGGGGGCACCAAGCCTCATCATCCTCGACGAAGCATGGCTCATGCTTGGTCACCCCGTCTTTCGTGACAAAATCCGCGAGTGGATGAAAGTGCTTCGCAAGGCCAACTGCGCCGTCGTCCTCGCCACCCAATCGATCTCGGATGCAGAGCGCTCGGGGATTATCGACGTCTTGAAAGAATCCTGCCCAACGAAGATATGCCTCCCAAACGGTGCTGCGCGCGAGGCTGGAACCCGCGACTTTTACGAACGCATCGGCTTCAATCCACGTCAAATCGAGATCGTTGCGACCGCTGTTCCCAAGCGGGAATATTACGTGACCTCCCCTGACGGGCGCCGGCTGTTCGACATGGCTCTTGGACCGGTCACTCTTTCCTTCGTGGGGGCGTCAGGCAAAGCCGACCTCGCTCGCATCCGGGAACTTGTCTCCATTCACGTCAAAGACTGGCCGACCCAGTGGCTCATCGAAAGGGGGATCAATCGCTATGCTTGACCACAGGCTATCGCTGAAAAAGGGAACCGTAACCGTCGCGATTGTGACAGCTCTCGCTATCGGCACCCCGCCGCCGGCGTTTGCCGGCACGGCGACGGGCGCAGCAACCGAGTGGACACAGCTTGCCAACAATGCACAGCTCGTCGACCTTCTGAAAAGCTCCGGTCTGCAGGTCGACAATCAGCTGACGCAGATCAGCCAGTTGGCCGAGCAAGTCCAGAACCAGATGAAGATCTACGAGAACATGCTGCAAAATACAGCTCAGTTGCCGGAGCACATATGGGGGCAGGTCGAGGGCGACCTCAATAGACTTCGCAGTATCGTAGACCAGGGTCAGAGTATTTCGTTTTCGATGGCAAACGCGGACGACATCCTGAAACAGCGCTTCCAATCCTACACCGATCTACAAGCTGCAGTCAGCAACGGAACCGACTTGTCATCGAGCTACGCAGGCTGGTCGGAAACCAATCGCGATACCATCTCAAGCACTCTGAAAGCCGCGGGTCTGACGGCCGAGCAATTCGACGGCGAAGAAAACACAATGACTTCGCTACGAAATATGTCGGAGGCGGCCGACGGTCAGGTGAAAGCCCTTCAAGTCGGCCACGAGATTGCGGCACAGCAGGTTGCGCAAACGCAAAAGCTACGCGGCCTCGTCTCGCAACAGATGACGATGATGGGAACTTGGCTACAAAGTGAGCAGACTGAAAAGGATCTCGCGCAGGCTCGGCGGCAGAAATTCTTCAACTCCGACGTCAACAGCATCCCTGATGGTCAGAAGATGGAGCCACGCTGGTGAGCCGCACATTTGCTATCACTATCGCGCTTTTGGTCACGGTCGCGTCAGTTTCCGCAGCGACCGTATTCATCATGAATTCCAACGAGCAGTCCGCATCCGATATGAGCGAGGAGCAACGACTCGCGCGTGAGAAACTCTTCGGTGCGAGAAAGGAACTGCCCCCGATCGGGAAGGGGCAGGAGATGCGTCCACGATGGTAAGTGCAAGGGCTGAACTGATCTTTTTCGTTACCGGAGTTGCCTGCCTTGTGCTTGCGGGCCCTGCGTTTGCACAGCAGGGGCAAGTGCTAACAGAGCTTGAAAACCAGGTTTCGTCTGCCGCTAAGGGATGGGAAACAACCATCATGGACGCGGCGAGATCTTTGTTCTGGATCCTTGCCGGAATAGAGGTCGGGATTGCCGCAGTGTGGCTCGCAATTCAGTCGGCATCACTCGACAGCTGGTTCGCCGAACTGGTTCGGAGGATCATGTTCATCGGCTTCTTTGCTTTTGTCCTCGCCCAAGGACCGACCTTCGCGAAAGCTGTTGTCGACAGCCTTTACCAGATCGGAGCGGGCAGTGGATCGGCTTCGCCGGCAGAGGTCTTCGACGCAGGTATCCGTGTTGCATCGCAGATGTCGGAACAGGCGAAGTTCGGTGTTTTTGAGGACAATGCGCTTGCGATCGCGGCCGTTCTCGCCATGGGTATCGTTGTTATCTGCTTCTCGCTTGTCGCCGCGATCTTCGTGGCGGTTATGGTCGAAATGTATGTCGGCCTGCTCGCGGGCATGATTATGCTGGGCCTTGGCGGTTCCTCGTTCACCAAGGACTTTTCTGTCCGATATCTGGTATACGCTTTTGGCGTTGGAATGAAGCTGATGGCCCTGGTGATGATAGCCAAGATCGGCTCCAATGTCCTCCTGGGCTTGGCACAGGCTCCAACTGCAGAATCCGATCAATTCATTACAACACTCGCGATCGCCGGCATCTCGGTCGTTGTCTTCATCATCGCGATGTATGTGCCAAACATCATCCAGGGCGTGGTGCAAGGCGCGTCAGTCACAGGCGGAATGGAAACCGTCCGCCATGGCGGGCAGACGGCCTCCTTTGCGACCGGCGCCGCACTTCTGACGGCGGGCGCTGCGGGAGCTGGATTCGCAGCAGCACAGTCGGCGCGTGCAGGTGGATCATCCGTCGCCGGCGCAACTCTTCGCGGCATCGGCGCCAGCTTTGGATCCGGTGCAAAAGCCGCAGGATCCGCAGCCAAGGAGAAGGCGATTGGTTCACCCGGCGCCTATGCCGGTTCAATCCTGGGCCTCGCCAACGCCAAACTGGATCAGGCCCGTGGCAAGGGATCCTTGCCGGGCCAACCGCCTGAACGCCAGGACAAATAGTAATCTTCAGACAAGGAAACTCATATGGCAGCGCCACGCGCCCCGGAAAACCCGTACCTTGCCGCACGGCAAGAGTGGTCAGAACGATACGGCTCTTATGTCAGAGCGGCCTCGGCCTGGCGAACGGTCGGAATTCTGAGCCTCGGCATAGCCGTGATCGGCTTTGGGTACGCACTTTACCTGAGCACACAGGTCAAACTCGTGCCGTACATCGTCGAGGTCGACAAACTCGGGAACACCGTTTCGGCAGGATTTCCGCAGCAGATCGAATATGCCGATGCCCGGGTCATCCGGGCGACGCTCGGAAGTTTCATTACGAGCTTCCGCTCCATAACCCCGGATGCCGTCGTCCAGAAACAATATATCGACAGGACCTATGCGCTTCTGAGAACAAGCGATCCATCGACCCAGAAGATCAATGGCTGGTTCCGTGGCAATTCTCCGTTCGACAAGGCGGTGAATGCGACCGTCGCCATCGAGGTGAACAACATCGTCGCACTGTCGAACCAGACCTACCAGATCGACTGGACCGAGTATGAGCGGGATCGAAAGGGCAAGGAAATCGCCACACGCAGATTTCGTGGCATTGCGACCGTCGCGATCACTGCGCCGCAGGACGAGGCCACGATACGGCTCAACCCGATCGGCCTTTACGTCAAGGACTTCGACTGGACCGCGCAATTGTAAGGGTAGGGGACTTCAATGAACACAAGGACATACCGCGCAGCTCTTGGCTGCATGACGGCGCTCGCGTTTTGGAGCGTTGCGACGACATCGGGCTTTACCCAAAGCCTTACAATCAATGAAGCGAAGGGAACGACCCTTTCCAACAAATGGCGTGGCCAGCGGGGGCTGGTGACGACTGGCGCAGACGGCAAGGTGATTTTCTTGTTTGGCGAGACCCAGCCGTCTGTCGTCTGCTCGCCTTTGCAAGTCTGCGATATCGAACTCCAAGGCGGGGAGATCGTCCGCGACGTCCTCGTCGGTGACACTGTTCGCTGGAAGATCGAACCTGCAACCTCGGGCGCGGCGGGTGGTCAGGCGATCCACCTGATCGTCAAACCGTCGGAGCCAGGGCTCATCACATCAATGGTGGTGGCAACGTCGAGGCGCACCTATCACATTCAGCTCAAATCGCACCCAAACCAGTACATGGCCCGCGTTGGCTTCGAATATCCAGAAGATGCCGCTACCAGACTGTCCGACATCAACGCCCGTATACAGACGATGACCAATCCCGATGGAGGTGTTCCTCCGGAGCACCTCGCTTTCGGGTATTCGCTGAGCGGCAGTGCTCCATGGAAGCCGAAGCGCGTCTATTCCGATGGTCAGAAGACCTACATCCAGTTTCCGCGAACACTCTCGGGCCAGGACGCACCGGTTCTCTTCATCATTTCGGGCGGAAAAAACCGCATCGTCAACTACCGCATGAAGAACGACATGATGATTGTTGATTACAACGTCGACAAAGCCATTCTTGTTTCGGGCGTCGGCTGGCGCCAGCAAAAGATTACTATCCGGCGGGGAGGCTGACCGATGCGCTTGAACCTTCTGCCATTCGTTGCCGCCCTTATCCTATCAGGTTGCCAGACAGGGACCGACGCCCTGACGACGAGTGCTGCGCCTTCCACTGTGTCCGGTCCTGCAGCAAGCGCGATCGCCGGCGATCTGGCCGGACGCTTTGCGGAGCAGGCCGGGTCCATCACCACCCCGATCAAGCTGCATACGGACAGATCGGATTTCTCGACCGCGCTTGAAGCCGCGCTGAAGGGCTGGGGTTTCACTGTCGTGACCGATGAGAAGGCAGATTTGGTGAAAGACACCGCCAAACCGATCGAGCTGGCATATTCCCTGATCGTCGACGATGGACAGGTGCTGGCGAGACTTTCCAGCGAAACGCTCGAGCTCGGCCGGGCGTATTCGATCTCGGCCGACGGCGCCACGCCGTCGAGCCCGCTGTCGCTGATGAAGCGAAACTGAGGAGAGGCAATTATGGTTCAGTCGCTTCAGCTCGGCAATCCGAACAACGCTTCGCAAGATAAGGGCATGAAACGCCTCAATCGTCTGCCTGTCTTCTTCGGCATCGGCATCGCGGTCGTCGTCGCTTCAGTCCTTGTCTACGGCATCTCTTCGCGCGGCCTGCGTTTCGGCGAAAATGATCCAAATGAAACCGGATCAAACGTCCCGGCATCGACCTTCGCCGAGCAGATGAAGCGCGGCGTCAAGGATGGCATCATCGGCGACCGTGAAGAACAGCCGATCTTCCAGCCAACACCTGTAACCCGGACGAAGGTGGAAACCACCCCGGTTGAAGAGAAGCAGATAAAGCAGCAGGTCCGGGAGGACCGACGACCGCGAATGGAATCGGAAGAGGAATGGCTGTCAAGGCTTCGTCGCGAACAACACGAGCAGGTCCTTCGTGAACAGCAGCGTCAGCGCATGGCGAGCCTCCAGGCCCGCGCCGCCGCGTTGGACTCGCCGCTCAAGGTCAAAGTCTCGGAGCTCGGAAATATCTCAGCCGATACCCGGATAGTTGATCCGCAACCCACCAGTTCCCCCTCTGATCTATATGCCACAGCCATGAAGTCCGGTTTGATGGGTCACAACGTCGATCCGAACGGCCAGACTTCGAAAGAGGACTTCTTCAACGCCGACATCAAGGATCTTGGTTACCTGCCGAACCGGGTGGTTCCCCAACAGTCGCGCTATGAGCTAAAGCGCGGCTCAGTCATCCCGGCGACGATGATTACCGGCATCATTTCCGATTTGCCGGGCCGGATCACAGCGCAGGTGAGCCAGCACGTCTACGATAGCGCCACCGGCCACTTTCTGTTGATCCCGCAGGGGACCAAACTGTTCGGTCGCTATGACAGCAAGGTTTCGTTTGGCCAGAGCCGGGTTCTGGTGGTTTGGACGGACATTATCTTCCCGAATGGCTCGACGTTGCAGATCGGCGGAATGGCTGGTGCGGACTCGAAGGGGTACAGCGGCTTCGCCGACAAGGTCAACAACCACTATCTTCGCACCTTCGGATCGGCGGCGCTCGTCGCACTGATCGGGACGGGTATCGACATGGCGGTTCCCGAGAGCTCCACGCTCGCTACCCAGGATACAGCTTCAGACGCAGCCCGGCGTAATTTCGCGGAGACCTTCGGCCGCGTCGCCGAGCAGACCATCACCAAGAGCCTGAATGTGCAGCCCACGATCCGGATCAGACCAGGCTACAAGTTCAATGTTCTGGTTGACCAGGATATCGTCTTCCCCGGACAATACAGTGGTTGATGGCGTGTTGTTGCGCGGCCAATAACCTGCATAGAGGGGAACTGAGACACCGAGCGCCTGCTGCATCAGTGCGCGAACGGTCTCAGAAACCTCGAAGATACCGCAGCAAACCGGAGAGCGACCATACCCGTCAGCACGTCCAACTTCTTCAACAGCCAGGCCCGCCCGGCGATAGACCCGCGCCAGGTGCGGTTCGTAATTGGAGACCAGCGCCTGGATGCCATGGCTCAACCCACATTCGCACAACGCCAGCAGCAGCATGCCGAAAGCCCTCCCTGTTTCCAATCCTGGGAAGTCCTTGGAGAGCGTTTTCTCATCGAGACACATTCTTGTTCCCTCGAAAATGCCAGGCGCAATCAGGCTTGCTCCCGCGAAAGTGTCGCGGAAGACATCGTAGAGAAGCGTGGGCCCCGTTGTTGGCATCAGTCGTAGCGTTCCATAAAGACGATCCGCGCGATCATTGCACCACATCAAATAAGCCGGCCGCAGGTCATCATATTCGTCGCGTTCGCAATCCCCCTCGATCGTAACGGCCCAACCGAGTTGGTCATGAAATACGCGCTTGCGCAGCCGAAACGCCTGATCCATGAGGGACTTGTAACGGTTGTATTGATGCGCCTGAATCAAAATGAACAAGGTTTTTCCTCCAGCTGTTGATCTTTGCCGGAAAATGGCGGCTTGCCGCAGCTCACGAAATTCCCGCACATGGGCACACTCAAATGCGGGTATTGTCAGAACTACGCAGCGGTCAGCTCATATCGAGATCAGGCGCAGCTTCAGGGCAAGGGTGGCCGCCGCAGAGACTGTCCCGCAACCGAGTTTCGTCCTGGCCGACTTTAGGTAACTGCGAGTCGTATGGTGCGAGAGGCCAAGAATGAGCGCGATGTCCTTGCAATCCTTGCCGAGCCCGCTCCAATACAGGCACTCACGCTCTCGTGGGCTCAGGGCCGGGATCGGATCACTCTCTCCGTGCAGCTCGAAGACTGCCATCTGGTGCACGAGATATGCGAGATCGACCCATTCGCTCCGATGCAGATCGAGCAGAACGTTCCAGTCTTCAGCGGACGTGTTCGAATTGAAAGACAGAATGGCGCGCCGGCCGATTTTATCCGAAATCGGAATGGAAAAGCCGAAGCGGCCGACACCATGGCGCATTGCGTCCTCTAAGAACGTGAGCGTTTCGGACGCGAACTCGAGCTCTCGCCAATCGAATGGCAGCTGGCGCAGAAATCCCTCCCGCGCCACCGGATCGATGTGGACATAGCCCTTGAGCAAGTAAGTGGACACCCAGGCAGCCGGGTAGGTCGTCCGCACGAACGGGGCGTCGAAATTACCGATCACAGTGGAAGCGAGATGGTAGGTAGTGAAATCCACGCGATAGACGGACTGTATCAAATGGAGGGCTTCGTTTACCGAGCCTGCGGTCCCAAGGTGCGCTTTGACGCTTGTGAAATCGGAGGGGTATCCTGTCACTTTACATTTCCAACACTGCGACCCGGCGATCCGCCGCGCATATCGGATGATCGATCAAACGTGTTCGGCAGAGATGAGGCATTTCAGGAGCTGGTGATTTATGCCGCTTGTTCTCGGAGAGCAACACAACTTTTCGATGAGAAAAGGTCAAGCAATGCCGAGGTTAATTTAGTTGGACGAATGAACGTAATCTGTTTCAGTTTGAACACGAAAGCGACAACCACGCCTGCCTTCTTTTTTCAATCTTCCACAACGAGCAGACCTCCTGCGCCAACAAATCTACGGTGGCGCCGAGGAGGATAGGCCGTTATAAACGCTGGTGAGGCAGTACGCACTGTCTCCGGGCTTTGTAACCCGAAGCACACCGGTTTGGCGCCCGCCGTTAGGGTGCCGAATTCCTCGACCTATGGTCGGGGAGCCGTGGACGTATGTCCAGGTTCCTCGGAACTAAAGGTCCATGGGCTGAGTGTGCTCGGTTACAAACTCCCCGATCGCCAGGGGTCAGGAACTATGCGGGGGCGTACCGCGCATTCCTGTTTTGGGAGTTGAACATGGATGCCGTTGACCGATTGAATGGCGAGGCGGTCGATCTCAAGCCGCTGGCAGGGCTCTTGCATGGGCTCCCGTCTTCACTGGTCGAGCAGCTTACGATTGAAGCGATCCGCGAACACCGCATTTTGTTGGAGCGGGCTGAAAACCTATATAATGGTCTGCCCGCCGAGGTCAAAGCCGGGAAGGAGGTCGGTAGCGAAGCCCATGTTGCCTATCTGGAAGCTACCATCAGAATGCACGCGCAAATGTCGGCCTTGACCACTTTGTTGCACATTCTAGGCCATACGCCCAAAGCCTGAACCGCCCGATCTTCCTAAATCAATCCCCGTCGAATTGCCAAAGCCACCACTTGCGCATGGTTGGCCAGATTGTAACGTGTTCTTACATCATCAATCGCAGAGCGGACGCCGGCATACTTTGCCTGTTCCAGTTCAGCGATCACTTCGACGGTCTTGCCAAGTGAGAGCCAGCGAATGTAGGTCGCCTGCTTCGGGGTCAAAACAATTTTTTCCTCGATGGACGGCGTGACCCGCAAATGCTCGAAACGCGTGTGAAGCTGGGAGACCGCTGATGCTGCTGTGATCGCATCGATTTCGATATCACCGGCAAGCGAGGGTCTCGCCGATGCGAAAGTGAGCATGGACATGGCGCCATTGGCTGTTGCCACGGGGATGGAGACCCCGGAGCGAATATTGAAATCAGCTGCTCTCGAATAGAAGTTCGTCTGCTCTTTGGAGAGCGAACTCTTGTCTGCCTCGCCTGACCAGGCAAAAGCGCGCCTTATGAGTTGCGCCTGCCGCATGACCGGATCAATGAACCGGTAGTCCAGCCTGTCGTAGATTTTCTGCCATTCGAAATCGTAGTTTGAAACCGCGTAGGTCTGACCAGGGCGAACATTGACGAAGGCATAGCCTGCGAAATCGAACCGTTCAGCGAGATTGGCCAGGGCGCCCTTCACCATGGACTGATCATTTCCGATCGCTGTGATATCCAGTAGCTTCTCGACCCAGTTTGACATCCATGCTCTCCCTGTGAATCGCACCCTTTCCGCGTTGGCGGAATACGTCTGCCGTCAGAGCGGCCGCGAAGCGTACGAACAATGACTTGGCAAAGAATGGGGTATTTTCACTCGCGTAAGTTGATCGTCAAGGAACGGTTTTCTAGTTTGTTTTCGCGAGTTTGAAAACCTCTGATTTGGCTCACTGGAGGAAACATGTTGCGAGACACCGGCGTGGGTCGGAGTGGATACCGATCTCGACCTCCATATCAACTTGAAAACAAAGTCGCGTCAGTTTACCAACTTGACGAACTTAACCAACCTTGCCATATATAGCTCTCTGAACGGAGTGTGAGATATGGCATCTCTGAAGTCGAAAACCAGCATACGCGACGGTGCGAGTGGGCGCGACAAACCCGGCGATGAATCCATGGCTTTTTTCCTGAGCACAGGCGCCGCCCCGCTGGCGAAGGGAAGAGCCGTCTTCAAGATCAAGATCCCGGATATCGCATCAAAAGCGCTGACCGGTAATCCCAATCGCGTTAAGACGCTCCTCCAAGAATACGGTCAGGCGATCGCAAAAAGCCGCTCTGCTGGCCGCCCGGTCAGCTTCCGTGTCGATGTCGATTCCGAAGGTGAGATGGTTGTCACTCCCGTTGAGGAGGTGGAAAGGACAACGGCGTCTGTCGTAGAGGAAAAAGATGCACTGGATCCGGAGTTGGAGCAGGCGTTGGTGGCCGCGCGCGTGCGGGGACGCACAAAGGCTGCTGAGGTCCTCAGCGGCACTGACATGCTGAATGCCGACGAATTCGCCAAGCTGCTTGGGACAACACGGGTAACGGTGAATTCAAAGCGCCAGAACGGACTGGTGTTGGGACTGGATGGCGCAAAACGCGGCTTTCGTTTTCCGGATTGGCAGATCGATGCCGATGGCAAGCCCTTTGCCGCGCTTCCAATGCTCCACGAACGACTGGGCGGACCCTGGGCGGTTTATCGCTTCCTGGTTCAGCCCCACGGAGAGCTTGACGGGTTGACAGGGCGCGAGGCATTGGAGCGGGGAAGGGCCGAGCAAGCGCTTGAGGTTGTCGAGAGCATTGGTCGAGATTTCCGCTAAATGGCAAGTACTCTGCCGCCTCTCGGCTTTGCTAATGCAAGCCTTCACTTGCATACGGTCGCGCCCGGACTTCGGTTCGGTCGCATCTATCTGGCCAGATACCCCGATCCGCTGGGTTTCGGTAAAGCGCCGAGCCGTTTTAGCGATCCCCGGCGGCGGAAATTTGCCAACCGGTTCGGGGTGCTCTACTTGGGTGACACGGTGAAAGTGTGCTTTCTCGAAGCCGTCCTGCGGGACCAGCGCGATGGGATCCTTGGCGACCTACCGATCGCTGAGTCAGAACTGTACGACCGGCATTTTGCGGAGATCGAGGTCACTACGCCGTTGACGATGGTCGATCTTCGCGACGACGGGCCGATCAAGATGGGTGTGCCGACGGATGTCGCGAAGGGCTCAAAGCAATCCCTCGCACGGCGATGGTCGGTCGCTTTCCATGAGCACATCCGGAAGGTGGACGGGATCATCTATCCGTCGCGGCTCAACGGCCATACCAATCT
>Ga0209344_10002722_pt1 | contig 18963 bp, 23 predicted proteins | sample Cruoilmetagenom6_FD_187293 | JGI IMG/M metagenome (GOLD analysis project Ga0209344, IMG submission 187293) | Oil polluted marine microbial communities from Coal Oil Point, Santa Barbara, California, USA - Santa Barbara Oil Seep Sample 6 (SPAdes)... | ecosystem: Environmental > Aquatic > Marine... | reverse complement strand
TCAGATCAGCCGGCACATACGTTATCAAAAGAGCTTCGAATGTGTAGGCCAGTGCCAGCCATTTTATAAGGAACAATGCGTTGTGGCGAAATTCCTTACCAAATCTTTCGCGTCTTTGTGGGTCTGACCAGAATGCCCAGACCGGTTTTCCGGTAAATGGCGAAGGCCCGCAACCGCAGCTTGTGGTGGAATTTGCGCGTAACGGGTCGCTTAACAGGCCACCTTTCATCGCAAATCTGACCATGAAACCACCAAACAGCCCAAGTGCAACGGCACTAACAGCCTTGGCGATCGCAAAGGGCCAACCCAATGCTGCTGCTGTAATTAGGAGGGTCGGCGGATCAATCAGGGGCGAAGACAGCCAGAACGCCATGACCGCTGAAAGCGGCGCCCCAAGAGCCAGCAATCCCGCGATAAAAGGGATTACTTCACATGAGCAAAATGGCGCCAGGCCGCCAAAAACTGCCGCCAGAAATATCATCCGGGTCTCACGGCCCTTGAACGCTTCTGCTATCATTGCTTCGCCACCTGCCGCTTTCAGGTATGCAATCATGAAAACGGCAAACGCAATGAACGGTAGAGTTCCAAGAAACGCGTTTAGCGTGAAGCTGGTAGTGGGTATCAGGTTCGCGGGATCAAGGATCGCAACGAAGACCGGAACCAGAACAACAATTGTCCAGGGTGATTTCAACCGATCCAGGGTTGTGCGCAGTGGTGCGCCCGGCGAGAGTGTTGTGTCAGCCATAGTTTGCCGCCTTTTGTTGCACGTCAGAGCAACATTCGCCCAGGATGAATTCTGCAAGCCCTTCAAGTTGATCAAAGGATGCGCGGTTGAATATGGCCCGTCCGGTTCTTTCCTGTTCAACAAGCCCTGCACCGGTAAGAAACTTCAGGTGATGGGCCAGAGTTGACGGCGCGATACCTGTGCGATCCTGTACCTGACTGACGGTCAGGCCCTGATCACCAGCCCTAACAAGTGCTCGTAACACCTGAAGCCTTGATTCTGAACCCATAGCCGCAAACCCCTGCGCCGCGATTTCCCAATTCATTTTCGCATCCCTTGATTCGATATAACTAGTTTAATAGTTTTATTTTTCCAATCAAGGGTAATATCAAAATCACCATTGCATAGATTTGTATTCCCTCCAGAACCGACCCTGCGTTCTGTCTTTGACCAGCCATGGGAAACCACCTAATGGGTGCTTGTATTTGTGATGCAATCAGAATGCCAACTGGTCGGTATGGCGGCGGCAGGCGTGATCCCTGAGGGCGCATAACCTAAGAACACCGATGTATGCACAAATGGTGAAATCTTTCGGCAACTGCATCAAACCCCGCGGGGATACGCACGCGAAAGAGCATCGTTTTCAGGGTCGCATCGACTCGGGCGAAACGATTGAACCAAGACTGGGTGCGCGACTATGACCCGACGACCGGGCGCTACATGCAAGCGGACCCGCTCGGGCTGGTCGATGGCGCGAGTGTGTATGGGTATGCGAGGGGGAACCCGGGGCGGTATGTGGATTTCGATGGTCGAAAAGTGGTATTGGTGTGCCGCCCAATCGATTCGAAAATCCTAAGTATTATGCCCTCCGGGAGACATTGTGCTGTATTTGTCGTCAAAGATGATGAGAATTGTGAATGCAATTCATCGGCCGATGCCGACGGTGTCATTGAACAATTCTCCTTGAGAAGGGGCGCGACTGAATTTGATAAACCGGGAAACTATGGTGAGGTCTACAACACAGACCTAAATGCTTTTCGAAATCCAAACGGGCGAAAAACTGATCACTACCTAATAGCCGTGCCCGCCAGGATATCATCCTGTCAGTTCGACAAATTGGTACGATCGAATGGTGCCAACTTTTCTCAGGGTTCGTACAGAGCGTTGCGGGGGCCAAACTCAAATACTGCGGCAGACAATCTAATTGAAAATTCGGGCGGGATTGCACCAAATACAGGTGCTAAAGCACAAAGCTATTAATATGGAACAAAAGGTCTTTGGAATATGAAAAAGATACTGGCTTTGCTTCTCAGTATGTTGGTGGTGTATGCTGGGTACCAGCTTCTCGACAAAGGATATCGGAAAACCTACACCAACGGTGAATACTTGGGGATTGAAATAGGTGCGAGCAAAGAAGCGGTGCTCAAGAGTATCATCAAGATTGATCATGTAAGTGCCGTTTTGATAAATGGTAAAACTTTCCTATTCGAGCAATTGGTATCCGTTCCCCTTAGCGATAGACCAGACGATGAGCGCTGGGTTGAACTAATGAGCAGCTTGATCTGGGAATTCAGCCCTAATGTCGGCCATAAGTATTTTTGGTTGTCATTTGAACAAAGTAGGTTGGTAAAAATTGAATATGTAAATTACTTTTTTGGTTAGAATGTCTACTACACCCGCACTGACCACATCGGGCGGCCCCTGTTTGCGACCAATGATCTGGGACTGAAAGTGTGTGAGGCATCGTATCTGCCGTTTGGTGGGGTTCACACATCAAGCGGTGCCAAAATCGATCTGCGCTTCCCCGGCCAATGGTTCCAGTCCGAGTCCGGTTTGTTCCAGAACTGGATGCGCGACTATGACCCGACCACCGGGAGCTACATTCAGGTCGACCATCTCGGACTGGTGGATGGCGCGAGTGTGTATGGCTATGCGCGGCAGAACACGGGGAGGTTTACGGATCCGAGGGGGAAAGCGTGCTTTAGCTACGCAAGGCGTGATGGAACAATCGGAATACGGTGCAATAATCGTAGCTCTTACAACCCAACTGGGGAAAGCAGTTTCCCGCAATCCTACAGAAAATATCAATCCAGAATCCGAGTTCTCGCAGTGCAAACGCACTTGTGAAAATTCTTTCGACGTTGATAATTGGAAACACGGACCACACGCTGCCTGCTTTGCAGTTGGTGGGATACTTGCCGCATTTTCAGGCGCAGGGCCAATCGTCAGCGTTCCGGCAAACAGCATGTGTCGCGATTTGATTTGTACTGAACAATGCGCTAATCAATGCGGGTTATTTTAGATGAAAAAATTTCTTCAGTGGACGAGCTTACCCGCAATGTTGGTTGCTGGTTTTCTCCACGACATATATGGTGGTTTTGGAATTGCACTTACCTTCCTTTTGTTACTAATTGCCTTTGTTATTTGGGTCAGAATATCAGAAAAATAACGATGAGAGATTCCAGGCTGCCTCAAGCGAGCACATCAGCTGGCCTGTGTTTGCTACCAATAATTTGGGCCTGAAAGTGTGGGAGGCGTCGTACCTGCCGTTTGGCGGGGTTCATACATCAAGCGGTGCCAACATCGACCTGAGCTTTCCGGGGCAGTGGTTCCAGTCCGAGTCCGGCCTGCACCAGAACTGGATGCGGGATGATTACCGGTTGACGCTGTTGCGCCAGATTGGCCAGCACGCGCATTGCGAAGTTGTGGGCCCACTGCCCGAGGCAACTGGATCATCCGCGCCCGCCGGTGAACACGAGGCAATTTTATTGGCAAAAGTGCAGGATGAAGCAAACCACAAGTTATTCTTGTATTGTGCTGCTGAAATTCTGGGAGGCAGCCGGGACGAACTGATCGAAGAACGCATGCTGGTCAAATAACGTATTCTTCGGTTTTAATTATCCGACGCTGAACTGGGCATATATGGGCGCCGTTGGCTGGCTGATTGATCTTGGAATTATGCTCGATGTGGCATGGCCCGTATCCACACCTTAACCTTCACCGACTTACACAAAACCATACCAGACGCGGTGGTTGCAACCCTTAGCCCGGAAAACACTAAGACCCGCGATATTGATTTCACCCAAGGGCAACATCTGACGTTTCAACGTGATTTTGATGGGGAAGAACTGCGTTGGTTTTGTCGGCCCTGAAAACGGTACTGGTACGGAAACCTAATTCGTTATGTGCACAGGTAAATGCAAACCGCGCCGTGGCCAGCATCATGTTCCGTGCAGAACTGGAAGATTTGGAAAACCATTATCTGAACCGTCTGACTGCTGTCCATATTCTGGGTGCCGGCAGCCCGGGTATTGATCTGTTCACCGGACGGCTGACGCTGATAAATGAGCAACGCTGTTCAAATACCGGATAGATATCGTATCCGTTGATACCACCTATATTTACGCCCTGAAGCAATGATGCGACGACTTCCAAAGCGTTGCACGGTCATGGGTTGACCAGAGGTCAGATCTGTTACGAACAGTTTGCCACCCTCAGGCCTAGCATCGCGCAACCTTCATCAACTTCGATCGGTTCCTAGCCAAACCAAACTGTAGCGGTATCACTCCCCCACATCGCGCCCACAGATTTTTCAGCGCGCCTCTTTGATATTATCGTCATTTGGCGCCCTGGCATCTGGTGGATACACAACAAAATCTTGCATAACAGAACGGTTGGGCAATAAAATGTTAAGTTAATGAATTCTCCGATTGGGCCTTTGCAAAATGACGCAATATTTTCCGATTTCTGTTGACTTCAAAAAAGGACATAGCCTGGATAACCATCGACAACCCACCAGTTAATGCAACTTCTACCGCGGTTCGGGCGGTGCTGGAAAATGCGATATCGCAGATCGCGAATTCACGGGTTGCCGTTCTGGTTTGTGCCGGGTGCTTTCGGAACACAACGCCTGCCCCGTCTGATCGGGATGGAGGCTGCCATTGATATTGCCAGCACCAGCCGCCCGGTAAGCGCGCAGACATTACTGAAACTTGGCGGGCTTGATCTGATCGCTGAAGGTGATCTGAAAACGGCTGCGCGGGAATTTATTACGCATCTGCCAATGCAACCATTGGCGGTTAGCCAGCTCACAGTTGCAGAATTTGACATATCGTTGATTGCCAAAAAACGTCGTGAAATAATAGCGCGATCAAAAGGGCAGGTTTCGCCGATCCATAATATCGACGCGATGGAATGGGCCACATTGCCATATTCCCGTGGTCAGCCATTGGAACGTTCCTTGCATATGAAGTTGCGCGCCACCGCAGAATCCCGCGCTTTGCGATACGCATTATTGCTGAACGCACGGCAGGTAAGCCCGATACAATTGCTGGGGTACAACCGCGCGCAGTTAACCAGGTGGCAATCGTTGGGGGGCGGGTATTGCAACCGCAGTGCTGAATGCTGGCCTGTCTGTGACGTTGATCGAAAAGGATGCCAAAACCTCAGGTGCCGCATCTGACCGGGTGCTTAGCTTGTTGAATGCGCATTGAAACAGGACAGGATCACTGCCGATGCTCTTGAAAATCAGCTTTCAAGGTTCACTGCGACCTGTGACTATAACGACACAGCCGATGCTGACATGGCAATAGAAGCGGTGTTTGAAGACGTCGCGGTGAAGGTCGACGTGTTCCTTGAACTGGCGGAAGTAGTTGCGGGCGAAGGTGCGCGCATAGTCAGCGAAGGCATTGCGGCGCGCATGTTTGATGTGGATATGGTGTAGGTGAGCGGTTACGAATTTCCACGCTGGTGCGGTGGCCCGATGCATTACGCGGACACAATGGGCTGGGACTGTCCAAGATTGCCAATCCATTACTAAATACTAATAAATTACCTTTCTGAAATATTTCTCGCAGCCTGAATTGAATTTTCAAACTGACAGGTGGGCGTGAGATACCGGGTTTCCTTCCTACTTCAAATCCATAGACTGTCTGAATAATTTTCGGAGGAATCAATGAAACATACAATACTAAAAACCACGACAATAATGGCGATCACACTTGCCTTTGCAGGTGAAGCTGCGGCGACGGAATGGAACGTGTCCGTTTGGGGTAAACGGCGCGCCTTTACTGAACATGTTGAACGTCTGGCTGAACTGGTCAGCGAAAAGACCAATGGCGAATTCACCCTGAACATTTCCTATGGCGGTTTGTCAAAGAACAAGGAAAACCTTGATGGGATTTCCATCGGCGCGTTTGAAATGGCGCAGTTCTGTGCCGGATATCACGCCGACAAGAATCCTTCGATCACAGTTCTGGAACTGCCTTTCCTTGGGGTTCAGGATCTGGAACAGGAAATCAAAGTGTCCATGAAGGTTTATGGCCACCCGGCAGTTCAGGCCGATCTGGCGCGCTGGAACGCAACGCTGCTGATGCCAACTCCGCTGCCACAGTATAATATTGTCGGTAAAGGTGACGCGCCGCAAACACTGGCTGATTTTGAAGGGCTGGCTGTTCGCGCCACAGGCGGAATTGGCAAGGCGATGGCGGCTGTAAATGCTGTGCCAACATCGATGTCTGCAACCGAAGTACGTCAGGCGATGGACAGCGGTGTTGTGTCAGCAGTTGCTTTCGCACCACATGCGCACATGGCCTTTGGCACGGTTGAAAATGCTACATGGTGGACGACAAATCTTAACCCCGGCACTGTTAACTGCCCGGTTGTCGCCAACTCAGACGCGTTGGATGCCCTGTCCGATAGCGAACGCGAAGCTTTGCTGGGTTCGATTGACGAATCGCTGGCGCACTATGTTGCGAACTATAACAACAAAACCATGAACGCCTGGGGTCCAAAACTGGATGAAAAGGGTATTCAGCGGATTACCTATGACGAAACTGCACTGGATGCGTTTCGCCAAGCGGTTGCCGGCCCCGCTGCAGCCGCCTGGGTCGAAGCCAACAAGTCCCGTGGGCTGCCTGCGCAGGAACTTTACGATCTGGTGATCGACACATTGGCTGAATAACAGGTTGCCAAATCATGATCACCCGCAGGTCAATCAGGCGGGTGATCCCATACTTTCGAAATCTGAATTGGGGTGGTTATGGCGGTCAGCGGTTCGGTACTTGTAGACAATTCGACCCTTAGCAGGATCGACCAATCACTGCACAAACTGGAAACTGGTCTTGCCTTGATTGGCGGACTGGCTGTTTTTTCCTTGATGATCCTGGCCGTTATCAGTGTCGGCGGTCGTAATTTTTTTAATAGTCCGCTACCCGGATATGTGGACTGGATTGAACAGGCCATGCCGCTGATTGCATTTGTTGGCGTCGCCTATACACAAAGACTTGGCGGACATATCAGAATGGACATTCTGGTCGGGAACCTGCGCGGTCGACCCTTATGGGCCGCCGAATTTGTTTCCACGTCGCTGATGCTTTTACTGATGCTGCTACTTGTGTGGGGATCATTTGCTCATTTCCAACGGGCATTTGATTTTGGTGCACCAAACTGGAGCCGCGATTCCAGCCTGGATATAGGCTTACCTCTCTGGCCGATGAAACTGGTTGTACCGGTAGCATTTTCAGTTTTGTCGCTACGTCTTGCTTTGCAGGTTTGGGGTTTTGGGAGGGCATTTGTCAGTAATGCAAAAGCGCCGGTTGCGGTGCCACTGGTCGAAGACGCCGCAACAATAGCTGCCAACGAGGCTGCGACTGTTTCGGGCCTGGAAGATAATGAGGCGAACTGATGGACTCGATCGAAATTGGACTTATTGTAACCGGGTTTTTGTTGTTCTTAGTGGTGATCGGTACACGGGTTGCATTTGCGGCCGCCATGGCCGGTATGGTTGGGTTGATCTGGATATTTTGGGCCAAGAAAGGCTACGATCCCGCTGATTTTGGTTGGGCGCTGACCGTCGCCGTCAAAACTGCCGGGCAGGTGCCGCACTCAAAAATTTCAAGTCAGGCGCTGTCACTGATCCCGACATTCATTTTAATTGGTTATCTAGCCTATTATGCTGGCTTAACCAAGGCGTTGTTTGAAGCCGCCAAAAGATGGGTCGGTTGGCTGCCCGGCGGCTTGGCGGTATCAACGGTGTTTGCCACGGCCGGGTTTGCCGCCGTATCAGGCGCATCAGTGGCCACGTCTGCTGTTTTCGCACGGATTGCCATTCCGGAAATGCTGCAGCAAAATTACGATAAACGTTTCGCAGCCGGTGTGGTTGCGGCGGCGGGCACACTGGCCTCGCTGATCCCGCCATCAGCTATTCTGGTCATATATGCGATCATTGTGGAACAGGACGTGGGCGCGTTGCTGCTGGCCGGGTTCATTCCAGGGGCTTTTTCCGCGGTAGTTTATGCGGCCCTTGTTATTGGGCTGGCCATCGTAATCCCCGGCTTTGGCCCACCCGTCAAAGGTTTCACCTGGAAACAAAGATTTACTGCCCTGCCAGGGGCTTTCCCAATATTTTTCGTCGTCGCGATCATCATCTTGTTCATCTACAATCCGTTTGGCGGCGACGCCTGGGGAACCCCAACCGAAGGGGGGGCCCTTGGCGCGTTTGTGGTATTTTTAATCGCGCTATATCGCGGTATGCGTTGGCCACAACTTAAGGATGCTTTGTTGGAAACCGCAAAGCTGACTGTGATGATATTCACAATCATATGGGGCGTTCTGATCTTCGTGCGGTTTTTGGGATTTGCAGATCTGCCCGGGGCATTTTCCGACTGGATCACCGGGTTGGATCAGGCACCTATGGTGACGCTCATATTCATTTTGCTGGCTTATGCTGTTCTGGGCATGTTCATGGACGCAATTGGGATGTTGCTGTTGACGCTGCCCGTAGCCTACCCGGCCGTCATCGCTTTGAACGGCGGAATTGATGTTTCGGCAGCGGATAGTGCCTTTGGCGTTTCAGGTCTAGGATGCGGCATCTGGTTTGGCATCATCGTGGTCAAAATGGCGGAACTGGCACTGATCACCCCACCCATTGGCCTGAACTGTTTTGTGGTTGCCGGCGTACGCCCCGACATATCCGTGCAAGATGTGTTCCGGGGTGCTTCCCCGTTCTTCATCGCTGATGCGTTAACCATTGCCGGCCTCATCGCATTTCCAACAATCGTTTTGTATTTGCCGGGGCTTTTGTTGGGGCTTTAGTGCGAAATACTGGTGATCAGGACCGCAATAAAACCTTGTTGGAATCAATAGCCGTGGCAATCCTTTGATAGTGCACCTGCCGCCTGCTGGAGTTTTCAGTTGAACGCAGCAAAACGGTCTGCGCTTCCTGAATGATCTGTATCGCAGCGACATTGGCAGAGGCTTGCGCACCAGGACGGATCGAATGAATGGGTTTGCCAACAGATTTGCGCCGGCCATCCAGTTGAACAGTAAAGTCTTTCTTTTCGTTGTACCGGTCGCGATTGTCCTTCGCGACTTGGTGCAAATCTTCTGACGCCTTGTTTAAAACATCATACACCACGCCATAGTCGCCACCTTTTGGCAACCACCGCGCAATCGCTGCATATTGCACAGCCAGACAATCTATCTTGTATCCATCCGGAACCTGGCGGCACAGGCGTTCTGCAAGCGCAAGTGCATCTGTGATGCTTACGGTTCCGTGATCGGTTGCATGCGGATTGTTAGCTCTTTCCGTATGGCAATTTGCCAGCACGATAACTGCACCACCATCAAACGGAGAATTGGGGCTGATCCCCAAACTTCCCTCTTGGTAACCTGAATCATCTTCATTGTGGCAATCCGCCAACGTGAACTTCGGTTCCATATTCCCAAGCCGTATTGCACCTGGCGCTGTGGCAGCAAAGGTGCTTACCGACGACACCATATTTACAAACATACCTACGGCAATAATTCCTGAATAATTCATCACGAATCTCCCTAAAAACTAATTGTCCAACCCGTAAGCCTTGCGTATGCCCCGCTGGGTTCCGGGGCCAAAGTCACCGTCTATGGTGCCAGTATAAAATGAGTGTTCCTGAAGTTTGCTTTGCAACGCCCGTCTTGTCGGGGCCTTGAACATGTTGGGGCGCTCGCTTAGCAGGTCCAATACATCCTGATTACCGGATCTCAATGCATCATAAAGATAACCGGCCGCGTCAGAAGGGCCTTTGTCGGCAACCAACCCGTCATCTATCAACGCTGCAAAATTGAACATCGCCTGAGGATGGCGCAGGTCCGCCGCACGGGCAAAAAAGGTAAGTGCTTTTTGCGGATTTGAGGTTAGCCCCAATCCACCCTGATAATACATGAATCCCAAATCATTAATCGCATCGGCAAAATCCTGATCAGCTGATTGTTGATAAAAATCAAGCGCAAGGTTTTGATCTTGTTCCATACCGATCCCGGTTTCATATAGTTTGGCAAGTTCAAACTGGGCTTCTGCTGAACCCGCCCGGGCGGCTTCTTGCAGCAATTTCACTGCCTCAGCAGGATCATACCGCGCCTCTTCCGGATTAAGGCGGATATACGCCAGCCCAAGCATTGACCGTGTATCACCACCCCGTGCCAAAACAGCCAGCTGTTGTTCCTGGCTTGGGCGCAGTTCTGACCAGGCGGAACTTCTGTCATCTATCTGCGCTGTAAGTTGCGTTTCGGTTGGCCCCGCAAGAAAAAACGGAGTTCCCGACAGGGAACCATAAGTATGCGGTTCTTGCAGGTTTCGCGTCTCGGTCAGAACCTGATCCCTAATCTGGCGAAACATCAGGCTGATTTCGAGGCCTGGTTGGGAAAGCTTGTCTGCCAGTGCAGTGGCGAAGGGGCTGTTATTTCCAACCCCGTCCAATGCCACTTCTCCGTCTCGTGCTGCAAATGCTACCAGGGTTCCGCGATCGGGTGAAGCTGGTGCCAGACCATTCCCACCACCACGCGTGGCGGTCGAAGAACTATCCGTCGTTGTTTGATTCGATTGTGTTGTGTCCAGCGCATCCCCAAATGGATTATTTCGGCAGGAATCCAATATCACAATGCGCATTTTGCGCGCCCGATCGACCGATTTCATAAAATCTTTCAGGGAAACCGAATATCGCTGAATATCCTTATTCGATTTTGCATTCGCATCTACCGGAACAAGAAAATTTTCACCCTGAACTTCGACGCCATGACCTGCAAAATAGATCAATGCCAAATCTGCAGTTTCCGATTCAAAACTGAATTCATCAATGGTTTTGCGTAACTCATCATGGGGCGCATCTAGTAAGGTAGTTACTTTAAACCCAATTCCATCAAGAGTTTGCGAGATAACCCTGGCGTCGTTCACCGTGTTTTTCAGAGTCCCGATATATTGGTAGTCGGACATGCCAACAACCAAAGCGATGCGTTCTGCAGCTAACGCAGAAGAGGTTATGATCAGCGCTGTAAAAACGGTCAATATTCGGATGAACTGTGTCAGTTCGTCACCTCCAGATTTTACTATCGTCCACTCATCTATCAGGTCTGCAATTCATCGCACTTGTTAAATTTCAGCAACCGATTGGCTTGCGATCGGACCTTAGGTGAATGCGACCTAACACACTACGCTATGAAGCCCTTTAATTTTAAGGGCTTGCGCAAATACCGCAAGCCCATAGTTAAAAATGTTATTTCCCACCGATTGGGTCCAAAAGCAGTAACCGCACGCCTGAACTGAGTGATAATCGCGGAATTTGCAAATCATCACTGCCTCAGACCCAGTTTATTTCAGCAACATTAACAGGGATTGGCGTCCCGTTTCTTGCTGGTTCAGTCCTTCAGTGCCACAACTGCATCACCCTTTTTGAGCGGCAGAAATGGATTCTTCAAGAATATCCAGACCTTCTGCAAATACATCGTCCTCGATCGTGATAGGGGCCAGAAACCGCACTACATTGCCATAAACACCACATGTTAACAGAACCAGTTTGCGCTTTAGCGCTTCAAGCCTCACGCGGTTGGCAAAATCTGCATCTGGCGCGGATCCGTCAGCGGTATTAAATTCTGCTGCGATCATGAAACCGGGCCCGCGAATATCTACAAGCTCAGGGGCGGTGGCCCGGATCGACTCAAGTCGCTGCTTCAGTCGAGAGCCCAGCATATTTGCCCGTGCGCAAAGATCTTCTTCTTCGATCACATCCAGCACTGCATTCGCCGCTGCAATACCCAGCGGATTGCCGCCATATGTGCCACCCAAGCCACCTGATGGAACCGCGTCCATCAGGTCAGCACGACCAGTAACTGCCGACAACGGCAGGCCACCAGCAAGCCCCTTGGCCATGGTCATCAAATCTGCGGACACATCGTAAGCATCCATTGCGAACATCTTTCCTGTTCGGGCAAATCCGGTTTGCACTTCGTCTGCTATCAGGACAATTCCGTGTTCGTCGCACACTGCACGCAGATCACGCACAAATTCTGGCGGTACTGGATAAAACCCGCCTTCGCCCTGCACCGGTTCAAAAATGATCGCAGCTACACGCGAAGGGTCAAGATCTGCCTTGAACAGGCGTTTTAGGTTCGCCATCGCTTCTTGGGCTGGCACGCCGTGCAGTTCGATCGGAAATGGAATATGATAAACATCCGGCATCATGGCACCAAATCCGGCTTTGTAAGGTACCACTTTTCCGGTCAGGCTCATGCCCATAAAAGTTCGACCATGAAATGCACCACCAAAAGCAATTACAGCAGGGCGGCCTGTAGCTGCGCGGGCAACCTTGATGGCATTCTCAACTGCTTCAGCGCCTGTCGTCAGAAATATGGTTTTCTTGTCGAAATCACCTGGCGCCTTGTCATTCAGACGTTCAGCCAGGCGAACATAGTTTTCGTACGGCAAAATCTGATGGCAGGTGTGGGTAAATGCACCGAGCTGTTCTTCCACCGCCGCAATGATTTTCGGATGGCGATGTCCGGTGTTAACCACCGCAATACCGGCAGCGAAATCAATGTAACGATCCCCTTCAACATCCCAAACCTCTGCGTTCTGGGCACGAACCGCATAAATCTGCGTCATCATTCCAATGCCCCGGGCGATTGCGGCATCTCGACGGTCGGAAACTTCTGAATTCAGCATGTTAATTTCCTTAAAACAACAGCGACCTGAAGTGACTGAAATTGGTGATTCTTTCGAGCTTTTTAAGTTGTATGGTGATTTATTAAACGAGAAAAGGCTGCTTCTTTCCTTTTATATCCTGTTGCAACACCGGGTTTGGATCAACAGTGCTGCGGATATCAATCATGGCTAACTCACCATCCGACCAACCGCCTAGGCCTTCGTATGCGCAACCTGCCCGAACAGGCCGGGCTGTCACAAAGGGTATTGGGCAAGCGGGCCGAAGTCAGAAATTCAATGGTATCATTGAGAAAGTCCGACAAAATAAACCCTTCTGTCGGCGCCCTTAAACAATTATTGGACGACATTCCAATGGGCTTAGTGTGTCTTACGTCAGCGCTTGTGAGACAGATTAGCGTTATTGCGGAAAGGCTGATTTCTGGTTCAACGTAACCCTCATGGAGTGAAGATGAACAAGAAATCAGGAAGCAGCTAAGGGTGTGGGGACACCCGTGATCTTTATGGATCAAGGGCAATTAGAGGCACATCCCCAACAACTAAATTGAGAAAGGAATACGCGATCAATGCCATATTTTAACGCCGCTAGTCATGGCTTGCCAGACCTAAGTGTATATGAAGCAATGATAGATTTCATGAAGCTGCAGGCGCAGTCAGCATCAGGGGCAATCACATCAGAAGCTAATGGTAAGCTTATTGATGCGAAAAAGGCTGTTGCATCAGTTCTATCATCACCTGTCGACCAATTGGGTTTTGCATCAACAACAACTGCGGCTTGGCACGCTGTCGTCGGTTCGCTTGATCTGGCTGATAAGCGTGTCTTAGTCACAGAACATGAATGGGGTGACTATTATCGCTTACTTTCTAAACGTGATGATGTTGACGTCCAGGTGTTACCGGCTTTGGACTTTGCAAAACCTGACTTATCATCGTGGAAAGACCTAATTGACGATGATGTTGCCGCAATATTTGTTCCTATGGTTACAAGTATTGCCGGGTACAGGTACCCTATTGAAAATATCGGTGCTCTACCACGTCCAGCACGCACAAAGTTGATTGTGGACGCAGCGCAGGCGCTTGGGCAAACAGAGGTCAATGTTTCACTTCTTAACTGCGATGCAATCATATCTACATGCCGCAAATGGTTACGGGGGCCACGCCAAACGGCCCTGTTCTGGATTAGTGATTCATGGGGTAACGGTTTGACTATTTCCGCGTCTGAGCTTGCGCCACCCGATCAAAATCAAGCTTTACTCGTTGGATTGGGTGCGGCGGCACAATGCTTGTTAGGGCATTCCATAGACGACATTGAGAAACAACTAACCTCTCAGGCACAGGACCTAAGATCTTGGGCAATAGCGAATGAAGTTCGCGTTTATGGCGAAGCAAATGCGCGCTCGGCAATTGTTTCCTTAGATCTGGGGGAACCGGACCTAAACAAGGTAAACAGCACTTTTGAAAGGGACGGGATTATTGGTAAAATTGTGAACGTTCACAAGGTCGAGCCGTTACAAATGGGAAAAACCGGACCGAAAAACGTGCTTCGGCTATCAGCACATACATATACGTCAGACGCTGAAATTAATAAGTTGAAAAGTGCGATAGAGAGCGGGCTCTAAGCAATAAAATCTTCCCTTTCTTGAATCTTATTCCAACATTCACGGCTTAAACTTCCGCCCTCGCGCGCGGCACTAAGGCAGCTCAGATCGCTTTTTTCGTCATTTAGGTTCTCGGGTTTCATGAACATCTTGTCTCGGCGTCCACGAAACCGGCAACAAGCCAGACATTGTAGTTCGGTATCTTAAACAGGCATATAGCCGATCCTACCAGCGCCAGCCGGTAGTCGATCAGGCAGTTCCAGAGCGGATCCTTAAAATCGAACTTCGTCTTCGATTAAGTTCGCCGAGAGAAGCTCCAGAAAGGTCTTTGTTTTTCGTGGGACGCGCGTGCGACCGAGATAGCTTGCGTAGGCGTGGACAGGTGGACAGTCCCAATCCTCAAAAAGCCGTACCAGCCGCTCGGCATTGACGTCGCTACTGCTCATGACATTGGGAAGCAGGCCCACGCCCATTCCGGCCACGACGAGTTCGCGCACCATACCGATATTGTTGGCAACGACGCGCGGTTCCCAGCCAAGTCCTTTATCTTCATTGTCCCCCGGCACCGTGTCATCGCTCAGAATATTCCCCCATATCCCCTCTTCGAGCTGATGGTTGTTGACGATGATATCAAACTTGGCCAAGTCGGATTTCCGGCGAGGCACCCGTACGCTTTCCAGGTAGGAAGGGGCGACGTATAGGCCACGGGAGATTGACGAGAACTTGCGGACCGGAAGGGTCATGTTTCGCGGTGGTAAGAGGTTGATAACCACATCGTATGGCTCGTCCCTTACATCAACCCAACGGTTGTTGATATCCAGCACCAGCCGGATATCGGGATGCGCGCGACCGAATGCAGCGACGAGGCTGCTCAGCCAAGCCACGCCGAAATCAACAGGAAAACTGACGCGCAGAACACCGCTCAGCTTGGATTGAAGTGCTGCCACCTGAATTCCGGCGTTTTCCAGTTCGGTCACAACGCTTTGGGCGTGACCGTAGATGACCCTGCCGATCTCGGTCATAGAAGAACTGCGCGTACTGCGTTGCAAAAGCTTGGCACCGACCTGATGCTCTAGCACGGTGACCTTCCGGCTGATCGTGGATTTGGGTATGTTCAGCTTCTGTGACGCGGCCGAAATGCTACCAGCATTGGCAACTTCATAAAACAGTATAAGCGCATTCAAATCCGCCCGTCCCGACATCGTTCTTATCCTCAAGCCCAGTAGAACCGAGACTGTTCAGCCTCGAACAATCCGGATGGTTTCCTGTCTCTGTGCCGAAACAATCGCCATAAACCGATGTTGAAACAAGCCAATATCACATTCTTCAGCGATTCCCATGGCTCCATGAAACTGGATCGCCTCTTTGCAAGCACGCTCTGCCGCGAGAGAGGCCGCGCGCCAAGCCGTCCGCACGGCGAAATCGCGCTGCTGACCATCGTAAGCGCGAGCCGCCTCAAAGATCACCGCATCACCGGCAGAATTCGCGATATGGATATCGGCCGAGCGGTTTCGCAGCACCTGGAAACTCGACAGGGGTTTGCCGAACTGCTTGCGCAAATCGAGATGGGCGCGCGCGCGATCAAAAACTTCGGCAGCCAACCCAGACAGCTCGGAGGCCTGCAACAGGCGCACCAACGACGCGGGATAAACACCTGTCGCGGTCTGGCGCGTGTTTTCTCCTGCCTTGGCCAGGATCGCGCGCCCGGTTGTCCCGCCATCCCGTGTGGGCCAGGCGTCAATCGTCAAACGTGGGTCGTCGCGCCTCACAACATGAATTGCGCGACTTTCCTCAACCATGATGAGGACATCGGCCAAGCCGATGCCTGGCGTCAACGCGCTTTCGAGCCCGTCCGCCCTGGATTGCACAGGTACTGCCAGGACCACCTCTTCGCCACTAATTGCGCGTTCCAGCAGCGCGGTCATCCCCTTGAGTTCCGACAGGAACAACGCCGTAGCAATTGAGAGAGCGATAGGTTCGGGTGCAACAAACCGTCCGATAGTGCGCGTCAGCACCAGAGCGTCGCGCAGTTCGCGGCCAAGCCCGCCGAATGCTTCCGGCACGAGGATACCGATCCACCCCTGCTCTGCGGCCGTCCGCAAAAGCCCGCTGTCGGTCTGCCTCCCGTCTGCGGCACCGTCCCGCACCCGGGCCAAACCACCGTGTCTGGTCAATGTCGCAACTGCACTATCGACGATCATTTCTTCCTGTGGTTCCCAAACGGGCATTTTCAGTTCCCCCGGTTCATTTCAAGAACCCGCGTCGCGAGAATGTTGCGTTGGATGTCATTACTGCCACCGTAGATGGTCAGACGTCGCGACTGCAAGAACAGCTCGTTGACATCTAGGCGGTTGCCGTCGATTTCGGGGGCCCGGACCAGCCCTGCCAATGCGCCTGCAGCCTCTTGGGCCCGGTCGAGAATTCCTTGGGTGGATTCCGTGGCCAGCACCTTGAGATAGCAACTCTCATGAGGAACGGCGCAGCCTTCCACCATCCGGTCGCTGGAATCAAGGAATGCCGCAGTGACCGTCTCAACCTCCATGCGCGACAGCTCCAGTGGGCCGTCCCAATCGCCTCGCACTTCTTCCGGCATGGCGGCGACAAGCCTACTCAAGCTGACTAGTGCGCGATTGGCCTGTAGCGGAGAACCAATTTGCAGGCGTTCCTCGTCAAGGAGCGCCGTTGCGACGGACCAGCCGTCGCCGATTTCTCCCACGATATTTTCCAGTGGTACCTCAACTGAGTCCAGAAATACCTCGGCGAATTCCTCATCACCGGCGATGGTTCGGATTGGGTGCCGGGTGATGCCCGGGGTCGTCATGTCAATCAGAACGAAAGTGATGCCTTTGTGACGCTCCGGCCCCGTGCGCACCAGCGCGAACATCCAGTCGGCATGGTGGCCCCAGGTAGTCCATATCTTGTGGCCATCTATAACCAGCCGGTCACCTTCCACTCGGGCCCGTGTCGAAAGTGACAGCAAATCCGAGCCGGCATTCCGCTCAGAATAGCCCTGGCACCACGTCGACGCGCCGCTAAGGATCCGTGGCAGATGTTGGCGTTTTTGCTCAGGGCTCCCGCGCTTGATAAGCAACGGACCGATGTGGTTCACCCCTTGCGTCGGTAGTTCCGGGGCACCGGCGCGCGCGAGTTCCTCCATCAGAATTACCTGCTCTACTGCGCTTGCCCCCATGCCACCTTCGGCGACTGGCCAGTGCGGCGCGATCAGGCCCTTTTCCGACAAGGCTTCGTACCAAGGCCGGATCTTGTCCGGTTTGGGCCGGAAAGCCAGGTAGCGAAGATCGTCAGGCAACGCGTCCTTCAGCCAACTGCGCACTTCGGCGCGGTACCGGCGTTCGGAAGATGTTTCGGTTCGCATCATGTCTGGGCCTCATCGTCGTTGTCACGCACGACGCCTATGTGTTGGTTAATTCGGTCACCAAATCGATCTTGCGCACCTTGCCGGATGCGTTGCGCGGCAAAGCGTTCCGAAAAAAGACGTGTTTCGGTTTCTTGTAGCTAGCGATATTGGCACGACAGTGAGCTATAACCTCGTCTGCGGACGGAGGCGTGACGTCGGGCTTGTGCTCGACTATCGCAGCGACCGCCTCCCCATAAACGGGGTCGGGCAGGCCAATCACGGCCACATCCTGCACGCCTGGAAGCCCGCGAATGGCAAGTTCGACTTCTTTCGAATAGATGTTAAGCCCACCGGACAGGATCATGTCCTTCTTACGGTCAACAACATAAAGGTAACCCCCCTCGTCGAAACGGGCCAGGTCGCCAGTGTGACACCAGCCATCAGTCAGCGTTTGCGCCGTCTGTTCGGGCTGGGCGAGGTATTCTTTCATAACAGTGAAAGCGCCGGGCCGACCAGCGCGCACCCAGAGTTCACCCACTTCGCCAAGTTCCACATCGGTACCGGAATCGTCGACAAGCCGCACTTCGACGCCAGGCGAAACTCGTCCCACCGAGTCGGGATGAGTGAACTGCTCTTCATGCAAAAGGGTCGTCACGCCGCCTGCTTCGGTCATCCCGAAGAACGAGATCATGGACGCGTCCGGCATAAGCTCAAGCAAGCGAGCCTTGAGCTTGACAGGAAATGCTTCACCAGTGACCGTCAACATGCGCAGAGATGCAGCCTTGTGGGGTGCCTTCTCCAACTCGGGCATCATGAGGCGGCACATCGTGGGCACCATTCCAAAAACGGTTATCTTCTCGCGCTCGATGATATCGAGTATCTTTTTCGACTCGAACTGGTTTTCGATGACAATGGTCGCGCCCAACATCATCGCGTTCACCAACCGCCCCATCCCGGCGCGGTGTGCCATGGGTGCAACGACAAGATAGCGATCCTCGCCACTGATCCCCCATTCAACGGGGTTGATAAACCCGTGCTGAATCAGAAGGTTCGCGTGGGTCAGAACCGCGCCTTTCGGCCTTCCCGTGGTACCCGAAGTATAAATGACAACAGCTTCGTCCTGTTCGAGTGGAAGGCTCGGAAAAGGTTCAGGTGCGGTGTCTAGTAGGTCTTGAAAGGCAAGGGCACCGTCGAGATCGCCATTGGCGACATAGAGAGTAACGTTCGGCCGGTCCGCGACCACCGTATCGCGCACGCCGCTGGCGACGTCAGCATTACAGATGATCACAGCGGCGTCGGAATCGTCACAGAC
>Ga0209344_10002721_pt1 | contig 18964 bp, 14 predicted proteins | sample Cruoilmetagenom6_FD_187293 | JGI IMG/M metagenome (GOLD analysis project Ga0209344, IMG submission 187293) | Oil polluted marine microbial communities from Coal Oil Point, Santa Barbara, California, USA - Santa Barbara Oil Seep Sample 6 (SPAdes)... | ecosystem: Environmental > Aquatic > Marine... | reverse complement strand
ATACGTGACAAATATTGCGCGATTTATTAATAATGGTCATACAAATTGTATCCCGATCATCGATAATTACGAGGAGATTGATTTGTTATCAAATGAGATTAAAGGCAACTATCAAATTGGCATTAGAATTGCTTCGGAAGAAGAACCTAAGTTTGAATTCTATACCTCTCGTTTAGGCATAGGCTATAAAAACATTGTTCCTTTTTACCAAAAGCAAATTAAAGACAACCCAAAGGTAAGTCTAAAAATGCTGCACTTTTTTATCAATACAGGAATCCGCGACAACGCGTATTATTGGAATGAACTGCAGAAGTGTTTAAACGTGTATATCAGCCTAAAAAAAGTGTGTCCAACCTTAAATAGCTTAAATATTGGGGGTGGATTTCCAATAAAAAACTCCCTAGGCTTTGATTTTGACTATGCGTATATGATTGATGAAATCATCAACCAAATTAAGGTTACCTGTGAAGAAGCCGAGGTAGCCGTTCCTGATATTTTTACAGAATTTGGCAGCTTTACCGTGGGAGAAAGTGCAGGGGCGATTTATGAGGTGCTGTATCAAAAACAGCAAAACGACAGAGAAAAATGGAACATGATTGACTCTTCGTTTATTACAACGTTGCCAGATACATGGACCATCAACAAGCGATTTGTAATGCTCCCTATTAACCGATGGAATGATACCTACGAACGTGTATTGTTGGGAGGGCTGACGTGTGATAGCGATGATTATTACAATAGTGAGCAACACATGAATGCCATTTATTTACCAAAATACCACAGAGAAAAACCGCTGTATATTGGTTTTTTTAATACCGGTGCCTACCAAGAAAACATTAGCGGATTTGGTGGCCTACAACACTGTTTAATTCCCTCTCCTAAGCATATCTTGATTGATAAGAACGAAGATGGAACCCTGAAAACAAGTTTATTTAGTGAACAACAAAAAAGTGAAGAGTTATTAAAAATTTTAGGTTATGAAGACTAAATCCTATGCAGGTATCCCTGAAAATTACGCCAAATTAGAAAATTCTAAAATTGTCTTAATCCCCGTACCATACGACGGAACAAGTACGTGGCAAAAAGGAGCTGACAAAGGCCCTGAGGCCTTTTTAAACGCTTCAGAAAACATGGAACTCTATGATATTGAAACCGATTCTGAAGTGTATCTACAAGGCGTTTATTTAGCCGATGCAGTAACTGAAAATAGTAGTCCCGAAGCCCTAGTGAACCAAGTTCACAAGGTCACAAAACACTATCTATCTAAGAATAAATTTGTCACCTTAGTAGGTGGAGAGCATTCCTTATCCATTGGAACCATCCGTGCTTTTAATGAAAGCTTTGATAATTTAACCGTACTTCATATTGATGCTCACGCTGATTTGCGACCTTCATACGAGGGGACAAAATACAATCACGCATGTGCTGTTTTTGAAGCTAGCCAAGAAACCAATTTAATTCAGGTGGGTATTCGCTCTATGGACCGTATTGAAAAAACAAGTATGGATCTCGATAAAACCTTTTTTGCACATGAAATGGTTGAAGATGACAGCTGGATGGATGCGGCGATAGACTGTATGACAGATCACGTTTTTATTACGTTTGACTTAGATGCCTTAGATCCTGCTATCCTTCCCGCTACAGGGACGCCCGAACCAGGAGGATTACTATGGTATGAAACCTTGGCCTTTTTAAAACTTGTTTTTGAAGAGAAAAATGTGGTGGGATTTGACTTGGTAGAGCTCTGTCCAAATCCACAGCAAAAGTCGTCTGACTTTTTAGCCGCCAAACTCTATTATAAAATGTTGAGTTATAAATTTAAAGATCAGGATTCTGACGAAGCCTACGATTATTCATACGAAGCTGAACGACAAAAAAAGAACACCCCTAAATTTAATGATGATGATTACTAAAGGCCCCATAAGCACATTTATTGAAAAGTATTATCTCCACTTTAACGCAGCGGCGTTGGTTGATGCCGCAAAGGGATATGAAGCAAAGCTTAAAGAGGGAAGCAAAATGTTGGTTTCCCTAGCCGGTGCGATGAGTACCGCCGAAATTGGAAAAATAGTTGCAGAAGTGATTCGGCAAGATAAATTGCATATTATTTCGTGTACTGGTGCCAACTTGGAAGAGGATATCATGAATTTAGTGGCGCATTCGCATTACAAACGAGTACCAAATTATAGAGATTTAACACCACAAGACGAATGGGATTTACTCGAAAAAGGGTTGAATCGCGTAACAGACACCTGTATTCCAGAAGAAGAAGCCTTTAGACGCTTACAAAAACACATTGTAAAAATCTGGAAAGAAGCCGAAGCCAACGGCGAGCGCTATTTTCCACATGAGTATATGTACAAATTATTGCGTTCTGGAGTTTTAGAACAATACTATGAAATTGATCTAACGAATTCATGGATGTATGCCGCGGCAGAAAAAAACCTTCCTATGGTGGTTCCAGGATGGGAAGACAGTACGATGGGTAATATTTTTGCTAGCTATGTCCTTAAGGGAGAACTTAAAGCAAGTACCGTAAAATCAGGAATCGAATACATGACTTTCTTAGCAGATTGGTACACCAACAATGCAGAAAATGGGGTTGGGTTTTTTCAAATTGGTGGCGGTATTGCAGGGGATTTTCCTATCTGTGTAGTTCCGATGCTTACGCAGGATATGGAACAGGAAGATACCCCTTTTTGGAGCTATTTCTGCCAAATAAGTGATTCTACCACCAGTTACGGATCGTATTCAGGGGCAGTTCCCAATGAAAAAATCACTTGGGGTAAGTTAGCTATGGATACCCCTAAATTTATCATAGAAAGTGATGCAACCATTGTGGCCCCCTTGGTCTTTGCCTATTTATTAGGCATGTAACTGCTATTCACTCAACCTTTTTAATAGTGAGTAACCATCCGAACTAGCGGATGGTTACTTAAGGTAATCGCTGTTGTATTTCTGTTTATAACCCCCGGGGATCATGTTAATAAATCAGCCATTCACAGCAACACACATCACTATTTTAATTTACATTTGTGCATGGAAAATAAACCAAAATCGAGCCTTGTAATTCTTTCGTTCTTTTCAATTTACGTAATTTGGGGCTCAACCTATTTGCTAAATAAAATTGCTGTAAGCGAATTAGCCCCGTTTATGTTGGCAAGCCTTCGGTTTATGGGAGCAGGCGTGCTCATTTTCATCCTTTCCAAACTCATGGGGATCTCTTTAAAACTGACAAAAAAACAATTTTTAAATACCGTATTTGCAGGCTTGTTATTTTTAACCATTGGCAATGGGGTAGTGGTCTGGGCCTTAAAATATATCGACAGTGGTTTTGCTGCCCTTGAGATTTCAGCGCAACCCTTAGTGGTACTTTTACTCATGCTTATTTTGCAAGGAAAACGAATTCAATTGATGTCTATGATTGGCGTTATTTTGGGCTTTGTAGGGATTTATTTATTGGTAAGTCAACAACAGGTGCTTAGTCAAGAAAATTCGATAGTTGGCATGCTAATGATCTTTTTCTGTATGATTTCATGGGGCTACGGAAGCTTATTTGTAGCGAAGGCAGATTTGCCTAAAAATTTCTTTGTCAACACAGGATATCAAATGCTTACGGGAGGTGCGATGTTGTTTATTGCAAGTTTAGCGTTTGGCGAAACCTGGGTGCCTTTAGCGGCTTGGTCAAGCGAGGTAAAACTATCCATGGTGTTGTTGGTGCTTTTTGGGTCTATAGTTGCTTTTACGGCTTTTAATTACCTTCTTAAATTTGTTTCCCCTGAAAAGGTAGCCACCTCTACCTATGTCAATCCCATTGTGGCCCTCTTACTGGGGTGGTATTTTTTAGATGAAGTAATAACCGGACAGTCTATATTGGCGGCAGGCATTCTACTTACTGGGGTTTATTTCATTAATTCTAAAAAGAAACTCATGCTTTTTGCACGGTTTAAAAAATAAGGAAGCGTGAGGGGAGAACATAAAACACGCTGTTCTTATGCGTTAAATAATCAATCGTACTTCTCCTAATTCTTCAAGTTTATAGGGAAATGTATCGCCTGGCGAGCCGATAAACATAAAGTTTATTGGAATGTTCCAACGTTTAGATAATTCCTTAATCTTATCGGGACAAAAGCTACCTTCTTCAATGACAAACTCAATTTCAATAGATGGATACGCCCGATCTAACACTGAAATATCGCTTTGTAAATTAGTTTGTACCTGGTGGACTTCATTGGCTACCGAGACTATTTTTAGTCGCCGTGTGTTTTCATTTTTAATGATATAATCAATTACTTTATTGATAGTGGCTACATCATCGTGATTAGTAAAAAAGACAAACTGCTGAGAATTCACCTTAAATATGGCTTTATTTATATTAATCTTAAATCTGTTAAAGATGGGTTGATTAGTTGGGGTAATATAATTTAAAATCCATAAGAACCCCTTTAATGCAAGAGTTCTATACAGCATAAAACCTACAACCAGAAGGGTTGGAATAAGGTATTCCATAAAGATGACTAAATAGGGAGGATTCATCATGATATTTCCCACCAAGGCCGTAGCAATACTGAGAATGCCAACAACTAGGGCTATCCAGCCAACTCTTTCGGGCCGTGGTAAATTATGCCGGTTTATTTTTAACAGCATGTTTCCAATGCCAAATAAAATCATTACCCCTAAAAAAGCAATGGTATACACCCCTGCCAAGGCTTCTAATTCGCCTGAAGTCATCAAGAGAATTGACGTACACAACAGAAAAAAGACCACAAATATAAAATGTGGCGTACCGCGTTTATTGCGGTGTAATAAAAACGCAGGTAATATACGATCTAAAGCCATCCGCTCTACGAGTCCGCCCACCCCCACAAACGATGTGAGGACGGCGCCGCTGAGTACCAAGGCGGCATCAATGGCAATTACATAAAACAAGAACGATCCCCCCGCGGTATTTCCCATAAATGATAAGAGGGTGTCTGGATTGTTGTGAATGGCACTCATGGGTAAAATTGCCAAGGCCAAAAAAGCGATGAGCGGATTAAATATGGTAACAATGATCCACATATTCCTTAGGGTTTTTGGAAAAACGCCAGGCGCCTGTTCTTCTACATAGTTTGCCGAACTTTCAAATCCACTAATTCCCAACATTGCGGCTGCAAAGCCAAAGAACAATGCCGTTGTGATTCCGCCCGTTACCGGGAGTTTAAAATTCTCAAGCAAGGTTGTAAGTCCGTGTTGGCTAAAGTAAACCAGACAAAACAAACAGAGAACTACTAACGAAGAGAGGTGGAAAATAAAAATAAGGGTCGCCACCTTAGCAGATTCACTAATTCCTAGAATTACCAAGACCATAAACAGTAAAAGTAGGCCTATGGTAGTGGGAATTACGGGGATAGCTGGGACTAAATTATGTACGTATTTAATGGCCTCACTGGCAGAAATAACAGCCGTAGCCATATACGAGAGTACCGTAAGTGAAGCCGCAAAAGAAGCGGTAGATTTTCGAGTAGTGTTTAATAAGGCATTATAGGCTCCTCCATTTAAAGGTAGTGCACCAACTACTTCCCCATAAATTTTTCTAAAGATATAGAGTACACCAGAAACGATTAATAAGGAAATCCATGCATATTGACCAGCGTAAACAATGGCTAATGCTGATACATACAGACACGAAGAACTAATGTCGTTTCCACAAATAGCAGTGGCTGCTAGTTGATTGAGTTTTTTCTTCATTTGATGTTCTTTGCACAATCAAAGTTAGAGAATAATGTAATGGAAACCATATAAAATAAGGTGAATCCTTTCCTTATTAGCAATCGCTTCTCTAGAACAGTTAAAACTGGATTTATTTTTGGGAATGCCAGGTCTATTTGAGGGTAAATCTACTGCGAAATGTTTGGTTCAGACCGCCCTAAAGGAATAGCAGCGGTACTAATTCATGAAATTATTGTAAATTTAGTTGTTTAAACAGTGCTGAATGTCACCAGATCATCCACATTACCTTCGTTACCGAGAAGAATTACACTATGCTTTTTTTGAGCAAAAACTAAGTCGGATTGAAATTCATGAACTCTTAGGCCTGATGACTTGTGAACATTGGAATGCAGGAATTTACAAATCAAACGCCGCCGTAAAAAGTCAGATTCATTTTATTATTAATGGACGCGTTAAAGCGTTTCAAATTCACCCCCTTAGCGGAAAGGCCCACACCCTCTTTATGGGTACAAAAGGTGATGTATTTGACGTAATGAATATACTCGATGATGAACAGCACGACCTCAGTTGGGAGACCATAGATTCCCTTGAACTACTCAATCTTCCGGTAGCGCAGCTGCGATTGTGTTTACAACGTTTTCCCAACATGAATATGTGCTTTCTAAAGTATTTAGGCAAGCAAATGCGCCTATTAGAACATGAGGTAACCGATATTGCACTGTACAATACCCTGACTAGATTATCAAACCTACTCTTAAACCATATCAATCCTAACACACAGCAATTAGAACTCATTGACAACCTACCCAATGATGAAATTGCCAGTCTAATTGGTACTACGCGTGCCGTAGTAAACAGACAGATTCAAGTACTTAAAAAATGTGGGGCTATTCGGGTTAAGCGCAAGCACATTTATGTAGCAAACCGTAAACTTTTACAAGCGTTTGCCGAAGAAAAGCGCGGGTCTGAACAGTAGGACTGTGCGCACGCTTTAACTGCTACTAAAGTAGTTTTCAAGTCGATTAATTCCCTGTATTTTTATCGTAAATTAATAAGCAGCTTCTATGAAAACTACAGCAAAACGTCGGTATCTATTTCATCGCGAGACTTGGAGTCAAAATCAATTTTCATGGTTTTATGGGGGAGTGCTGTTTCTCATTTGTGTACTCTTTGGCGTACTCCTTAACCTGTTAGGAATCTATGAATCTACTGCCTATAGAGCCGTTAACGGCGTCTTTGTGATTGGCATCATGTTCTTGGTTATTTGGGATTACCTTCGGGTTAAACAAGAGCAGCTTTTAATGATTGACTCGTTTTTTATGTGTTTACGTACGGGATTTTATTTCTGTATGCTCTTTATACCAACCATAATCATCTTTTTTTCGGTAAATCAAGCCGATTTGGCCATCGCGAAAGCGACTGAAACCCATGGGTCTGGGATGACTATTTTAGAAATTGCCCTATCTTCTGGCTTTGAATATATGGCAACTACGGCGTTATTTGGATTAATTGCCTCGGCATCGGTCATCCCTAAAAACGAACATCCTCATCACGGGTCTGACCAACCTCCAACAGAAGCGGTGTAAGTTCGCTTTCCAAGGATGGCCCTTTACGCCCTGAGAAAATCAGGTAGAAAGGTAATGACCGAAGCGCGTGTAAGTCTCCCTAACTTAGCGAAATTTTGTATCTTTAACTGTGTTTATGCTTCCTAGGTATGGCCTGCTGTGTATGCAGATGAACCTAGCGTAACGCATCCTATTATAACACAATAACCTTTAAAAACACAGACATGAAAAAAATATGTATTGCTTTAGACACAAGTCCCGCAGCCGAAAAGATTGCGAAGACGGGCTATGAATATGCCAAATTAATGAATGCCGAACTCACCTTAGTCCATGCCGTTTACGACGCGTCTTTTTATGTAAGACATTATGACCCCATTATGGGATACAGTGGTCAGTTAACTACGGGGCAAGGATCATTGGTTGAGAATTTCAAGGCAGAATCGGCTAAATTTTTAGCAGCTACGGTTAACTTTTTAGGTGATAACAACATTAAAACAAAGGTATTACTTGGTGATACACATATTGCAATTTTAGATTTTGTACACGAGCATAACTTTGATTTATTGGTGATTGGTTCACATAGTCACAGTGGTTTTGAAAATTTGGTGATGGGTAATATTGCGGTAAAAATTGTTAAACAATCCGAAATTCCGCTGCTAATAATTCCCATTAAAAATGAAGCCTAACAAGTAGTATTCGTATAATCTTACGATTAATCTACATAAAGGCTTAGTTCAAATAAAGGATGTTGATAACCAGGCTTAACAATCCCTTTTAAATTACATATGATAAGGTAGTATAAAATGGTTTTGGCGGGATAGAGGTCAAACATGGGGCCTTGTTTAAAAGCGTGGTTATTTAGACGCGTAAAGTTGAGTTCGGTAACCAATTCAATATTTATGTTTGATTCAATAATTCCCTCATCTTGTGCTTCTTCTAACAAGTTCAATAAAATAGAGCTACTTAAATGTGCTCTAAACCTATCGAACAAATCACTCGCTGCCGGATAATATTTTTTTAGACCATAAAGAAAAGAGGGTTTGAAATTACTAATAATTTCAAACCCTCTTTTATAAATTAAGATGATACATTCAATAGGATCGTGACAACTACCTAGAATAGCATCAATATCTGCCTGATAATTCTGTAATAAGGTATCCACACTTTGGGTTACCAAATCCTCTTTACTATCAAAATACTGATAAATCGTCTTTTTTGAAATACCCAATAGTTTAGACAGGTCAGTTAAAGTAACCGTCTTACTTCCAAATTGAGTAAAGTTCTTAATAGAACATTTCAAAACATCCGCTTTTGTAATCATCGCTTTACTATTATTGCCAACCACCCCCTAGGGCTTCATACACATTAACTACACTTAACAATTGTTGCAATTTACTTTCAATAACAGACAATTCTGCCGTGAGGGCATTTTGTCGTGCGGTCAATACATCCAAATAGGTGAGGTACCCATTATTTAAGAGTACTTCAGAATTTTGTTCAGCCATGCGTAAAGCTTCTACTGCCTCCTGGCGATAAGCAAGCTTTTCGGCTTCCGCTTTTTGCGTGTACAATGCATCAGACACTTCTTTCCCAGCCACTAGCAACTCTTGTTTAAAATTTAACAAGGCTTGTTCTTGTTGTGCTTGAGCCACCTCGTGGTTGGTTCTAATTTTTCGCTGATTAAACAAGGGTTGTGTCAAGCCTCCAATCAAATTTGCAAACAGTGAATTGGCATTAATCCACTGATCAATGTCTAAACTTTGAAATCCACCCGACGCCGTTAAGGTCAGCGAAGGATAAAATTCGCTACGTGCCACATTGGTTAATTCAAAGGCCGAAATTAGCTCGTATTCTGCCGCCATCACGTCAGGTCGATTATGCAAGAGACTAGCGGGGTATCCTACCGAAATTTGGCTTGGAATTACTTGTTGATCAAGTACCGTACGTTGAATTTTCTGTGGGCCTTTTCCCAAGAGGATACTCATGGTATTTTCTAGGGTAAAGATTTCAGTTTCAAGATCAACCTTAAGGGCTTGTGCATTTTTATATTGAGCAATGTATTGATCAACTGCAACTTGGGTCACCTGACCGGCTTCTTTTAAATCTTTAATCGTGCGTATACTTTTAGCTCTACTCTCAATGGTAGCATTGGTCACTGCAAGTTTAGCATCTAAGGCCACCAAGCGATAATAGGTAGAAGCAATGGCTGCAATTAAATTGGTTTTTACCAATTGATGCGCCGCTACACGTTGTAAATATTTTGCTTGGAAGGAGCGTTTTCCACTTCGTATCTTACCCCAAATATCTGCTTCCCACGCTAAGTTAGCAGTTAACTCATATTGGTCTGTAGACCGATCAGATAAAAAGCTTCCAAACTGACTGTTTTTACTAAGCTCTTGATGCGTGAGCGTAGCCTTTGCATTCAAGGTAGGTAAATATCCTGCTTTCCCTTGTTTAAGGTAGGCTTCAGCCGCAGCAGTTTGTTGGATTGCCACACGAATATCAAGGTTATTGGTCAGTCCCTCCTTAATATAGGTAGTTAAATACGAATCGGTAAACAACTGATCCCAAGCGATATCTGCCACTGAGATTGAATCAGAGGCTTCAGGAATCGCGCGGTACAAGGCTTCCGTTTCTTCAAGAGATGGTCTTGTGTAATCTTTGGCAACAAAACAAGAGCTCAATACAAGTGCCATGGCGATGACAAACGGGTATTGTATATAGTTCATTTTTCTCATTATTCAGTAATTTTTGTAGGATCAACTTCAGTGTTTACAACGGGTGCACCCGTGATTTTCTCTTGAAGCCATTGAAATATGACAAAGAGAATGGGAATGGCAAAAATTCCCAAGACCGTACCGATTAACAAACCTCCTGCCGCTCCGGTACCAATACTGTTATTTCCAGCCGCGCCAACCCCTTTTGCTAACACCAATGGTAAAAGTCCCAAAATAAAGGCAAAAGAAGTCATCAAGATCGGACGTAGCCTCACTTTTGCACCATCTATAGCTGCATCAACAAGTGATAATCCGTGTTGACGTCGTTGTAGGGCGAACTCAACAATTAAAATGGCATTTTTAGCCAATAATCCGAGGAGCATAATCAACGCAATTTGAAAATAGATGTTATTTTCTAAGCCCGTTAAATAGGTGGTGAAATAAGCTCCAGCTACCCCAATAGGCAGCGATAAGATTACTGATAAGGGGAGTAAATAACTCTCGTATTGTGCCGCTAAAAAGAAGTATACAAATAAGATACTAATTAAAAATATAACGGTTGATTGTCCTGAGGAGGCAATTTCTTCACGCGTAATCCCCGAGTAGGCAATAGAATACCCTTCAGGCAAGTGTTCTTCAGCAAGCGCATTTACTTTAGCAATAGCATCCCCAGAACTAAAGCCTGGTGCCATGGTACCATTAATGGTTACCGCATTAAACAAGTTAAAGCGACTAACCGTTTGCGGACCGTAAACACGTTCAAGATTAATAAATTGTGCTAAGGGAGCCATGTTACCGGCAGCAGTTCGTACAAACATTTTATTCATGCTGTCTTCATTAACACGATCTTCTGGTAGTGCTTGAACAAAGACTCTAAATTGCTTTCCAAATTTGGTGAAATCGGCCGCGTATCTACCACCAATATAACCTTGTAAGGCAGATAGAATAGCGTTTGTTGAAACACCAGCTTCTTTAGCAAGTTCTACGTTGATATCCAGTTTTAATTGCGGGAAACCGGTACTAAACGAGTTTGAAGCAAAAGCAACTTCCGGCTGTTGATTTAATAAGCCAACAAATTCAGTCGCCGTAGCATCTAGCTCGGTTAATGGATGTGCAGCACGATCTAACAAACGAAGTTCAAATCCGTCAGCACTCCCAAATCCAGGAACACTTGGCGGAGTAAAAAAGATGATTCTTGCATCGGGAATAGAAGCCGTACGCTGCATTAACTGTCCGATAATTGCACCTACAGATTCGTCATCCCCTTCACGTTCTTCCCATCCATCAAGAATGATAAAGCCCATGGCATTAGAACTCCCTGCTCCGGCAAAAAAGTTACGTCCACTAATAAACGAGGCTCCTTTGATGCCTTTTATCTCCTTAACAATCTCATATAAGGTATTATTTACGGCAAATGATCTATCTAAGGATGATCCTGGAGGTAACTCCGCATTCATAAATATTACCCCGCGATCTTCAGAAGGTACAAATCCGGTAGGCAATGATTTACTGGTCCATACTATACTCAACACACTTAAGACTAAAAAGCCTAGCACCAACCATTTTCGTTTGATGAGTCCGCTCACCGCTTGCACGTATTTAGCTGTGGTGGCAGAAAACGCTACGTTAAAGGCTTTGTAGAAACGTTGGACTACATTTTTCTTCTTGTCTTCCTCATCCTTGTGTGGTTTTAAAAACAGGGCACATAGCGCAGGGGTAAGTGTTAAGGCATTAAGTGCTGAAATAGCGATGGCAATCATTAAGGTAACCCCAAACTGCTCATAAAAAACTCCAGAGGGGCCTTGAATAAACGTAATGGGAACAAACACCGCCATCATAACCAGGGTAATGGATATAATTGCCCCACTAATTTCACTCATGGCGCTCACTGACGCTTTTTTCGCGCTTTTATATCCGCCTTCTAATTTGGCATGTACCGCTTCCACCACAACAATGGCATCATCAACCACAATCCCAATGGCTAAAATTAAAGCAAACAAGGTCAATAGGTTTAACGAATATCCAAACAGGTTTAAAAAGAAGAAGGTACCAATAATTGAAACCGGTACAGCAATCGCCGGAATCAACGTTGATTTTAAATCCTGTAAAAAAACAAATACGACTAGAAACACCAATAAAAAAGCTTCAATTAAGGTACTTCGAACTTTTTCAATTGAGGCGGTTAAAAATTTATTTGTATCATAATTTACGAGGTAGTCGATCCCTTCAGGAAAGTCTTTTTTTAGTTCATCTAATTTTTTATAGATGTTTTCAATAATCACTTGGGCATTAGACCCTGGTGTTTGAAAAACTCCAAAATTTAAGGCAGGGTTCCCATTACTTCGCGATACAGAAGAATATGAAAAGGCATCGAGTTCAATTTTAGCTACATCCTTCACCCGTAGAAACTGTCCATCCCCAAGTGCTTTTATTACAATATTTTCATATTCCTCCTGGCTGTTGTAACGTCCTTTATACTTAATCACATATTCAAATGATTCCCCTGCATTTTGTCCCAATGACCCCGCTGTGGCCTCTAAACTTTGCTCATTAATGGCCGCAGTAACATCATTAGGTTCTAATTTATAGGCTGCCATTTTTGCAGGATCTAACCAAATACGCATGGCATAATCCTTGGCACCGAAGACGTTGATCGCTCCAACACCATTAACACGTTGTAATTCGGGGCGTACGTTAATATTTAAATAGTTTTGAATAAAGGTGTCATCATATGCTGGATTAGTAGAATATAAGGCCGCATAAAGTAGGGCAGAATTTTGTTGTTTTGCGGTAATAATTCCCGCTCTAGTTACCTCAGATGGTAAGAGTGAAGAAGCACGTGAAACTCTATTTTGAACATTCACTGCCGCAATATCTGGATCATAACCTTGTTCAAAGAAGACTTGAATTGAGGCACTTCCGTCATTACTGGCAGAGGAGGTCATATAGGTCATCCCTTCCACCCCGTTAATTTGTTCTTCAATAGGAACAATTACACTTTCTAGTATCGTTTCTGCATTGGCACCAGGGTAGGAGGCAGACACCTGCACCGTTGGTGGCGCAATATCAGGATATTGCGTCACTGGGAGCTGATTTAATGCGAGCAACCCTAAGATGACAATGATAATAGAAATTACGGTTGAAAGAACAGGTCTTTCAATAAATTTTTTAAGCATGGTAGCAGTTATTTAAAAATGACATTAAATGAATTCACAACGCTGTCTAGCGACATAGGCTTTGGTGAGATTTTGGCTCCTGGCCGTACCTTGTTAAATCCTTTGGCTAAGATGGTTTGTCCCACCGTTACTCCAGATTTCACCGCGTACAGTCGATGTGAAGAAGTTTCAATCTCAATGGGCTGTGGCACTAGGGCATCATTCTCAATAAGGTAAACAAGGTGTTTTCCTTGTTGTTCAAAGGTACTTTGAATAGGAATCACTACGGCATCTGCATATTTTTGAGGTACCATGACAATGCCACTACTTCCATTGCGTAATAACCCCTCTTTGTTGTCAAATTTGGCTCTAAAACTAATGGTCCCAGTTTGGGTATTAATATCACCAGCAATGGTTTCAATTACGCCTTCATGAGGATAGGTCGTGCCGTTAACCAATTGTAATTTTACGGTAGGAAACTGCTTAATCTTTTCTTCAAGCGTATTGCCATCCGCATTAGCGATAAAATCAATATAGGCCTTTTCATTCATAGAAAAATAAGCATATACCTGCTTAATAGAAGACACGTTGGTTAAAGGCAACGGGTCTTGTGCACTGACCAAGGCCCCTTTTCTAAAATTGATAGATCCTACTACACCGTTTACGGGACTCTTTACTTGAGCATAGGAAATATTAGCCGAAACACTGCTATAATTTGCTTTTGCCTGAGCTAATTGCGCTTTGGCAGTTTCTAGTTGCACCGGACTAATAATATTTTTAGCCACTAATGGTTCTAATTTAGAAACTTCAACCTGCGCCGCATTTACAGCTGCTTTAGCCGCATTGGCTTGTTGACTCAAGGCATTTGTTTCAAGACTAAAAAGCAATTGCCCTTGCCTAACAACCGCACCTTCTTTCACATGTACTTGTTTAATGTATCCAGTTACTTTAGGGCGTACCTCACTATTGACTTCACCTTCTATTCGCGTTGGAAAATTGAGGTAGGATATTAAATCCTGTTGCCCAACCTTTACTACGGGTAAGGATGGAGGTGGGGCTTGCGGCGCTGTTTCTGGTGCTGAATCTCCACAGCTTACGATGGCAAGCATTAATATAGCATTGGCTATAACTGCTAGAATACTAATTTTTTTCATGATTATTTTAGTTTTGATGGTCAGATTCAAAGGTTGATACTTTGAACGCTTGAATTGAATTTATTGCTTGATTTAAAAATATGATGAAATTATTGTGAAGCTCAAGGTCAAATTGTGCCTCGGGATCCATTTCTTCTGATTGATTAATTTTTTCTTTATACCTCCGAATTTCTTCGTGTAATTTTTTTTCTGCTTCCCATTTTTCAATCATCCGGTCAATGTTTTGTCTAATGGTATTTGGATTAATCACAAAATACTTTTTGCGATCACCAGTCTTTGTAAAATACGTCAGCTTATTTAAGCTTTGTAAATGATTGAGGTGCGTAGATATGCTGCTTTTACTTGCACATAAATTTTGAACTAAATCTTCAAATGAAACACCTCTTTTGCCGGTTAGAATACAATATGCCATGATTCTACCAGCCAAAGGAGCTAGCTGTTCTTTTTGCTCCATATGCACGCCTAGCTTCTCAACTAACTTGCATTTTTCATTATTTTTGTCCATAACGATGGTAGTATTTATTGGGCAAAAGTACGATTGGTTCGGAAGTTACCGAACTAATAGGTGTTAAAAAAATGTTAAACAGTTATTTCTAGATTCTATCCGTTATTGCGGTACGGTAAGGGGAGGAGTACTACGACCTCAATGCACCAATTTTAGGAAGTTTTGAAGGGTTGGATTTCTGTTTTCTTGGTTCCAGACCATCGATAAAACTGCGCGCTGTGGTACCGCTTCAAGCGGGATGAATTTAATGGCTCTATCATATCCGTATTGCAAGGATTGCGGTACAATAGAGAGTCCGAAATTATTTTCAACCAAGGTAAAAATAGAACTTGCATGAATGGTATTATGGCTCACTAGGGGCGTAAAACCACTGTCGTCAAAAAGTTGCATAACTTGTTCAAAATACGAGGGACTATAGGCCGGGTCAAACAAGATAAACTGCTCGTCCTTGAGTTGCGATAATTCCGTAAAGTTTTGTGCATCTATGGCATGATTTTCAGGTAGAACTAGGCAAAAGGGTTCTTGCAGTACCGCTTGGATGGCTATGCCTCGTGGTACGCGTTCCATCCGTACAAAGCCCACATCAATTTTTCGTGATAACACCCCGTCTAGCTGTTCTTGGTTATCCATTTCACTCAGGTTAAACGAAACCTTGGGGTGTTCTTTCCTAAATTTTAACATCAACTCAGGTATCAATTGTTGCATGGCAGATCCTACATAGCCAAACGATAAATCCCCCTGCGCCCCTTCAGCAACTAGTTTTGCGTGATGAATAATATGAGTTAAATTTTGAAAGTGCAACGCTAGTTCTTTTTTTAGATAGCTACCCGATTGGGTTAAGGTTACCTTTCTATTATGACGTTCAAATAGTGCAAACCCTAATGACGCTTCAAGTTGCTTGATTTGCCTGCTCAATCCCGGTTGCGAAATAAACAAGCGTTCTGCCGCTTTTCTAAAGTGAAGTTCTTCGGCCACAGTCATAAAATAATGGAGGTGTCTACTGCTGATTTGATTACTCATAGGTATCAATTATTAACATTAATAGTCTTAATTGGCATCAAAAATAGACATAACTTTGTAAAAACCACAATTATATACGCCATGAAATTTAACTATGGAATAGATCACCTAACTGTTGAACAGGTTCTTGCCATTGCCAAGGGCACGCTTCAAGCTCAAATTACGCCCGAAGCTGCTTCACGCATAAATGCCTGTAGGGCTATGGTAGATCAAATGGCCAATTCAAACAAAGCTGTTTACGGTATAAATACGGGCTTTGGACCGCTCTGTGACGTGCAAATTTCTGCTGCAGAAACCAGTCAACTTCAAGAAAATTTATTACTTACCCATGCCGTAGGTGTAGGTGATCTGATTGATTCATCGCTATCAAAAATCATGATGATATGCAAGGTTCATGCGTTATGTCAAGGCTTTTCGGGAATTCGTCTCGAGGTTATTGAGCGAATTATTTATTGCATTGAGCATGACTTATTGCCTGTAGTTCCTTGTCAAGGATCTGTTGGAGCCTCTGGTGATTTAGCGCCTTTATCTCATTTATTTCTCCCCTTATTAGGGGAAGGTGACTTTTGGATAGATCAACATATCATTCCCGCAAAAGAAGTTTTAGCTAGCCATGGTTTGGCTCCTATAAAATTAGTAGCCAAAGAAGGACTCGCCCTCATCAATGGAACCCAATTTATTTTGGCCCATGCCATTAAGGGCCTAGACCAAATGAAGTACTTGCTTGATCTAGCCGATGTTTGTGGTGCTATGAGTATTGAAGGGTATCGCGGAAGCGCATCTCCCTTTAAGGCGGCCCTACATCAAATTAGGCCTTTTAAAGGAAATCTTCGGGTTGCAGAACGCATGCGTCGTCTTTTTAAAGATTCTGAAAACATTACCTCGCATGAAACCTGTGAGCGGGTGCAAGATCCATATTCTATGCGGTGTATCCCACAAGTACACGGTGCCTCACGCAATGCCTATTACCACCTAGAAGAAATGGCAGAAGTTGAAATGAATGCAGTGACTGACAATCCTATTGTCTTAAGTGAAACCGAAGCCATTTCAGGGGGAAATTTTCACGGACAACCCTTGGCCATGGTCTTAGACTACGCGTCTATTGCAGCCGCTGAATTAGGGAACATTTCAGATAGACGCAGCTATTTACTCTTAGAAGGAAAGTATGGCTTACCGCGATTATTAACGGAAGCTGGGGGCCTTAACTCTGGATATATGATTCCTCAATACACCACTGCCGCCTTGGTAACCGAAAACAAATCGCTTTGTTTTCCGCCGTCTGCCGATAGTATTCCCACCTCCCTTGGACAAGAAGATCACGTTTCTATGGGGAGTATTTCGGGACGACAATTCAATCAAATTCTCGGCAATTTAGAAAAGATCTTAGCCATAGAATTAATGTATGCTACGCAGGCAATGGAATTTAGACGTCCGCATACCTTTTCGGATATTTTAGAAAAGAACCTTGCGCTAATTCGCAGCAAGGTAGCCAAACTCGAAAACGACCGACTCTTAAAAGATGATATTAATGCCATGATTGACCTCGTACGTACGCGATCTATTCATGTTCAAGCCTAAGCCCTATGAATTTCAAGCATCAAATCCTTCAGGGAATCCCTGATACCTTACCCGCCCCAAAGCCGTATCCAGCGCAAGCTAACCGTGCACCAAAACGAAAGGATAGTTTAACGAAAGACGAAAAAACCTTAGCCATTCGCAATGCCCTACGGTATTTTCCAACCGCATGGCATGCCGAATTGGCTGCGGAATTTGCCGATGAACTACACGCTTATGGTCGAATTTATATGTATCGATTTAAACCTGATTATGCCCTCTATGCTAGACCTATTGAGGCCTACCCAAGTTGTTCGTTACAGGCAGCCGCTATCATGGTAATGATTCAAAACAACCTTGATCCTGCAGTAGCCCAACATCCCGAAGAACTAATTACCTATGGAGGTAACGGGGCTGTATTTCAAAATTGGGCACAATACCTGCTAACCATGCAGTACTTAGCCACCATGAGTGATGAGCAAACCTTACACCTGTATTCTGGGCACCCCATGGGTTTATTTCCATCGTCGGCACATGCACCACGGGTGGTGGTAACCAATGGTATGATGATACCCAACTATTCAAGTCCCGATGATTGGGAGAAGTTTAATGCCTTAGGCGTGACCCAATACGGCCAAATGACCGCCGGTTCTTTTATGTATATCGGACCACAAGGCATTGTGCACGGCACTACAATTACGCTAATGAATGCCTTTAGAAAAATCTTAGCACCCAATGAAACTACGGAAGGTAAGATCTTTTTAACCGCAGGATTGGGCGGAATGAGTGGGGCACAGCCCAAGGCTGGAAACATTGCAAAATGCATAACGGTTTGCGCTGAAGTAAATCCCAAAGCCGCACAAAAAAGACATGCACAAGGTTGGGTAGACGAACTCATTGACACGATGGAAGCCTTACTTGAACGCGTTAAAAAAGCCCAAACCCACAACGAAGTTGTTTCTATTGCCTATATCGGTAATGTGGTGGAAGTCTGGGAGCGCTTTTACGAAGAGGATATCTTTATCCATGTGGGGTCTGATCAGACTTCATTGCATATACCGTGGACGGGTGGGTATTATCCTATTGGACTATCCTACGAAGAGGCCAATGCCATGATTCGCCAGGACCCTGCCACGTTCAAATTAAAAGTTCAAGCCTCTCTACGGCGTCATGCGGCGGCAATAAATCGTCATACCGCCAAGGGTACCTACTTCTTTGATTATGGCAATGCATTTTTACTGGAAGCCTCGCGTGCTGGAGCCGATATTATGGCCGACAATGGCATAGACTTTAAGTATGCATCCTATGTGCAAGACATTTTAGGGCCAATGTGCTTTGATTATGGCTTTGGTCCTTTTAGATGGGTATGTACCTCGGGCAAACCGGAAGATTTAGATGTAACAGATCAGCTTGCTGCAGAAGTATTGACCAAGATTATGACTAGCGCACCCGATGAAATTTCTTTGCAGATGCAAGATAATATTACGTGGATTAACGATGCTAAGAAAAACAAGATGGTGGTGGGATCGCAGGCGCGTATTTTATACGCTGATGCGGAAGGGCGAAGCAAAATTGCTGCCGC
>Ga0209344_10002720_pt1 | contig 18964 bp, 22 predicted proteins | sample Cruoilmetagenom6_FD_187293 | JGI IMG/M metagenome (GOLD analysis project Ga0209344, IMG submission 187293) | Oil polluted marine microbial communities from Coal Oil Point, Santa Barbara, California, USA - Santa Barbara Oil Seep Sample 6 (SPAdes)... | ecosystem: Environmental > Aquatic > Marine... | reverse complement strand
TTCCTTCATCATGCCAGCGCTTGAGCACCGCAGAGAGAAGATAGAGTTCCGACAACACGTCTCCGAGACGGGCTGAAAGCATTTCCTTCCGCTTGAGCGAGCCGCCGAGCGTCAGCAGCGCAAAATCCGAAATCAGCGCAAAGGCGGCGGAATAACGCGCCACGCGGCGATAGATCGGCGCTGCCACGCCCACATCCTGTGGCGCAGGCGCGAACAGGCTGCCGGTCCAGGCTCGTCCGGTTGCCCTGAACAGGGTCTTCGCGGAATGGCCGACATGGGCCCAGAACGCCTTGTCGAACGCGTCGAGCGCTTCATCCTCGTCGTCCTTGTCGAGCGCGAGAATTTCATCGAGCAGATAGGGATGGCAGCGGATCGCGCCCTGACCAAATATGATCATGTTGCGGGTGAGGATGTTGGCGCCTTCCACGGTTATGCCGACCGGCACGGATTTGTGGAGATTGCCAAGGTAGTTTTTCGGCCCGTCAATGACGGTCTTGCCGGCATGCACGTCCATCGCGTCATCTACGGCGTCTCGCATCCGGTAGGTGGCGTTGGATTTCATGATGCCCGAGATCACCGCAAGCTTGCGCCCTTCATCGAGCCCGGCGCAGGTCAGCCGTCTGGCGGCGTCGAGCGTGTAGGCATTGGCCGCGAGGCGGCCGAGACGCCGCTGCACGCCCTCGAACTTGCCAATCGGAATACCGAACTGCTCGCGAACGCGGGCATAGGCACCGGTCGCATGCGCCGAGATCGATGCAGCCGCCGAGGACAGCGAGGGGAGCGAAATTCCGCGTCCGGCGGCAAGCGCGCTCATCAGCATCATCCAGCCCTTGCCGGCATAGTCCGGCCCGCCGATGATATGATCGAGCGGCACGAACACATCCGTTCCGGAATTCGGCCCGTTCTGGAACACCTGACCGCAGGGGATATGGCGGCGGCCAATGGAGACGCCGGGAAGATCGGTCGGGATCAGCGCACAGGTAATACCCTCGGCATCTTTGGTGCCGAGCAGCCCATCCGGATCTTCAAGCTTGAACGCAAGACCGAGCACTGACGAGACCGGACCGAGCGTAATATAGCGCTTTGACCAGTTCAGGCGAACGCCAAGCGTTTCCTCGCCTTTCCACTCGCCCTTGCAGACCACGCCGCTGTCGCGCATTGCCGAGGCGTCGGATCCAGCCTGCTCGCTGGTCAGGGCAAAGGCGGGCACTTCTTTGCCTGCCGCCAGCCGCGGCAGCCAATAGTCACGCTGTTCGTCTGTTCCGAATTGCAAGAGCAGTTCACCCGGGCCCAGTGAATTGGGCACCATGACGGTGACCCCGGCGCTGACTGAACAGGTCGAAATGCGCCGAATCACTTCGGAGTGGGCAAAATTGGAAAACCCGAGGCCGCCATATTTCTCCGGAATGATCATGCCGAAAAACTGCTGCGTCTTCATGAAATCCCAGACATGGGCGGGCAGATCGCCGGCGCGGGTAATCTCCCAGTCATCAAGCATCCGGCACAGCTCTTCGCAGGGCCCGTCAAGGAACGCCTGTTCCTTCTCGGTCAGTGTCGCCGGCAGAGTATCAAGCAGTTTCTGCCAATCCGGGTTGCCGCTGAAAAGATCAGCGTCCCACCAGACCTCACCGGAATCGATGGCGTCGCGTTCTGTCTCGGACAGGCTCGGCAATTGAGTGCGCGCCCATTTGAAAATCGGGCGTGTCAGCGTGTCTCGGCGAAATGTTCTCATGGACATGTGAAGCTCCTCAAAAACTCAATGTGCAATCGGCAAAAGAGTTCCGAAAAAAGCAACGGCTCAGGCGCGACTGCGTGAGCGGTCCTGCGAGAGCATGCGCCAGCCATGCGGCGGCATCGTGACAACGGTGGATTGCTATTGAAACTTCAGGCTTTTTGCAGGGCTAGGCGGGAGGCCAGATAGGCGCCACCCACCACATAGGGCAGCGCCCCGAACAGGGCCATCAGGCCACCACCAAACTGCTGATCCGGCAGAGGGTCGAGGCCGAAGGCGCCGAGGCAGAATTGCGGCGCGTAGATCAGCGTCGGCGCCAGAACCAGAAGCACGCCGAGCATGGCCATGTGCATGGAGGCAAACAGCATCGCAAACGCACCCGCGGCATCCGATTTCGCATCCCGGCCCGCAAGACAGACCCACCACAGCGCAAGCCCGGCTGTCAGAAAGCTCAACTGCTGAACCGCGAAGGCCGAGTTCATGCGTGCCGCAGCCTCATGCAGCACCGGCAGATGCCAGCCCCAGACCACAGCGAAGTCGTATACCGAGGCCGAAACAGCGCCAAGATAGCGGTGACGCGGCGCAAGATCGCCCGGAAACAGCCTGAGACCGCCGATCACGATCAAGGGTGCGGCCGCCACCATCACACCCAGGTGAAGGATCATGTGGGGTGAAAAAGCGCGACGGGCCATCTCGGCCAGAGGCCCGAGCCACAGCCCGGCCAGCAGCAACAGCCCGGCCGCAAGCGGCCAGAGCCTCAGCCTCAGCCTGAGCATGTGGAGGTGGCCAGCGTCGGAAACAGCGTCCAGACCGTGGCGACCAGCCCGACCCAGCCACCGGCGAGGCTGACACTGCGGGCAAACCCCGGCGCAGCCCCGAACCTCGGCGAATACAAAAGCGCCAGCAGCACAATCTGCAAAGCTGCGGCAACCAGAAAGGCCGCAACCAGCACGATCCGGATCCAGGAGACCCCGATACCGGAGACGCCAAAATCGGAGACGTCGGGATCAAGCGCGCAGACAAACCCGTGCAGCGCGTAAACGGCGCTGAACGAGGCCAGCCAGACGACCGGCGAGATGAGAATTCGTAGCACATCCCTCATCCGATCAACCCCGGCAGATAGACGGCCAGCACGATGAGACCTGTCACGACGAAGAGATAGATGCTCCACACCATCACGATCGAGAGCTCGCCCCGGCGCCGCTGCGACATGTAGCCGGCCCGCTGTCTGGCCAGCAGGAACAGCACCATCAGGCTCGTGAGTATTGCATGAAACAGACCGTAAGACCCCAGAACCACGATCGTGGCGTTGTAGGCGTGCCCGGCTGCGGACGGCGCACTCCAGAGCATCGCTGCAAAGGCCACCACAAGCCCGAGCGCGCCGACAAGTGCCGCCAGAAGTGCTGTACCCGGATTGCCGCCGTTCTGGTTGTTGCGAACGGCCATCGCCGTGCCCCCGGCAGCAAGCACCGCGCCGCCTGCAGCTGCGAGCATGGTTGGCAACGACGGTTCCATGAAGGCAGGTGGCGGCCAGCCCGGGGCGATGGTCCACAAGAACGCATAGCCAAACAGCAACGAGCCGAAGAGGATTGCATTGGCCACCAGCAGGAACACCGACCCCCACCAGCCCGGAGGCCGGCTGACCTCGGCAATGGTGGGAACGCGAACTCCGTGCCCGATCGGCTGCTCGCCCAGATCCTGCCGCGAGCCGAGCTGCCAGACCCAGCGCCAGCCAAGTGCGGCCACAGCGGCAATGGCAAACGGCGCAATCACGTAGACCTTGATCAGAAGAGAAACAAAAAACACGCCGGTGACTGCCGCCAGGAGGATCGGCAGGCGGGTGTTGGCGGGATAGATCACCAGCTGTTCAGGCTCTCCGCTGGCGATATCGACCATCAGGCTCTCGCGCTGGCCGGTTGCCGCATCTCCGAGATAGCCGACGCCGCGCGCAAGCTCTGCCGGCAGAGCGGGATTATCCCACAGCGGTTCGCGTGAATTCACTCGCGGCAGGCTTGCAAAATTATAGGCCGCGGATGGTCTCGGAATGGCCCATTCCAGCGTGCCCGAAGCCCAGGGATTGCGCCTGGCGCGATGACGCACAGCGAGATTGAGCAAAATCTCGATCAGCACGAGGGTAAGCCCGAACGCCATCACGAAACCGCCGACCGATGAAATCAGGTTGATGACGGTCCAGCCATCCTCAGGCAGATAGGTCGAGATGCGCCGCCGCTGTCCCATCAGGCCAACCCAGTGCATGGCGAGGAAGGTGACGTGAAAGCCCAGGAAGATCAGCGCGAAGGCCACCTCGCCAAGCCGGAAAAAGCGCCGGTTCCCCGTCACCAGCGGCAGCCAGTAATAGATCCCGGCCAGCACCGGAAAAACGAAGCCGCCAAACAGCACGTAATGCAGATGTGCTGTGACAAAAGCGGTGTCATGCACCTGCCAGTCGAACGGCACAACCGCCACCATGACACCGGTCAATCCGCCGATGACGAAGGTGACGAAGAAGCCCAGAATATGAAGCATCGGCAGCCGCAGCGTCGGCGAGCCTTTCCACATCGTTCCGATCCAGGCAAAGACCTGCACCGCCGTGGGAACCGCGACCAGGGTCGAGGCCGCGGAAAAGAAGGCAAGCCCCATATGCGGAATGCCGGTGGTGAACATGTGGTGCACCCACAAGCCGAAACTCAGGATTGCCAGTGCGACTGCGGCGGCAACCACCCAGCGGTATCCAAGCAGCGTGGTCGACGACATCACCGGCAGGATGGTCGAGACCATGCCCGCCGCCGGCAGAAATATGATGTAGACCTCGGGATGGCCGAACAGCCAGAACAGGTGCTGCCACAACAGACTGTCACCACCAAGGTCCACCTGAAAGAACGGCAGCCCGAAGGCCCGCTCCAGCTCCAGCAGGATGGATCCCAGGATCAAAGGCGGAAATCCGGTCAGGATCATCAGCGAGACCACCAGCATGTACCAGGCGAACACCGGCATTTTTGCAAGCGTCATGCCGGGCGCACGATATTTCAGGATCGAGACGGTAAATTCCACCGCAGCGCAGATCGCCGATATCTCCACGAAGGTGATGCCGATCAGCCAGAAATCGGTGTTGATGCCGGGCGAATGGATGCGGCCGGTGAGCGGCGGGTACATGAACCAGCCGCTGTCAGGGGCAATCCCGAACAAGAGCGAGATCAGCAGCATGGCGCCGCCGAAAAAATAACACCAGTAACCGTAGGCGGTGAGGCGCGGATAGGCCAGATCGCGCGTGCCCAGCATCTTGGGCAGCAGGTAGATCGCCAGCCCCTCAATCATCGGGATGGCGAACAGGAACATCATGATGGTCCCGTGCATGGTGAAGAGCTGGCTGTAGATCTCCGGGCCGGCAAAGGCCGAATGAGGGGTCGCCAGCTGCGCCCGGATCAGCATGGCGAGGATGCCACCAACCAGGAAATGAAACGCCGCGGTGACGATGAACATGCGCCCGACATCGCTGTGATTGACGGTGGAAAACCAGCCCTTCCAGCCCGGCTCGGAAGACCAGATCGCAGTCAGCTTGCGATGCCGCGCCAGTGCCTTCATTGATCACCCTCCAGGAATTTCTGCCAGTCTTCGGGTCCATGTGCGATCACGGTGAACCTGTGATTGTCATAGCCATTGCCGCTGAACTCGGCACTCAGCCCCGCGTAGCTGCCGGGTGCATCGGCTTCGATCCTGAGCACGTTGACGTGGCCCGGGATGGCGTCAAGCTTGCCGGCAAGGCGCGGCACCCAGAAACTGTGGATCACGTCGGCCGTTGTGATGGCGATGTCGACGGGGCGCCCGGCGGGAATGTGCAACACATCCTGCGTGGTGCGCCCGCCTTCATAGGTAAAACGCCAGGACCAGCTTCGCGCCTCCGCCTCGATCCGTGTCACGTCCGCGCCAGCACGCGGTATGAGACGCTCGCCGATCCACAGGCCATAGGCGAGAAGACCAAGCAGGATGACGGCGGGAAACACCAGGCCGAGCCCGATGATCCATACCCTTTCAGCGGAAACCGCAAATATCCCGCGACCGGCGGGACGAAAAGCAAGCGCCAGCAGCGTCATCACAAACACGAATATCGCTGTGAATGTGATAAGCATGACCCACCAGAGTGTGGCGATCGAGTGCGCCGCAGGCCCCCCCGGGTCAAGCATCGACAGCTCACCGGTGCAACCCGAAAGGGTTCCAAGCGTTAGGCTCAGGACGAACAATTTGAGGAGACGGGTGCCGTGGGTTTGCAAGAGGTCGAAGCAGAGGAAAAACAGCTCGTCGATCCGGTGGCTGAAACGCCTGGCTTCGACGAGACGCAATCCCGGATTGCCATCACCGGTCACCCGATCCATGCCATGAGCGTCTCGTTTCCCATCGCGCTCACCTTCTGCACGCTTGCCGCCGATTTGCTCTACTGGTGGACGGGCGATCCGTTCTGGGCGCGCGGCGCATTGTGGGCGGTTGGCGGGGCGTTTCTGCTCGGAATGCTCGCAGGCCTGTCGGGAACTGCCGAACTTCTGCTTGTCCGCGGCATCCGGGTGCGCGCGGCGGCGTGGACCCATTTCATCATTGCGGTCACGCTGCTGTCGCTTCTGGGCACAAACTGGGGTCTCAGGCTGTCTGGCTACGAGAGCGCCGTGCTTCCCTACGGCATCCTGATGTCGATGCTGTGCGTTCTGGTGGTGGGGTTCACTGGCTGGCATGGGGGCAAACTCGTGTTCGATTACCGGCTTGGAATTTCGAAGGGCAAGTGACCGGCCCGCGGCGTGAGCAGCCATTGTGGCATGTCGACCCAGTCGATATCGGGCTTTCCCAACACGAAAAGCAGAATCGCGGTCGCGCAGGCCAGCACACCCGTCACCGGCAGATAGGGATTGGGCGGCTTGTGGTCGCCCGGCTTTTCCGCGATCCGAACGATGCTGTGGCCTATCCAGACGTGCAGCACGAGCAGCAGGGCGACAAAAACCAGCTTGGCAAACAGCCACGGCACGAAGACCTGGCGCAGGAAGATCAGCCAGGTTCCGGCAATGACCGCGATGATGGCGGCCGGCGTCACGATCATCGTGTAGGTAATGTGGGTTCTGTGACGGACAACCTCGTAGTCATCCTGTGAAATAAGCGAATCGTGACGCGAAAGCATCATCGGCAGCGCAATCAGACCGCCACACCAGATGCTCAGCGCAATCAGGTGCAGCGCCTTGAACAGGGGCACGGTGGAAACCAGCCACTCCGTCACAACAGCGAAATCCCGGTGGCCGAAGCGGCTCTGCATGGTCGTACCGCCATACATCCACAGCGCCACGCCCCCCGGTCGCGGTTCTTGATTTTAGGTGAGCCAACAGGCTTCATTCTGGGTCCCCGATACACTCCGTCTTTATACAAACACTCAAAGCGCCTGTTGGTTCCACCTGAAGTCTGTTTTTATTCGGCGCTCGTCCCACTTGGTAACCGGCCGCTGTCGTGATGGCCTTGATCAATCGCTGACCGCCCACACACCGGCACCACCCTGCGTCCCCTCAACCTGTGGCAACAACCTCACTGGGAACCACGAGCCGGATCGAAAGTCCGTGCGCTTGCCAATCCCGCTCAATCTCTGCCCCGAGAGATTGAGCGATCGTCTGCTCCAGCCGATTACCGAAACCCGCTTCCTTGATGCATTCGGGGGGCAGTTCAGGGCCGTTGGTCTCAACCCAATGGATCTCAAGCTTCTGGTCCTTGACAGAGGCTGAAATGTCGAGCCGTCCCGCGGCGGCCGACAGCGCCCCGTACTTGACGGCATTGGTCGCAAATTCATGGAAGAGAAGCGCCAGATTGGTCAGTTGCTCCATATCGATTTCCGGGTCATCGCCATGAAGCTGCCATTGCGGCTCGCCCTCGATCTCGAAAGGCGCAAGAATATTCGCCAGCAACCCGAACAGCGTATGTGACTGCTCCACGACCACGCCTCTTCCGCCAGCGTCGCGCAACGTGAACTCATGTGCACGAGACAAAGCCAAAAGCTTGGCTCTCACATCGGAAGCCAGATCCCTGGGGGTTTTCGCGCTTGTGGCAGCCAAGGATATGATGCTTCCGGCAATGGAGAAAACGTTTTTCACCCGGTGGCGCATTTCTTTCAACAGGAGATCCTGATGTTCCGCGGCGCGCTTTCGCTCGGTAATGTCCCGGGCGATCTTGGAAGCTCCGATGATCTCGCCGTTTTTTCCGCTGACCGGTGAGACCGTCAACGAGATATCGACCAGGCTGCCGTCCTTGCGCTTGCGCACGGTCTCGAAATGCTGCACCCGGTCGCCGGCCCGAATGCGGGCGAGGATCGAGGGCTCCTCGTCAAGGCGGTCGTCGGGAATGATGATGGTCACCGGCTTGCCTATGGCCTCGTCGGCCGTGTAGCCGAACAGGGCCTCGGCGGCCTTGTTCCATGTCGTGATCATACCGTTCAGATTCTTGCTGATTATCGCGTCATCGGAGGATTCGACAATTGCCGCCAGAAACGCGGCCGCATCATGAACGGTCTTCACTCCATAGGCCTCCATCTCCCCAAGCTGGGCACGGCCGTCGGTCTCGGCTGTCCGTCGCCAGCAGAACCACCCAACAAGCAAACCTGGCGGAACGCATCAGCGAGCCGTCCGAAACGGAACAAATCCAATTTATTTATATTATAACAGGTTTTAATCTCCGCCCCGAAAAATAGTCAATCATCTTTATTGTAAGGCCTTGCCGGCAGTCTGTGATGGACCGGCGGAGAAGCACCCTGCCATGGAGCCGCCGCAGAGCCGGCCCGGCGCTGGCGACAGCAATGCGCCAACCGGGCCGCACTGGCGACTCAACAAATCAGCTTCGAGAAGGCCTCAAAGCATGGTCCGGCCGCCGGTAACAGGGATCACCGCGCCGGTCACGTAGCTGGCGTCATCGGATGCCAGATAGACATAGGCCGGCGCCAGTTCCGCCGGCTGGCCGGCCCGACCGATTGGCGTCGACTTGCCGAAATTTTCTACCTTCTCGTCCGGCATGGTTGCCGGAATGAGCGGTGTCCATATCGGGCCAGGAGCGACTGAATTGACCCTTATTCCGTCATCTGCCAGCAGACCGGAAAGGCCGGCGGAAAAGTTGGCGATGGCGCCTTTGGTCATGGCATAGGTCAGCAGTCCGGGGCTCGGATCGGTGGCGTTGATCGACGATGTATTGATGATCGAGCTGCCCGGTTTCATATGCGAGACCGCAGCCTTGCACAAGAAGAACATGGCCGAGAGATTGGTGGCGAGCGTCGTGTTCCATTCTTCCGTCGTAATGTCTTCAAGCTTTTCAAACACCGCCTGATGCGCGGCATTGTTGACAAGGATGTCCAGACGTCCGAATTCATCCATCGCAGTGTCGATGATGGACTGGCAATGCGCTTCCTCCTTGATATCGCCGCGCATCAATACGCAGCGCCGCCCGGCTTTCTGGACCCATTTGCGGGTCTCTTCCGCATCGTCGTCCTCGCTGTAATAGGCGATCAGCACATCCGCACCTTCCCGGGCAAACGCAATGGCAACGGCGCGTCCAATGCCTGAATCGGCGCCGGTGATGATGGCTGCGCAGCCCTCAAGCTTTCCGCTGCCCTTGTAGCTGTGTTCCCCGTGATCGGGGTAAGGCTGCATCTCATCGGTGTCGCCAGGCAGCGGCTGCTTCTGGGTCGGTTGAGGCGGCCGCGGATAACGGGTCCGTGGATCTTCGAGCATGATGCGCTCCTTTCCAAGTTTTCAAACGTTGCGATTGAGCCCGGTGCGATGACTTAGCTCAGCACCAGAATTGCAAGCAGGCCTGCGACCAGAACCACGAATCCCGGGAACACCAGCACGTACTTCAAGTCGCGGCGGCGCGGGGTTTCCGCACCTTTCAGCTCGGCTTGCCTAGCCGCTGACGCTGCTTTCGGATTCGTGGGCGTCCCGCCTGCTTCCGCATCTGTCCCCAACGGAACGGTGGCCGGGTCAGATGCGTCGATTTTGTCGCCGGTACGCCCGCTGTCGATATCGTCTCGCAGCTTTTGCTCGGCCGTACTGGTCTCGTGTGATTTTTCTGTCGGCACAGCTTCTTCTCCTTGGCCGGGTCATTGGGGTCTGGATCAGTCCTGTTCGCGGACGCCCGGCGCTGCTTCTCTTTGCTCACTGTCCTCGAGGTCAGTGGCGACCACAAACTGATCGCCGCGTTCGGCGTTGCGCAGCGCTTCTCGTCTGGCTTCCAGCGAAACGGCATTCTCGGGGCCGGGCTGCGGAGGCGTCGCTGACGGGTCCGGCGCTGCGTTCGGCCCGGCGTTCGGTTGAGTATCTGCACCCTGATCCGGGCTATTGGTTGCCGTGTCGGGTTGGTTGCTGGATTTGGTCATCTCGGTCTCCTGTTTCCAAAACGGACCAACCCTGAGGATGCCGTATTGTTCCGTCCTTACCGCGACCCGGCGCTCGCTTTGATGCGCGAGTTCGGGGCCGAAAAGTGGCCGCAACCGGTTTGCGGCTCGTGCAGGACCTGCAGCGGGAATGCACGAACGCGAGATTTTCCCCCGCCTGGCCGAACGTTTTCGGGTCTGCCGAGTTGGTTCTCTTTAACGCGGGCTTCCCGCCAGCCACGAAGGGATGATCAGATGACATCACGATTAGCGATCACGCTTGCCCTGTTGCTATGCTCCAGCAGCGCCTATGCCGCCGAGGGAGACCGTGTAAGCGGCACTCTGGAGGGCGACGGAATCCGGGGAGAAATCTCCATGCTCGAGACCGCCTCGGGCACTGTGCATGTCGAAGTTACCGCTGAAGGCGTGTCCGAAGGAGCGCACGGCATCCATGTCCATGAGACCGGCAAATGCGAGGCTGCAGATGATTTCCAATCTGCAGGCGGACACCTGTCTGCCGGGCTCGATCACGGCATTATGAGCGAGGGCGGGCCTCACCCGGGTGACCTGCCCAATGTCCATGCCGGTGCCGACGGCATGGTTCACGCCGAATTTTTCGTGCGTGGATTTTCGCTCGGAACCGAAGGCAATGCGCGCATTCTCGATGGTGACGGCGCATCCGTTGTCTTGCATTCAGGCCCTGATGACTACACCAGCCAGCCTTCCGGTGATTCAGGCAGCCGTATCGCCTGCGCCGTGCTGGCGCCGGCCGAGTGATCCGGAACATGCACGCGATCACGAAGGAAATTCCCAAAGGAGATTACGATGCAACAGTCAGACAAAAACAAGATCGAAGACGATAACGCCGCGACGCTGCCCGAGCCGGATACCGCCCATGAGCGCAACAAGGTGACACCTGACAGCGCAGATCTTTCCGACCCTTCGGAAGTCTGGAAGGATGGTGAAACCACCCCGACCGCACAGCCGCGGCGGACAACCGGCGGCGACCGTGTTGCCGATGCCGGTGATGTGGGAGGTGGAACACCATCACCTTACTCTGAAGAAAGCCAGGCCGGAGCCATAGCCCGCCAGACCAAAAAGCCTGTTTCCGGCGACTGAGGCAGTCTGACACTCAAGGGCGCGACCCTCTCACAAAGGAGAGCGCCCCTTCACCCTACAGACCCGATCCTCTGACTGCCAGCATCACCCTGCTGGCAGTCATGCGTCTGCCTGCTCTCACCGTGTTCACGCAAGGGCAGCCACCACGACGCAAGATGGGAACATTTTCCCTTCCCGGCAGTTTATGACAGCGGAAGCGAAGGCTTCGATGAAATACCCAGTCGGGTCCGCTGAGATGCGGATCTTCAACAATAGCCATTCCCCAACGAGGCTCGGATACGGCTTTGCGCGGCATCAAACCCACCGATCAAGCGAAAATTGCGCAAGCCAGGCTGGTTTATGTCACTGATGGCGAACCCGGCATCAGCCGGCAACGCAGAGGACGCGGCTATCGCTATCTGCACCCCGACGGCACACCTGTCACCGATGACGAGAGCCGCGACCGTATCAAGCGGCTTGGCATCCCCCCCGCCTACACGGACGTCTGGATCTGTCTCTCCGAACGCGGCCATATCCAGGCGACGGGATATGATGCGCGTGGACGAAAACAGTACCGGTACCACGAAGACTGGCAAGCGCTGAGAACAGAAGCAAAATTCACCGAGCTGCTCCGCTTCGGCACAAAGCTGCCGCAAATCCGCCGCATCGCCCGCGCGGATGCAGAACGGCTTGCAGACCGCGAGCGCGCTGTTCTCGGCGCGCTTGTCCTGCTCCTCGATGCTGCCCATTTGAGAGTGGGAAATCGGCAGTATCTCGAAGAAAACGGCACCTATGGTGCAACCACGCTGCTCAAACGGCACGTCTCCTTCGGCCATCGCATCGAGCTGCGCTTTCTGGGCAAGGGTGGGCGACGCATGCAACGCAGCCTCAATGCACCGCGTCTGCAAAGAATTCTCGAGCGCATCGCCGACCTGCCCGGCAAGCAGCTTTTCGGCTGGGAAGACGAAGCGGGCCAATGGCACGGTGTCGATTCCGGCGAACTGAACCAGCATCTCGCCGCCATAGGCGGGCCTGGCGTTTCGGCAAAAGTATTCCGGACATGGGGCGGCACGCTCGCCGCCTTCGAAGAGGCAGCCGCAGCCCTGCGCCGGGATGAGACACCGACAATCAAGGCCCTGTGTGAGAGCGCCGCCGGCAAGCTTGCCAACACCATGGCCGTGTGCCGCAAGAGCTATGTCCACCCGCAGGTTCTCGCCCTGGCAACAGACGACGAGTTGCGCCCTGTGCTGGACCGGCAATTGCGGCGCAAGGTCAAGGCCAAACCGAATATCGGGATCATGGAGCAACGGCTCCTGACCTTCCTGAGAGCAATGCAGCGGCGCAACGCCGCCGGTTGAGGCCGGCGCGCAGTCGGGCTCATTCCGCGCAGGACTTTCATCGCTCGGGGGAACCAATCAGCCGTTTGCCGGTTGGCACAGGACCTGTGCAATTTCAAAAAGGATGGACGAAATGGAATATGGATTTTGGTTCCTTGCCGTTGCCGTGGGCCCCGTCGTGCTGGCAGCAGCGATGATCTTCGGGATGCGTCAGCGCCGCCTCAGCCGTGGCGAAAAGATCCGGCGTGATCAGAAGACCGCTGAACTTTATACCGAAGACAAATGAAGGATATGGCGCGCCTCCCTGCTCAGCACTCCCTGCAGCGAGATGTGCGCAGCGGCAAGCGCATCGAAGATGCATGAATGGCGCCACAGGGTGCAAAGACAGCGCGAAAGGGTGATGAAATGGTCTACAAGGAACGCGAATATTTTGGTGAGCCGGCGGACCCGGAACGCGAAAGGACGGCGAAGCTTGAAGCGGATGTTGCCGCAGCCCTTGGGGCCAGTGGCAAGCTTGACGCCGTCGATGTCACGGTGACGGTGGTCTCCGGATCGACTGTGATCCTCAGCGGTTGGTTGATGGATGAAACAGAGCTGCGCAGCTGCGTGGAAACCGCCATGTCAGTTGCCGGTGTCGAGACCGTCGAGAACCGAATCTCGCTTCGTCAGCAGCGGACACTGGATTGAGGCAGTTTTGCCTCTGCCCGGTCCGATGATCCGCAGTAACCCGGGGTGGGGGCGCGTGCTTGTACTGATCGCGCCTCACCTCTCGGGCCGCCTGCAACGGTTTATCGCTTGTGCATCTTTTTCTCGCCGAGATCGGCAAGACTGTTGCGCTTGGTGTCATTGAGGTCTTCATTTGCGGCATCATGGTCCGCTTGGGTATCGTCGTCATCAGCCGGCAGGTAGCCGCGGGGACGCGTTTCTTCCGGGCCTTCCCAGCGCGGCGATTGTTCGGTCGTCCCTGAAGGGCCGGGTTTCGGTTTCTGTGTCATTTGCTGTCTCCTGTCTGAAAGGACCACCAGCTTGTGATCACGACTCCAACTATCGAACCGGCTTCAAGGTTCCAGCCGGTTTGCCGACTGTGCGGAATTCAGGATGCGCTTCGCCCAGCCCCCTTAACCTCACCTGCCGTCTCGCCATCGCTAGACATCCGGCTCTGTTTCAGCGGTTCGAGCAACAACCGCATCTCGGCCGTGGCAGCCGAGAAAATGGCGAAGCCGTTTGTTGGCACAGCTCCGGGATCCTCCTGCGCATCGGCCGGCGGCCACTGTTCGTTCAGATCGTTGAGCAATGTGCTGACATCGGCATCCTGCCTGGCCACCTGCTGCAACAGCCATTGCAAGGCATGGCGTTGCGCGATCAGCCGCCCTTCGACTTCCGCGGCCGACATCTCGGGTGTTTCAAATGTTTCGTCCATGGGGTGCATCCTCCATCTGTTTCTGCCGTTGAGCTGACCGGCTGACGGGCAACACTACCACGATCCGCGCAGCTTCACGCTCAGCTGACAATCACCAGACCGCGAGAATGGTTCCGCGCAGGCGATGGCTCGGGGATTTGCCGGGAACATTTAGGCAGCGCTGTGGTTGAAACCGCAACAGGAGGTTTTCTGACCATGAAACTGAAGCAAGATGAAAGATCGTTCTCGGGAAGCAAGGCACGTCAGGGGGAGATCATTCTCAGAACACCCACCCGGCGCTTTGTATTCATCCTCGGGCTGGTGGGCCTTGTCGTCCTTTCGGCCATACTCGCCATCTTTGTGCCCTGAGCTCACAGGAAATGCCGGCGCCGCGCGCCAAATGGCATTTCCTCAGGCGCGGTTTGGGCGTTGCCTGAACATCCACGATGTTCAGGCCCCTCACACCAGCTCGACATAGATCAACCTCAGGGCCAGAACCCCGAGGAAAGCAAGAATCACGGTATCGAATGCAGCCGGGCTGATGCGCCTGCCGATCCAGTCGCCAGCAGGCAGCGCCACAAGCAGGGGGATGAACGCAAGCAGGCCAAGCAGGGCAATATCCAGCGTGAAAAGCCCGTAATGGATTTGAGCAGGGATCTGCACGAAGGCCATGGCAGCGAAAAAGATCGAAATCGTGAAGATGAAGACCGGCCGCGTGAGCTTCATTGCATTGAGAAATGTCACCGCAATCGGTGCGGAGACGCCCACCGCGCCCTGCAAGATCCCGCCGAGAAAAGACACCACCGCAACGGCTTTTCTGGCGCGCGGCATCGACAGCCGGGCGCTGGGCTTGAGCAGCCGCAGCAGGATATAGGCAATGATAATGCCGGCCATGCACAGGTGGAGAATGCTCGATGGCAATTCTGCCAGGGCAACTGTACCAAGCCCTGCACCGAGCGCGCCGAAAATTGCCAGCTGCCAGCAGAACAGCTTTTCAATTGCCTGGCCGCGAAATTTGTAAATCTGCCAGACGTTGGAAATCAGATTTGGCACCACCATGACGGCCACGGCAACTCTGACATCATAGACTGCGGCGATGACCGGCACTGCAATGATCGGGACTCCAGCGCCGGTGGCACCCTTCAGGATGCCACCGAGAAGCATGGCGACAATGATGGCCGCCAGGCCCCAGCTGTCCGAAAACGAAATGTCGGCGGTCATGTGGAAGCTATTTCACCGCATCATTGAGCACAAACATGATGATGCAGGGCTCAGTGCCGCGGTTTGCCCAGGCATGGTTCGTTCCCTGCTGAATGATAACGTCCCCCTGCTTCACAAGCACATCTTCCTCATCCATCAACATCCATATTTCGCCTTGCAGCACAATCGAATAATCCAGCGAATCCGTGCGGTGCATATAGGGGTGTCGAGCATTTTCGATCACATTCGCGCCGGCGCCCATCGCCTCGAAAGCCTTCTTGCCATCGATGCTGGCAATCACTTCGGGGTCTTCGGGGTCAAACTGCACGACACGGAAGACTGCACCATTCTTCGGTGGGTGCAGCACCAATGGGCCTTCGACGGGATCGTCATGGCTTTCCATCGGAGCTGGCGATTGGCTGTGCTGCCAGAAATTGGTGAGCGTCACGCCGGGCCGCGTCGGGCGTTGCAGGATGCAGTCTGCGGTGTCGTCGCGGATCACCTTGGCGACACCGTTCGCATCGTGGCCGGTGACCACCCGCCTGAACTTCCTGGCTTCAAATCCCATTGTCATTTCTCCTCGATTGCATTCAGTTTGAGGCCCGAACGCTTCAACGCCATCGAACCTGTAATCCAGACGGTAGCGATGCCTGCAAGGCCCAAAAGGTTGGATTGGATGCCCTGATCCATCAGCGCGATACCGGAGCAGAAGATCAGCGCACGCTGCCAGACGGCCAGTGGCAATCGGAAATATCCGACCACACCGGCGGCAACGCAAAACACCCCGACCAAACCGCTGATGATCGCCATGCCGATTTCCAACGCCGTGCCCTGCAACATCAGAGCCGGGCCATAGAAGAACATGTACGGCAGCACAAAGCAGGTGATGCCGTAGCCAAATGCTGTCCAGCCGACCTTGTTGATGTCTGCCTTTGCAATGCCTGCAGCCACGTAAGAGGCCAGTGCCACCGGCGGCGTGATCGTCGATACGCACCCGAAGAAGAAGACGAACATGTGAGCCGTCAGGATCGGCACGCCCATTTTGGCCAGTGCGGGCGCAACCACCGTCGCGAGAATGAGATAGGCCGCGGTGGTCGGCAGACCCATCCCCAGGATCAGGGCGGTAAACATCGTCAGGATCAGCGCCAGTAGCGTATAGCCCATTGAGGCATCGATAATCAGGCTGGAGATTTTCGATCCCAGTCCGGTAATGCCAAGTGTTCCGGCAATAATGCCGGCCGCGGCACAGGCAATCGCGATCGGGACAACACTTTGCGCGCCTTCCACGATAGCGGACCCGATCTTGCGAAACGTGTCGAGCGAAATGCTTCGCGTCCAGACGACATGGCAGCCGAGAAGCAGAAGGATTGAGAAGAAAGAGGCCATGAACGGCGAATAGCCATAGACCATCATTACGATCAGCGTGATGAATGGAATGAGATACTGCCCGCCCTTGAGAAGGATCAGCCAGATCGACTCATCATCATCCAGCGGCTGCTCGAACGGCACGATCTCGTTTTTCTGCGCCTGAAGGTGCACCACAAAGAACATCGAGCTGAAAAACAGCAGGGCCGGAATCAGCGCGGCCCCCATAACCGTGGCATAGGGAACACCGACGATTTCCGCCATGATGAAGGCTGCGGCACCCATCACCGGAGGCATGATCTGACCGCCGGTGGACACCACCGCTTCGATCGCGCCGGCCTGGTGGGCCTTGTAGCCTTCCTTCTTCATCATCGGAATTGTCAGCGTCCCGGTAACGGCGACATTGCCAGCCGCAGAGCCGGAAATCATGCCGAGCAGCGTGGAAAAAATCACCGCTGTCTTAGCACCTGCCGCCCGCATGCCGCGGGTCAACCGGTTGGCGACGCGGAAGAAGAAATCGCCGGCACCAAAGGCGCTCAGAAATGCGCCATACATGGAAAACAGAATGATGTAGGTCGACGAAACACCGATCGGCACGCCAAAAATGCCGTTCGATGTGGTGGTCATGTATTCGGCGATGCGGGTGAGGCTGTAGCCCCGGCTGGCAAGCGGCCCCGGCAGATACTCCGAAAAGAACGGATAGGTGAAAAAGAAGGTGCACAGAAGGGCCAGCGCCAGGCCTGCCCCGCGCCTTGCCGCTTCCAGCACCAGCAGAATAACGACCACGCCAACCGCGGCGTCCATCGGCACTGTTGCTCCGCCGGACATGGCAATGTCTTTCCAGCGCGACAGGAGGTAAACGCCTGCACCGATGGTGATTGCAATCAGCACTAGCCTGATCAGCTTGTCCCAGGCCGCATCCCTGAACTGTCGCGCCACCGGTGTGACCATGAACAGCAACACCAGCATCATCACCAGGTGAAACACGCGGATTTCGCGCGTCGACAACACCACGATGCCGGAGACATTGAGCAGGTGGAAAAAGCCGATCGCAAATGCGACGGCGATGAAACCATGCTTGAAGAGTTTGTCGACCAGATTTGGCATATCAATTCCACAGACGCTTGGATGTAAGCGGGCATGTTCAGGCGGGCTGCCTTGAGCCCGCCCAGTCCCGCAGTCTGAATGCGGTTGAACGCTATTCCTTGAAGAAGCGCTCGGCACCCGGATGAAGCGGGATCGCGAGGCTCAGCGACTTTGCGGGATCGATCTGCTTTGCCAGAGCATTTTCGGTGCGGAATTCGTCCATGTTGCCGTAGATGGACTTGGCAATCCGGTAGGCCTCATCCTCGTCCATGCTTGAATTGACGACCAGCACATTGGAAACACCGACCACTGAACCGGCCTCATCCGTGTCGTAGACATCCGGCTCGACGGTGAATGCACCATAGGCCGGTGTCTTCTCCTGCAAGGCTGCCAGCTGCGCATCAGACAGATTGAGAAATCTCAGCTTTGCTGAAGCCTTGGCTTGCATCACGGCGCCGGCGGGATAGCCCGACAGTGCGAAGGAAGCATCAACGATGCCGTCCGAAAGCTGGCTGAATCCGTCTTCGTAGGAAACGAAGCTTGGTGTGATGTCGTCGGTGCTGAGCCCTTCAAGCGCAAGGATCGCATTGAGAAACGGGATGGTGCCTCCACCCGCCGGGCCGACTGCCACGCGCTTGCCCTTGAGATTGGCAATTGATGTCACATCGGAACTGTCCAGCACCATGACGTGCAAGATGCTCGGGTGCAATGTGCCAATGGCACGCAGTTCAAGTCCGGCATCCTTGTAAGGGCCGATATTCTTGTTGGCGAGGACCGCCAGATTGTTGTTGGTGATGCCTGCATCTATCTCCCCCGACCCCAGAAGCCGCGGATTCTGCACCGAGCCCTCGGTGACGATCGGGACCATGGTGATGTCATTGCCGGCGTGTTTCGAGACCAGCGTCGAGACGGCCTGTCCAACCGGATAGAACGCGCCGCCCTGACTTGCGGTGCCAAGACGCAGTTCCGCTCCATTGGCTGCAGCCGCAGAAAACGCGATTGTCGCGCCAACCGCAATCGACGCAATTATTGCCTTGTAAGTCATGATTTTCTCCTCCCGGGAATGCCGAGGCTGTCTGCTGCCTCACTGCAATCCAGCCTATCACAATATTATGGGCTGGCAATAAAATATCGATATTTTTTACAATCACCAGATAATAGCTATTTTAGCATGGGGAAAGATGATGATACCTGAAGCCACGGCGCATTCGGTTTCCCGGCTGAGCACGAGGGACATGATCGCCCTCCACACACGCGGCTTTTCTCCCGCACCAAGATAGCGATCAGCTTGCGTGAGCTGTAAAAGTAGGGTCTGCATGCCCACCCCGATACCGATCCAGATGAGTGTTACAGATGTCCGAATATCCCAT
>Ga0209344_10002717_pt1 | contig 18992 bp, 20 predicted proteins | sample Cruoilmetagenom6_FD_187293 | JGI IMG/M metagenome (GOLD analysis project Ga0209344, IMG submission 187293) | Oil polluted marine microbial communities from Coal Oil Point, Santa Barbara, California, USA - Santa Barbara Oil Seep Sample 6 (SPAdes)... | ecosystem: Environmental > Aquatic > Marine... | reverse complement strand
GGCCTTTTCCGGGTCGTAGGCGCTCATTTCAGTCAGATCGACATAGTCGGGATTATGCGGCGCAAAGTGGGTGCCGATGGGGGTGCCATAACCGAACATGGCGCCATCGATGATCGCTTGGCGGTCAATCGCATGGGCAAGGGCCTGACGCACTTTGACATTGTCAAAGGGGGCTTGCTTGTTGTTGATCGACAGGATCGTTTCACCCTCAGTCGAGCCAATCAGAACCTGAAAGCGCGGGTCCGCTTCAAACTGTGGGATGTTCTCGGGCGCGGGAAAGCCTGCAAAGACGTCGACATCTTCGGCCATGACCGAGGCGAAGGCAGCAGTCGGATCGGAAATGAACTTGAACGTCGCGCTTTGCAGTTTGGCGGCCTCGCCCCAATAGCCATCATAGCGCGACATGGTGATCTTGTCGCCTTGGCTCCAGTCGTCGAACTTGAATGCGCCGGTGCCGATGGGCGTTTGCTTGATGCCATCGATGGTTTCCGGCGCGACGATAACTGCGTCTCCCCACGCGAGGTTAAACAGCATGTTGCCGTTCGGCTCGCTCAGTTTGATCTCAACAGTCTGCGGGTCGATCACATTGACCTCAGAAATCGCGGCATAAAGCGCCTTTTGCGCGTTTGCGCTGTCTTCGGCGTTGATCCGGTCAAGGCTGAATTTCACGTCCTCGGCATCCATCGTGGAACCGTCATGAAAGGTCACGCCGCTGCGCAGTTTGAAGGTATAGGTCAGCCCATCCTCGGAAATGTCCCAAGATTCAGCCAGCCCTGGCACAACGGAGCCGTCCCCCATGAAGCGCGTCAGCCCCTCAAAGACGTTCGAGTAAAGGACCGAGTCAATCGCCCCCGCGGCGGCGGAGGTTGGATCGAGATGCGGCGGTTCAAGCTGTAGCGCGACGGTGATGTCGTCCTTGGCCAAGGCACCCGTAGCAGCAACGGCAAGGGCGGCAGCGGCCACCCCGGTCATCAAGCGGTTCAAACGGTTCATGAAATTCTCCCATCTTGTCTGGTTTGGCCAAAGGCTAGCCAAAAGCCGCGCGCAGCACCAGCCTTCGTTGCCAAGCGCAGCGCAGGAGGGTATCGCCGGGCTTCTGCCCTGACCGCGCGGTTCATGGGTCCGCGCAAAGCAGGAGAATGTTATGGCCACGCTTGGCATTGATTTCGGAACGTCCAATACGGCAGCGGGCATCATGGTGAATGGCGCACCGCAATTAATCGCATTGGAAACCGGTGCACAGACCCTGCCGACAGCGGTGTTTTTTGACTTTGAGGCCAAAGAAATGCGCGTTGGCGCTGCTGCGTCAGATGCTTTGCTTACTGGGGCCGAAGGCCGCTATATGCGCGGATTAAAAAGCCTGCTTGGCACGCGATTGATGCGCGAAAAGCGGATGTTGTTGGGCGAGCGGATCGACTTTGTCGAAATCATTGCCCGATTTCTTGCGACAGTCAAAACCCGGGCAGAGGCCGCGACGGGGCAACGGTTTGATGCGGCGCTCTCGGGGCGTCCGGTGCGGTTTCATTCTGCTGACGACGCGCGCGACGCTCAAGCGTTGGCGGATTTGCAAGAAGCCTATGGGCGCGCCGGCTTTGACCGGGTGGCGTTCATGAACGAACCAGAGGCCGCCGCGCTGGCCAACCGCGACGCGTTGCGGCCCGGTGACTTGGGGCTGGTCGTCGACATTGGCGGCGGCACGTCTGACTTCACCCTGTTCCGGCAACGGGGCAACGCCGAGATTGATATTCTGGCCAGCCACGGCATCCGCCTTGGGGGGACAGATTTTGACCGCTGGCTGTCGATTGGGCGGGTGATGCCGCAACTGGGCATGGGCAGCGAGATCCGCCATGCCTTTGGCAATGACACACACCTCGCGCCCAACGCGATTTTCAACGATCTGGCGACGTGGGCCAAGATACCCTTTCTTTATGGCCCTGACACCCGCAAGGCCGCTGCCGAGTTACACAAGTTTGCCGAGCATCCCAAGCGCTTCGCGCGGTTGGTCAAAGTGCTGGAAGAGGAATTGGGTCATGATCTGGCCTTTGCCGTAGAGGCCGGAAAGATCCGCGCCAATGACGCTTCGGGAGAAGAAGACCCTTTGATTGATGTGTCGATGCTCAAACCCCGCGCTACGTTGCCCCTGCCCCGCGACTGGATGCGCAAACGGCTATCAGGATTGGCTGGACAGATCGGTACAGCGGCTGAGGCGACGTTAGAAACTGCCGGGATTGAAGCAAAGGCCGTCGATCGGCTGATTTTTGTGGGCGGGTCGAGCTTGATGCAGGTGGTTGAGTTGGCCCTGCGTGACCGCTTTCCGCAGGCGGAGCTGCATCGCGGTGCCGCGTTGACGGCGATTGTCGAGGGGCTGGCGCTGAGTAGCGCAGAGAGCCAACGGAATTGAACGCGCGCGGCGCGTTTGATGCGCGGGCAGGATACGGTATTTGAAAAAGGATGAAATGGGGGGGGGCGGACCGCCCCGCCGCCACGAGTGTGCTGCTTGATCAGGCGTGGGGCAGCAGCAGGGATTCCAATGCGGCGGCCATGACCTTGGCGGCATCTACCATATCGTCGATCCCGATGTACTCATCCGGCTTGTGCGCCAGTTCCAAGATGCCCGGACCATAGGCGATGCAGTTCTTCAGCTTGCCGATCCGGTCAATGTGTTTCTGATCATAGGTGCCGGGTGAGGCGACATACTCTGGATCCTTGCCCATAATATCCTGAATGGCGCGGGAAACCGTCTGGACCACCGGCGCGTCACGGTCCGTCATGGAGGGCAGCACCGCGTTCAGTTCGGTCAGTTGATAGTCGAAGTCTAAGCGGCTGGCGCGCAACCCTTCGAGAAGGTCGGTCACCTCGCTGCGCACTTGGTCGAGCGGTTCTTCGGCCAAAAAGCGGCGGTCAATCACGATACGGCAGGAATCCGGCACGCAATGCGCAGGCAGACCGTCGAAATCATCTGCCTGTTCGGCTTGACCTCCGTGGATCGAATTGATGTTCATGGTCGAAGATCGCGCCCCTTCGGGTACGACCGGCATGTCGGTACGCCGAGCGGCCATGGCAGGGAAGAGTTTGTCTTCAAACTCATGCAAGACCGCGCCCATGTGGCGCACGGCGCAGTCACCCAAGAATGGCATTGAGCCGTGGGCGATCTCGCCTTTGGTCTCAATTTCGGCCCACCAGCCGCCGCGATGTCCCAAACAGATGCGGTCTTTGTGCAACGGCTCCGGGATGATGACATGTTGTACTTTGGCAGGGTTAAAGAAGCCCTGTTCCGCCAAATAGGCCACGCCGCCGTAGCCGCCGGATTCCTCATCCGCTGTGCCTGAAATTTCGATCGCGCCTACAAAATCCGGATGAGTCTCAATAAAGGCTTCGGCGGCGATGATAGATGACGCCAAGCCCCCCTTCATGTCGCAGGTGCCACGGCCGTAGATCTTGCCGTCAGATATCTCGGCCCCAAAGGGGTCAAAGGTCCAGCCTGCGCCGACTTCAACGACATCGGTATGGCTGTTGAAATGCACGCAATCTCCGCCGCGTTGGCCTTCGCGCCGGGCGATGATGTTCCAACGGGGGTATTTCTCGCTGTCGCCCGGCGTGCCGTGGGCACGGATTAATTGTGTCTCGAACCCATGTTTTGACAAGCGGCGGTCAAGATATTCGCAGATCGCGCGGTAATCCTGCCCCGGCGGGTTCAGCGTGGGGATGCGGATCAAATCTTGCGTCAGCGCGATCAAGTCGTCGCGCTTGGCTTCGATGGCCAGGGAGGTTTTGCTTGTCATAGACGCATGGTTGAACGGCTGCGCGGAATTGGCAAGTGGGCCGACGTGCGAAAAGCCGAAACCGCGTGGAATAGGCTAAATGTGCCCTTTTTCCTGTCCGATGCCCACCTGAGCGCTATGTCTCTCTTGTCCCAGTAAGCAGGAAACGACTGATGGCCCCTTTGATCCGCGCTAAGCCCCCCCAATCCGCCGCCGAGGAGGAAGCCGAAGAACGTTCCGTCAGCGAAGCTGCGGCCCTGTCGCCCAAACTGATCTACGAAGTCATCCGCCGAGAAGGCCATGATGAATTGAACCGCACCGACAGATCGCTGCTGTGGTCTGGGATTTCGGCGGGCATGTTGATCAGCTTGTCGGTTCTGGGCGAAGCCATTTTTCGCACCTATCTGCCCGACGCGGGATGGCGATTTTTACTCGAAAACCTTGGCTATTCGCTAGGCTTTATCGCCGTGATTATGGGGCGAATGCAACTGTTTACCGAAAACACGATCACCACCGTGCTGCCTCTTATGCAAGAACGCAGTTTGAAAACCTTGGGCCGAATGGGCCGCCTTTGGGCCTTGGTCCTTGGGGCTAACGTAATCGGCGCTTTTGCTGCGGCATCGCTGTTTGTGTTTACCCCTGCCATCCCGCCGGAGGTTTTGCCCTCTATCGTCGCGCTATCAGAGCATGCGACTGGCATGCCCGCAGCCGAAGGCTTTTGGCGGGCGATTCCGGCGGGGGTGATTGTGGCGCTCATCGTTTGGATGCTGCCCGAGGCTGATGATGCCGCATTCTTCCTGATCTTGACCTTCACTTGGCTGATCGCGGCGGGGGACTTTACCCATATCGTGGCCGGGTCTGTCGAGATGGCGGTGTTGGTGTTGCAGGGTAGCTTGGGCGGGATGCAAGCGATCTTTGGGTTTTTCCTGCCGGTGCTCGCTGGCAACATCATTGGCGGAACCCTGATCTTCACCCTTGTTGCTTGGGGTCAGGTTCGTGACGATGTAGAGAAACCGAAACATTGAATAGGTCTGCGTGATACGGGCGCGGCTGGAAAAGGACCGTTTTTGATACAGCGCCATCCCCCGAAACGACCGATCGTCTATTGGGACGCCTTTAAAGCCAGCCTCACGCAGGCGGCAGAGGCGAACCTTGCGCTGATTTCGGCGGGGGTGGCGTTCTTTGCCATGCTGTCGCTCTTTCCTGCCCTGGCGGCCCTGATCGCGCTGTTGGGTCTGGTTTCAGACCCTGTGGTGGCCATTGCGCAGTTGGAAGACGTGCGCGGGCTGTTGCCAGATGATGTCTACGATATTCTGAATTCTCAGGTGACTGGCTTGGTTACGGCCCGCGCTGATACCCTAGGCTGGGCCGGTGTCTTGTCGCTGCTGCTGGCGCTGTGGTCGGCCCGCGCGGGAGTGGGTGCGATGGTGATCGGGCTGAACACCGTTTACAAAGAGCGCAACCGCAAAGCGGCGCGGCATTATGCACATGCTTTGTTGCTCACAGTCAGTCTTGTCGGCGTGGGCATTGTGGCGCTGCTGACGGTCGTTGTGGCCCCCGTGTTTTTGGCCTTCATTCCTCTTGGCCCCCTTGGGAACGCTGTGGCGGACCTGGTGCGTTGGTCCGTGGCTGTCGTGGTGCTTTTTGCCGGGATCGGCGTGCTTTATCGCTTTGGCCCCAACCGCCGCGCCCCGCGCATCGCATGGCTAAGCAGTGGAGCGATCCTTGCGGTGTTGTCTTGGGCCGCCGTGTCTGTTGGGTTTTCCTACTATGTGTCCAATTTCGGTAACTACAATCAGGTCTACGGGTCTATCGGCGCGGTGATTGCCATGCTGGTGTGGCTCTGGATCAGCAGCTTTCTGATCCTTTTCGGTGCCAGCCTGAATGCGCAGATCGAACGCCGCACCCGGTCTGACAGCACCATCGGCCCGCCTAAACCACGAGGCGAACGCGGGGCCGCTGCGGCTGACACTTGGATTGAGCTTGAGCGCGACTGACGCGCTACATCAACGGGCGCTTCTGGCGCCCTTCAAGGGATGTGAGCCCTTCTTTCGCGAGCGTCTCAAGGTTGTTAATCTGCAAGACACCGTCGGACCATGACAGCAGTTGTCGTTCCCTAAGTGCGGCCAATTTCTTGTTCGTATGTACCAGCGAGAGGCCAAGCGCATCTGCGAGATCGCGCTGCGTATATGGCAGTGGCATCTGGTTATGCGTCACCATGCCAAGCGCCCTGCCGCGTTCAAAAATCTTTAGCAGTGCCCAGCAGATCGCCTGAGAGGCGGTGCGTTGGCCGATGGTGGCCAGCACCTCGCCCATAAAATGCTCTTCGATAGCGGCCAACCATGTGATGTCAAAGGCACGTTCTGGGTGAGTTTTAAAGAAGTTGTAAAATTCGCTCCGATTAAAAACACAGAGCCGCATATGTGTCCGCGCTTCGACAGAATGGCCCATCTCGCCCATTATCCCGGCCTGCAATCCGATGAAGTCACCGGGAAAGACAAAATTGATCACCTGTCGCTTGCCGTTTTCCAACGTTTTGTCACGGATGCCCATGCCCGACAGCGCGGTATAAAGCTGCGGCGTATTGGACCCTTCCAGCAGTATTGGTGTGCCCGGCTCAACCGTAAGCTCGCCGGATTTAAACTTCTCCATAAAGCTCAGTTCTTCTTTCGACATCGGCAGAAAGGCGTCTTTGCGCTGCAAAGGGCAATAGCGGCATTGTGTCGGCATCAGGTATTATTGCCCCTCTATGTCATAGTTTAATGCGGGGTAGGTCGGTTCAGCCTAGAGCAGGGTTTTTCAACCCACGGGGGAAGACCCATGTCTATCCTGATTTACGAACCTGACCCGCTGGTATGTTCGGATATCAACGAAACCCTTTCCGCTGGGTTTCCGCAATGCGAAATCGACGTGCTTGACGTTTTCGATATAACCAAGGTGGTGGACAAAATCAGCGAGATTGGGGTGGCAGTGCTCTCGGTGACTCAGGAAGAGATTCAGCAATGGATGCCAGAACTGCGCAATTTGCGGTCATGGTTTCCGGTTGTGCTGATTGTCGATGATGCGCCCCGCGTGGGAGCATTTGACGCAGGGCTGGATGCAGGATTGAATTATCTTCCCAGACCATTCTCCAGCACCGCGCTGCTCAATGTTGTTAGCGGCGTGCTTTCTGGCCAGCGGTGATCCCAGCTAGAAACGCCACGACAAGGTTCTTCGCCCCGTCATGCTCTTGCGCCTGTGGCGCGTCGGCCTTTTGTTTGGACGCGCTCGGGTTCCCGTTTGATCCGGCGATTGCCAGCATCACAAACCCCGCACCAAGATACCCCGCACCGAGGATCAGCGCGGCAGTCATGGTCGACGTTACGGTCACGAGGTAGAGCCAGGCCGCAAGGGTAAGAAACATCAGGCCGATCAACAACATGATCACCGCCCCAACGCTCAGCATAGCCGTTCGCGCGACCCGTCTGACCGAGCCGCGCAGATGTTGCATGACGCCCGAAAGCATCAGCGGCGGGCCGTTACGATACCGACGAGAAAGCCCAGACCTGCCGCAATGCCGAGCGCGGTGCCGGGCTGCGTCTGCAGGAACTCTTCAGCTTGCTTCTGTGCTTCCATCGCTTTTGCGCGCCCCGCTTCGGACAGGTCATGCGCCGCAGTACGCGCGGTGTCGCGCATCTCATCGGACTTGACTTTACCGTAGTCGCCCAAAGTTTCTGTCAAAGACGCGATGTCCATTTTCAACAGAGCAATCTGCTGCGAAAGTTCGTCGATGGTGACTTGTTTGCCATTGGCGGTCGGTGACTTGGCCATGCGGGGCTCCTGCTGGATAAAGTGGAACTGGGTGCTGCAACCCAGATACGAAAGGCCCCGCGCGACATGGCCGCGCGGGTTGCTGTCAGGGGAGAACTACGCCGCAGCTCACCAGGAACTGAGAGGCGCTGTTCTGCCCCGGATCAGGCGTTGAGCGTTTCCGTGGAGGAAAAGAACATCGCTTGCGAAACGGCCGAGACAACTTGATCCACCGAGTAAGGCTTGGAGATCAGGAACGCCGGTTCGGGCTTGTCGCCGGTCAACAAACGCTCAGGGAAGGCGGTGATGAAGATCACCGGACGCATGCCAAGTTCGTTCAAAAGATCGTTGACGGCGTCGATTCCCGAAGAGTTGTCGGCCAACTGAATGTCCGCAAGAATCAAATCTGGCACATCGGCCTTGCCCAATTTCACAGCTTCGTCGCGGGTACGGGCAATGCCGGTGACGCGGTGTCCCATATCGGCAACAATCGATTCAATGTCCATCGCGATGATCGCTTCGTCTTCGATAATCATCACCGAACCCGATGTGCTGTCGGCCATTTCGCGATGTGCGATCTGGATCAGTTCATCCGCTTCGTCCTGGTCCACACCAATGATCGCGGCAATCTGTTCGTGCGAAAATCCTTCGATCGTGTGAAGCAAAAGCGCTTCGCGGCTGTTGTTGGTCAGGCTGGCCAAATGCCTTTGTGCCTTGGCCCGCGGGCCGCTTTCGCCTTCTTCGACGGGGGCGCCAGCGCTGGCCCAAATACCGTACAATACCTTGAACAATCCGGTTTTCGTATCTACACCATCAAGCACCGAGCGATCCACCAAAATAGCCTCCAGCGCGGCGGCTGCGAATGTGTCGCCGCTGGTCTGGCTACCTGTCATTGCCCGCGCGAACCGGCGAAGATAGGGAATGTTCGCACCCAGTTCATCGCTGATGCTGGTCTTTTGTGTCGCATCGTTCATTTAGTCGGATCCTTTTTAACTTTTCTTGGAACCAAACACCCAGACATTGTGTTTGGTTCCAGTATGCGTACATAATTATTCAAATGGGACGACGATGCTAGAGGTGATGTTAGTGAACTCAGGAAACGACGACGAGCGCGAGCGCGTTATTGATGATAACCTCAAGCGGGTCTTTGATGAAACGCTGGAGGAAGGTATCCCTGATCGCTTCAAGGACCTTCTTCAAAAATTGAAGGAACAGGACTCAGAAAAAGGATCGGCATAATGAAACGTTCCGATCCGCGAGACGAGCTGGTAGAACATCTGCCGGCCATGCGGGCGTTTGCGATCAGCCTCACCCGAAATGGGGCGACAGCAGACGACATGGTGCAGGACACGCTGGTCAAAGCTTGGACCAATATCGACAAATTTGAAGTCGGTACAAACATGCGGGCATGGCTTTTCACAATTTTGCGCAACACCTATTATTCGTCCCGTCGCAAAGCCAAACGCGAAGTTTCTGATGTTGATGGCGTATTGACCGAAGGTCTGGCAGAAAAGCCAGCGCACGATGGTCACATGCAGATGACCGATTTCCGCAAAGCCCTGGCATTGTTGAAAGACGAGCAGCGCGAAGCACTGTTGCTGGTTGGCGCTTCAGGTTTTTCTTATGAAGAAGCTGCAGACATGTGCGGTGTCGCTGTCGGCACAATCAAAAGCCGGACCAACCGCGCGCGTGCCCGCTTGGCGGAGCTTTTGGGCCACCACGATAACGAGTCACTGGAAATGACCGATGACGCAACGATGTCTGTCCTCTCCGCATCCAAAGTATCCTCCTTTTAGACATGACTTCAGGCTTCTTCAGCGGTGATTTGATGCGCGGGCTGACGATCCGGGTTCTGCTGTTTCTGTCCCTCGCGCTCTTGCCCATTGGCTTGATCGCGGTGGTACAGACACGGCAGATCGCGGATCAAAGCCGTGAGAGCGCTGAGTTATCGCTGATCGCCGTCACCGAACAAGCATCCGCCGCAGAGCGTCAAGTCATTCAAGAAGCCTTTGGTGCAGCGGAAGCGTTAACGTCCATCGTCCGGCTGAGACGAGATGACCCGCAGGAGTGCACAGATTTTCTGCGCGAATATAAGCAGGCCTCGGACATCTATTCATTGGTCGGTTTTGTAGGGCTTGACGGGCAAATGACCTGCTCGTCAACTGGACAAGCACATGATTTTTCCGAGATCGATAACTTCAAAACATTGCTCCAAGACCCGGTAAGGCGGGCGATGCCTGTTTTGCAGGGAGCTGTCAGCAAGCAGATGATCACCCTGATCAACGCGCCTGTATATGAAAACCGCGAGTTGATCGGCTTCATGTCGCTCAGCATTCCACAGGGCGCGATCAATGCGATCCGTGAGAACACCGACAGACATAGCAATGTGGCGATGATGACCCTGAACAAGAAGGGTCATATTCTGACGACGGAAAACGGGCTGGAGACCGCCAAGCAAGAATACCCTGCGGATGTTGCCCTATCCCTGCTTACCACCAAAGAACCGAGCGTCTTTTTCTCGAAAAACGCCATCGGCAAGGAGCGCGCCTATGCTCTCGTTCCGATCGTCCCAGAAACGGTTTTTGCGCTAAGCGTCTGGCCGATAGATACACCCTTTCTCGACACTGGCGTATCGACGCGCCTCAGTGCGCTTTTGCCAATCGTCATGTGGGTCGCGAGCCTAGTGGTTGCGTTCTGGGCACTGAACCGGCTGGCGATCAATCACATTCGGAAATTGGGGCGGCAGATGCGTCGGTTCGCCCTGAACAGAACGCTGCCGCGCGGGACACTTGGGCCATCGGTCCCAACGGAACTCGTTGAGATGGAATCGGCCTTTATCGGCATGGCTGAATCGATCCTGCGGGACGAAGCAACGTTGGAAGACAGCCTTCGTCAGAAGAACATTCTGCTGAAAGAAGTGCATCATCGCGTTAAAAACAATTTGCAGCTTATTTCCTCGATCATGAACATGCAGATCCGGCAGGCCAAGAGCGAAGACGCCCGTTTCGTTCTGCGCCGTTTACAAGAACGCATCCTGAGCTTGGCGACAGTTCACAAAAACTTGTATCAGAACGATGACCTTGTGCGCGTCGACGCCAGTGAGCTTCTGCGCGAGATCGTCGGCCAAAGCCTGTCCATCGGTCTTCCATCTGGTGGCGGCGTGCAAGTTGACCAGAATTACGAGACTATTGAGATCGATGCCGATGATGCGGCCCCGCTCACTTTGCTGGTGTCAGAGGCGGTGACAAATGCGCTTAAATACGTTTCCACGGTTGCGCCGGGCAAGGGCTTTATCTCCCTTAAACTCAGCTATACTGGGCCGGAGAAGGCACTACTGGAAGTACGCAACACCATCGGCGACCCTGAAAAAGTTCAGAACGGCACGGGTCTTGGCTCTCGATTGATCCTTGCATTCACGCGGCAATTGAACGGTCAGGTTGAGATCGAAACCCGAGACGGCGTCTACGAGATGCGAGTTAACTTCCCCGTGCCGACGGACAGCAAAATGGTTTACGATTACTAAACCTCTCTGTGCGACTCTTTGCCGAGAGAGTGGCGAATTGAACACGCGCGCTCTTGGGCGCAAAATTTCCGGGAACCCTTTGCGCCAATTTCAGTTGAGACCCTGAAACGCAGTGCGGAAAGGATATGGAGATGACCACGGAGCTATTCCTCGGCGGCCTGACCATCCTGACCTTGGCGGCGGTTATCATTCTAGCCCTTACGACCGGGCGACGAGAATTAAGATCGGATGAGGACCGCGCCGGAACCGACAAGCGGCAACCGGAAGCGCAAAGGTCGAACTACAGGTCAGACTACTAAAGACCTAAGCATGACCGGCCGCCTCGAACGACAGTTCGGCGCGGCCGGTCGCTTAGACAACTGACCTCGTCAGAATTTCACAAACCGTATTAAAAACTCGGCGGCGTACACGCGCTGACGATCTCGCAGACATCATCTGCAATATTTCGAAACCGATGCGGCAATCGGCTGTCAAACAAATAGCCATCCCCGGCATTCAAAACGCTAACTCCCCCATCTACGGTCACTTCAATGCTGCCGCGCACCACGATCCCGGCCTCTTCACCCTCATGGCTAAGTGACGTCGGCCCGGTATCCGCGCCGGGCTCATAGGTTTCGTGCAGCACTTGCAACGCATGATGTTCCGCCTTTCCCAACTGACGCAAAGACACACCGCCTTGGCTGCTGGGGGAAATCTCGGTCAGTTCCTCCGCTCGGTAAAACACCTTTGTCGTGTCGTCGTCCTCTAATATGGAAAAGAACTCTGCCAAACTGATGGGAATCGCATCCAACAGACTTTTCAGCGAGGCGACAGAAGGGCTGGTCCGGTTCTTTTCGATCAGCGAAATGGTGCCGTTGGTCAAACCTGCCCGTGCGGCCAACTCTCTTTGCGAAAGCCCATGCTGCTTGCGCAGGGCTTTTAATTTATCACCAATCTCCAACGACTTGCCCTCTTCTTGGTCGTTCGGATGTTTGCCGTTCGCCGGGCAGACATACAACCCTGCCTTAGCATCAATTAAATAAGGGCCATATTGCCGATTGACAATTATATTCAACGCAACAATAGATTTTTTAAACACCCGACGGCACGCTCCCCCAAATCTGACAAAAGGTTCCTGTTTCATGTCCAGCACTGCCAAGAAAAAATCATCCCGCAAATCTGCAGCTAAGGTCAAAGCCGCGCCGCAAATGAATGTGGTTGAGATTAACCCCGCCGCACAGACCAGCAGCCAGACCAACGTCGAACTGATCGCGCGCCGGGACGCTTCTGTGCCGCGCGGGGTGGCCTCTGCCGCGCCGATCTATGCGAAATACGCCGAGAACGCAGAGCTTTGGGATGTCGAAGGCAATCGCTATATCGATTTCGTAGGCGGCATCGGCGTGCTGAACACCGGCCACCGTCATCCCAAGGTCGTTGATGCCGCCAAGGCACAAGAGGATCTGTACACGCACACCAGCTTTCAGGTTGTTCCTTACGGCCCCTACATCGAATTGGCGGAAAAGCTAAACACGTTGGCGCCGGGTGACGCGCCGAAAAAGACGCTGTTGGTCACCACCGGTGCCGAAGCTGTCGAAAACGCGGTCAAGATTGCGCGCGCAGCGACTGGCCGGCCGGGCATCATTGCTTTCACAGGCGGTTACCACGGCCGCACCCTGCTGACGCTCGGCATGACAGGCAAGGTCACCCCCTACAAGAAAGACGTTGGCCCCTTCCCTGCAGACGTTTTCCGCGCGCCCTTCCCTTCGGTCCGCGATGGCATCACGGTGCAAGACGCGATCACTGGGCTGAAGAATCTGTTCCTGACCGACGCACAGCCAGAGCGCGTTGCCGCGATCATCATCGAGCCTGTTTTGGGCGAAGGTGGCTACACACCCGTGCCCTTCGAGATGATGCGGGAACTTCGGTCGATCTGCGACCAGCACGGCATTCTACTGATTGCCGACGAAGTGCAGGCCGGCTTTGGCCGCACTGGCACTTGGTTCTCCATTGAACACTCCGGCGTGGTGCCGGACCTTATCACCGTCGCGAAATCAATGGCAGGGGGCTATCCGCTGGCAGGTGTGATTGGCCGCGCAGACGTGATGGACGCGATGGCGCCCGGCGGTTTGGGCGGCACCTATGGCGGCAACCCGGTGGCCTGCGCCGCAGCATTGGCCGCGATCGAAGCGATTGAGGACGAAGGTCTGCTGGCCCGCTCGACCGCAATGGGCGAGACACTAAAAGCCCGTTTCGCCGAAATCGGCGCGCGCGCGGCCCCCTACCGGTTCTGGGACATCCGCGGCCTTGGCGCGATGGTCGCCGTCGAGTTCGTCACCGACTTTGACAGCGCCAAGCCTGACGCCGACCTTACCAAACGGGTTATTGCCCACGCCTTGCAACGCGGCCTGCTGCTGCTGGGCTGCGGCATGCACGGCAATGCCGTCCGGGTCATGGTGCCGCTGACGGCGTCGGATGCGATTGTCGAAGAGGGTCTCGCGATCTTTGAAGCTGCCGTCGCGGCGGCAGTGGCAGAAGAACAGCAGTAAGAGCGCGCTGCCTACAAAACTGAAATTCGGGCGCGCGGGGCAACCTGCGCGCCCTTTTTCGTAATTTTACTTATGGGTGAGCTGGCCGCAAACGGTCTCAAGACTTGGCATCGGGCGGTGAAGGGCGCAAACTCTGCCCCAACGCCACTCGCCAGAACCGGAGACCGCCATGCGACTGACAGGAAAAACCGCCATTGTAACCGGGGGCGCCTCGGGTTTTGGGGCGGGGATTGTGAGGCGATTTTTGCGGGACGGCGCGCGCGTGATGATTGCGGATATCGACGGAGACAGGGCAGCTCAGCTGGCGCGTGAAATGGGCGATCACGCCAAGGCGCAACAGGTGGATGTTGCCGATGCCGCCTCGGTCCTTGCCATGACCCTCGCCGCGCAGGACCTTTGGGGCCATATCGACATTCTGGTGAACAATGCGGGCGTCACCCATATTCCCGGCGCACTTGAAGACATCAGCGAAGACGATTTTGACCGGATGTTTCACGTGAATATGAAATCGGTCTACCTTACTGCGCGCTCCGTGGTGCCGCATATGAAAGAGAACGGCAAAGGCGCGATCCTCAACATTGCCTCGACCGCAGGCGTGTCCCCCCGGCCCCGGCTGAATTGGTACAATGCCTCGAAGGGCTGGATGATCACAGCGACCAAGACGATGGCGGTGGAGCTGGCCGAACATGGCATCCGCGTGAATGCGATCAATCCGGTGGCCGGGGAAACCCCACTGCTCAAGACCTTTATGGGCGAGGACACTCCCGAAATGCGGGAGAAATTCCTTTCAACGATCCCACTTGGCCGTTTTTCCCAGCCAGAAGATATTGGCAATGCGGCGCTGTTCCTTTGCTCTGACGAAGCTTCAATGGTGACCGGCGTGGCAATGGAAGTTGATGGTGGCCGCTGCATATGACGAGCGCGATGACGCCCGGGCCGCGCAATCTGATCACCGATGTTGCGGGACTAAAGGTGGGCAACGCGCAGGATGACGCCCTGAAGTCCGGCGCCACGGTGCTGATCGGAACAGAGCCTTTTACAGCCTCCGTTCACGTCATGGGGGGCGCTCCCGGCACGCGAGAGACTGATTTACTAGCCCCCGACAAGACCATGGCGGCGGTGGATGCATTGGTGCTTTCAGGCGGATCAGCCTTTGGACTGGATGCCTGCTCTGGCGTGGTGGATGCTCTGCGCGCGCAGGGGCGCGGCTTTCGCATCCGCGACGCGGTTATACCCTTGGTGCCCGGTGCGATCCTGTTTGATCTTCTTAATGGCGGCGCCAAGAATTGGGACGCCAACCCTTACCCCGCCCTTGGCCGCGCAGCCCTTGAGGCTGCGAGCGAGGACTTCCGCCTCGGCAGCGTCGGCGCCGGAACAGGAGCATTAAGCGCAATGGTGAAAGGCGGTCTCGGCTCGGCCAGCCTGCAATTGCCTGATGGCAGCATGGTGGGCGCCCTGGTTGCCGCAAATCCGGTAGGAGCGGTTACCACGCCTGGCGACAGATACTTTCACGCCGCTCCCTTTGAGATTGCCGGTGAGTTTGGCGGGTTGGGGCCAGACCCGGCCACCGGCTTGGGCCTCACGCTCGAAAGCCGCAAGATCGCCGCCATGTCGGCGCGCGAGAACACCACCATTGCCATCGTCGCCACCGATGCCACACTTACCAAGGCGCAATGCCAGCGCGTCGCCGTCGCCGCCCATGATGGTATTGCGCGGGCTGTGGTGCCCGCCCATGCGCCAAATGACGGCGACTTGGTCTTTTCCCTTTCAACCGCTGCACGGCCCGCTGGCGACGTCGCACTTATCGGTCATGCCGCAGCTCTTTGCCTGTCGCGCGCCATCGCCCGCGCGATCCATGCCGCCACCCCTGCCGAAGGGGATCTTTTGCCCTGTTGGAGCACGCTGAATGCCTGAACTGTCCTTGCCCGATGTCACTCTCCACTACGAAGTCGACGGCAGCGGACCGCCCCTGTTGATGTTGGCGGGGATGTTGAGCGACAGTGCAAGCTGGGGCGCTTTGGCGCCGCTGCTGGCCGAGCATTTCACCTTGATCCGGCCAGACAACCGCAGCACCGGGCGCACCACGCCGTGGACTGCAGACATCAGCGTCGCTCAGATGGCCCGGGATGCGCGCGCTGTGATGGATCACCTTGGGCATGATAAATTTCACCTCACCGGCCATTCGATGGGTGGGCTGATGGCGATGGAATTGTTCGGCTTGGCTCCCGACCGTGTGCAGTCGCTTAGTATTCTCGCCTCGGCCCCGGTTCGTGCCCCGCGCACGATGGCGGTATTCGACGCGCTACTGGCCATACGCCGCGCCCCGGAGGGTGAGGCGCTCTGGCTCCGCGCGCTTTATCCTTGGGTCTTTGCTCCTGACTTTTTCAGCGGCCCTGAGACTGTCGAAACCGCCCTCGCCGCCGCACTGGCCTACCCCCACGCGCAAAGCGTTGATGCTATGGCGCACCAACTCAATGCCCTGCGTGGCTTTCGCCCGACCGTTCGTCCAGCCGATCTGACCTGCCGCACGCTCGTCCTGCACGGTGCCGAAGACCTTTTGATCCCCCGCGCCGCCGCCGAAGACGCCTTCGCCCAAATTCCCAAGGTGACGCAGATCACCCTGCCCAATGCGGGTCATTCAATTCACTGGGATGCCGCCGAGGAGGTCGCCGCCCGTCTGCGCCAATTCCATGACACGCTTTCGGAGGCCTGAAATGACGCAAGACCTTTACGGATTGGAGACGACAGCCACTCGGCCAGACACTCTGCAAGCGATCAACGATTTTATTCACGGTTTCCTGTCTTATCAGCCCAAGGCCGCAGGGGTCATCGCCGCGGCGGATGCCGACCCGGAAAACCCGCTCGTGAATGCCTATGCGGCCTTGCTCTGGATGTTCCTTGAACACCCCATCGCCCCGGACAAAGCCCGCCCATATCTTGCGCGCGCGCAGGCGGGGAAGGGCGCAAACCCCCGTGAGCAAAGGGTTATCGACGCCGTCGCCCGTTGGGTTGCGGGCGACGTGCCCGCCCTGCTGACGGCCTGTGATCAGATCACCGACCAATGGCCGCGCGATTTGGCGATGTTGAAACTGGCGCAATACCACCTGTTCAATGCCGGCGATGCAGCAGGAATGCTGCGCATGGCGCTCAAGGCGCTGCCCGAAGCCGAAGACATTCCCTACACCCACGGCATGATCGCATTTGGATATGAGCAATGCCACCTGCTCGACCGCGCCGAATCCGCCGCGCGGCGGGCGATGGAGCTGCGCCATGATGAACCTTGGGCGCATCACGCGCTGGCCCATGTCATGCTGACCGAAGGGCGGGTGGCCGAAGGGGCAAGCTTCTTGGAAAGCGTGGCCGACACTTGGACGGGTCTGAACTCCTTCATGCGCAGTCACAACTGGTGGCATTTGGCGCTGTTCTACCTGTCCCAAGGCCGCCACGACGACGTGAGACACGCCTATGACACGCATATTTGGGGGCTGGAGAAAGACTATTCGCAAGACCAAGTGGGCGCGGTGTCCTTGCTCGCTCGGATGGAGTTCGCGGGCGTCAATGTCGGGGACCGCTGGGGCGATGTGGCCGATCATGTCGCGGCGAGGGGGCAGGACACTGTCAGCCCCTTCCTGACATTACAGTATCTCTATGCGCTTTGCCGCACCAATCGACCCGAAGCAGCAAAGATGCTGAGCGCTATTGAGACCCGTGCCGCTGATACCTCAGCCTATGACCATCCCGCGTGGGCCGAAGTCGCCTTGCCCGCCGCGCGGGGTATCGCGGCCCATGCCAAGGGTGACTGGCCGCAGGCGATCCGAGAGTTGGGCATGGCGCTCCCCCGTATGGCTGAATGCGGCGGCAGCCACGCGCAGCGCGACCTGTTTGAACAGATTCATCTTGACGCTCTGGTACGCGATGGGCGCGCTTCTGCGGCGCAGCAAGTCTTGGAAATGCGCCGCACCTATGACCCGGACGGTGTGCCGCTGAACCAGATGCTTGGCGACATTTATGAACAGACCGGCCTGCCCGATCTTGCCGCGCAGGCCCGTGCGCGGGCAGAGCGAACGCTGGCTGGCGGATAACCACCATCTGCCCCAGGCTTGGCGCATTTAGACGCGCGGGCCGATGGAGACCTCAAATTCCGCGATGCCATCCACACCGCCCGTTAATACATCTCCTGGCACCACCGCCGCGACCCCTGCAGGCGTCCCTGTCATGATGATGTCTCCTGCGGCCAATGTCACACCACGCGACAGCGCGGCAATATGCTCGCGCACCGCCCAGATCATGTCAGCCAGATCAGCGTCTTGTTTCAGCTCGCCGTTCACCGCCAGCCAAATGCGGCCGTGTTCGACAGAGGCTGCGTCAGCAATCGGCCGGATCGGCGCGATGGGGGCGGAATTGTCAAAGGCCTTGGCCCAGTCCCACGGGCGGCCCATCTTTTTGGCCTCGGCCTGCAAATCGCGCCGCGTGAGGTCGATCCCGGCAGAGGCGCCCCAGACGTGATCCATCACGTCCGCTTCATCGATATCCGCGCCCCCCTTGCCGATCGCGATGACCAGCTCGACTTCAAAGTGAAAGTCCTCGGTCAGCGGCGGGTAGGGCACGGTGCAGGGGGTATCGCATACCGCATCTGCAGGTTTGGTGAAAAAGAACGGTGGGTCGCGCATGTCGTTGCCCATCTCAAGCACATGCGCTTCGTAGTTGCGGCCGACGCAAAACACCCGGCGCACCGGAAATCGGTCGCTGGTGCCCTGCACGGCAAGGCTGCTTTGCTTGGGCGGGTCAATTACATACATTGCTGGGCTCCTTGTGGCATGTTTGGGTCAAGGAACACCTGCGCTCTGCTACAGTCAATGACCGCTTCTATCGAAATCGTTCGGGGGGATGTCTTTCACAGATCAGCGCCTTTGCGGATCGCCTCTTGCACGTCTTTAATCTCATCGGCGCTCAACCCATAGTCCGCCGCGGCGACCTCGGCACTGATATAGCCGCGCAACAGGTCGCGTTTGACCAGATCCTTTGGCCGCTCCGCCGCCGCGCCGTAGCCCGCGCCGCCCGGGAAAGCCATCATCACCTTGCGGCCATGTGGCACGAACTGCTTGCCCTTGCCCCGCATCGGTGTGCCATCGTCTTGGGCAATCGTGGTTGGCGCACCCGGCGCGCCGCCCTGCCGCCCGCGTGCGGGGTGATCGACCCGGTCAAACATCGCCTGCATGTCGAACTCATGCCCCTCACGCGCGCCGACCTCCATGTACTGGCCCAGCCCCCCACGCTGACGCCCCGCGCCGCCGCTGTCGGGGCGCAATTCCTTGCGCCAGATGACCACGGGCCCGGCATGTTCCGTCGCCTCCACCGGCATGGTCATCACGCCCGACGGGAAGGCCGTGGCGT
>Ga0209344_10002716_pt1 | contig 18995 bp, 13 predicted proteins | sample Cruoilmetagenom6_FD_187293 | JGI IMG/M metagenome (GOLD analysis project Ga0209344, IMG submission 187293) | Oil polluted marine microbial communities from Coal Oil Point, Santa Barbara, California, USA - Santa Barbara Oil Seep Sample 6 (SPAdes)... | ecosystem: Environmental > Aquatic > Marine... | reverse complement strand
AACCTTATTGAAAACTGGTATTCGAACGGAATTTATCCTTTTATCGCTCGATTTTTTCGTTTTTTACTTGGGTGGATTCCTTTTTCGGTAGGAGATCTATTATATGCTTTTTTACTAGTTATCTTACTACGCGGTATAATTAGGATGTTTAAAAAAGGCAGAAAACACTATATGTCCTTTCTGTTTCGTTTTGGTGCTTATCTTTCAGTCTTCTACTTTTTATTTCATTTTCTCTGGGGGATGAATTATTATAGAAATAGTTTATTTGACACCTTAGGACTTGAGGCTACACCTTATACAACAGAGCAACTTATTGATTTAAACGAGGATTTGGTAAAACAGCTACAACAACAGCATGCATTACTTGCTAGCGAGGATAGTCTTGCGGTAGTTGTTCCGTATAACAAAAAAGAAATTCTGACTAAAGTAACCAATGGGTACACCAATTTAGCTGAACATTTCCCGCAATTCACCCCATATACTCCCGCGATAAAAAAATCGATGTTTCGCGTTGCCTTGTCCTTTATGGGGTTTTCTGGATATCTAAATCCTCTGACCAATGAAGCGCAGGTCAATAGTTTAGTACCTCGTGTTAATCTACCCATGATTTGTAGCCATGAAATGGCGCATCAATTGGGAATTGCTGCAGAAAGTGAAGCCAATTTTATAGGGTATATGGCGGCCAGTGAAAATGACGACCCCTACGTCAACTATTCTGCAAACCTACTAGCCATCCGATATACAGTAGCTGCTTTATCGCTCAGTGATAGTACTGCTGCAAAAAACATTGTTGCCGAAATTCCACAAGGGGTGCTCAAAAACATCAAAGAGTCGCAGCAATTCTGGGAAGGCTACCAAAATAAATTGGAGCCCTTTTTTAAACTTTTTTACGATAATTATTTAAAGGCTAACCAACAGCAAGATGGGATGCTTGGGTACAGTAAAATGGTGAATTTATTAGTGGCCTATCGAGAAAAATATGGACTAGATTAGAAAATACTGCGCTAAACGCAAAAGAATTCCATAACGAAATTAGTAAAAAAATACCAACTAATCAGCTCGTTTTATTCGTGGCATTATACAAACCGCTAAAAAATTAAATCGGGTGAATTCGTGTCCAATAAACATGGCTACGCTTCCCAAATTAACATGCGTAAAGACGTTCTGATTACCCCTAGGAAATCCGATCCTGAATCTAATAATCCCCTAACGTTTCTGGGTTTTGTGCCAAGCCATTGGCTAATTGTTCGTCATTTGGCGCCTTTCCGTGCCATGCATGGGTATGCATCATAAAATCAACACCATTGCCCATCACCGTATGTAATAAGATACATACCGGTTTTCCTTTACCCGTACGAGATTGCGCTTCTTTGATACCCCCTAGAATAGCTTCGATATCATTCCCTTCGGTAACCTCTAAGACATCCCAACCAAAAGCTTCAAATTTAGCTTTAATACTCCCCATGGGTAGTACCGTATCGGTAGATCCATCAATTTGTTGCCCATTTAGATCAACCGTAGCAATGAGGTTGTCAACTTTTTTACCTGCAGCATACATCATAGACTCCCAAATTTGACCTTCTTGTAATTCTCCATCCCCGTGTAAACAATACACTAGTGATGCATCATTGTTTAGCTTTTTGGCTTGAGCAGCACCAATAGCAACTGACATCCCTTGACCTAAAGATCCTGAAGCAATACGCACACCAGGCAATCCTTCATGTGTAGTTGGATGACCTTGTAAACGGGTATTTAATTTTCTAAAAGTGGCCAATTCTGAAACTGGGAAAAATCCGCTTCTAGCTAACACACTATAAAAAACTGGAGAGATATGGCCATTAGACAAGAAGAATAAATCCTCCCCTTTTCCATCCATGGTAAAATCAGTTGAATAGTTCATCACCTCTTGGTATAAACAGCTCATAAATTCTGTACATCCAAGAGATCCTCCCGGGTGGCCCGAATTAACGGCATGTACCATTCTTAAAATATCTCTTCGTACTTGGGTTGAAAAATCTTTTAACTCTTGTGTGCTTGGCATGGATTTAGGTTTTAAAATCGGCGTAAAATTACAAAACCTATAAAAGTATTAACCGAGAAGAAAGAATAATTTTAGTCGACTTATTAACAGCAACCGCAACATACTAACAGTTGCGTAAAACATAGCTTTTCTTTAGTATATTTGAGGATATAATCCCCACCCTGTGAAAAGACCAAAGCGGATAAACAAGCAACAGGCTGCAAAAAAAGCTGGCTTACCTCCGGGAAGCATCACCTATGTAGGAAAAGAAAGAACCGAGAAACCTACCCTTGAATTAACCGTATTTAACCAAGATTTTGATGCGTGTATTCAAATGGACTCGCGCAAGTCAATTAAAACCAAATTTAAGACCGATGCCGTAAATTGGTTAAATGTAGATGGAATTCACGACAGTGAACTTATCAATGAATTTCAACACGAATTTGACTTAGACCATTTATTATTAGAAGATGTTACCAATACCAATCAGCGACCAAAGGTTGAGGAGTATGAAGACTATTTGTTCCTCTCGTTAAAAATGATTTTTCTTAAAGACGATAACAGGGTGGAAAATGAACAGGTAAGTTTAGTTTTAGGACCCGACTATGTCATTTCATTTCAAGAAAAAACAGGAGATGTATTTAGCCAAATCAGAGAACGAATTCATTCGGTTAAAGGACAGATTAGAACGAAAAAGAACGATTATTTATTTTATGCTTTGGTAGATTCAATCATCGACAATTACTTCATTGTTATCGAGCAGATTGGAAATGATTTAGAGGATTTAGAGGATGAAATATTTTCTAATCCTACCCAAGCATCTCTTGAAAAAATTCAAGAAAAGAAGGTGCTTTTACTCAGTTTACGTAGGGCAATTTATCCTTTACGGGAGTCATTGAACAAGTTGATTCGTGATAAAAATCCGCTAATTCAGGATAAAAACATGAAGTACTTTAGTGATATTTACGACCATGCAATTCAAATTATAGATGTAATTGAGTCGTATCGGGAAGTTGTTAACGGGTTAAAGGATAGTTATTTATCTAGCTTAAGCTTTCGGATGAATCAAATTATGCAAGTACTTACCATAACCGCTAGTATTTTTATTCCCCTCACCTTTATCGCCGGTGTGTATGGTATGAATTTCGACCATATGCCAGAACTTCATTTAACCTATGGCTATTTCTATTTTTGGGGACTCGTTATTTTAATGGCCATCGGATTAGTCATTTATTTTAAACGTAAAAAATGGTTGTAAGGAATTAGTAGGCGGCTCGACTGAGATGTAAGCAACACCGTTTACAGCCTATGAAAACTACACGTATATTTCCCGTTTTACTCCTCGCTTTTCTAAGTGTATCCTGCACTAAAACCAGTATAGAAATGATGATTCCTGGGCAAGAAACTGAAAAAATGGAACTCAAAGGAACCTTTGTATCTCAAGCCCATCCAACTAGTGGTACGGTTAGTGTCAATAAAGAACGTACGGTAATGACCTTTACAAATTTTAAGACAGATACTGGCCCCCTGGTAGAAGTTTGGCTTTCTACTACGACCACACCTTCTAATCCAAGTACTTACACATCACTAGGAATGATTAAAGGAGTAGATGGCGATTACACGTATTCAATCCCAGCTTCTGTTGACTTTTCATCACAAAAAATTGTCAATATATGGTGTGTAGATTTCTCCGTTTCCTTTGGGTATGCGGAATTGAAGTAAGAAGCAGACCGATAAAGATCAATTTATTTTAGGTGGTTTACTTGGAGTTTAGTCTCTACTTAATACATACTTTTATATTGTTGCCAATCTCTAGAAAGATTTAAATTAAGATGTATAGCCTCATCTTTAACTTGAAACTTTGTGATTTTTGACGGATCTAATGTATTGATTTGTGTATCTAAACGAGACGTACTTAATTTTGGATCGAGGGTAACTAAGCTACTACAAAAGGCACTTGACAACAAGACAGGATGTCCGGTTTTACCCCTAAATTCAGGCAGTACAACTTCATTTTTTTCTTTGACAAAGAGACTTAAATCTCGATGGTTCATTAAGGGAACATCTATGGGTAAGACCAATGCTGGTCCGACCTCATTCCTATATGACAAGACTGTTTGCAAGGTAGAAAACGGTCCGTGAACGGGATTTGGATTAACCAACACGCGTACTTGACTGGATTCATATTCACAAAAATTGTGAACGGCGGTTTCAAACCATGGAATTTCATTTATATAATCCTGTGCATGATACCCAAGACCAATATATACGTTGGCATACGACCATAGATTAAATCTGGAAACCTGTTCTAAAATCCACGGTTTCCCTCTAAAATCAAGTAACCCTTTTGGTTCTCCCATTCTACTCGATTGCCCTCCTGCTAGTATAACTAGTACCGGTTTAGCTTCAGACAAGGCCATGATCTTTTAACGGTAAGGTATGGTATCGTTTTCCTGTTACTTGGTATAGTGCATTCACAATAGCTGGTGCAATTGGTGGTACTCCTGGCTCTCCTACTCCTGTAGGCTTCGCCGAACTTTTTATTATTTCTATATTTATCTCTGGTGTTTCATTCATTCGCACAACTTGATAATCGTGGTAGTTACTTTGTTCTATCGCACCGTCTTTAGCTGTAATTTTTCCATACATGGTCAGCGACATTCCAAAAATAGCGGCACCTTGCATTTGAGCCTCAATGGTACTGGTATTCACTGCGGTACCACAATCAATAACAGAGGTTATTTTGTGTATTTTCATTTTTCCATTAACTACAGAAACTTCAATGGCCGAGGCTACATAGGACAAAAAGCTATAATGCATTGCCAAACCTATGGCGTGCCCTTCTGGTAAGCTTCCGCCATACCCTGCATTTTTAGCAGCCGTAGTCAGCACGTGTTTTAGTTTGGCAGAATCAAAATTGTAGCCATCTGGACTTTCAACAATACGATCAGGTCCAAGCAATTCTAATCTAAAGGCCAAGGGATCTTTTTCAGCCTTAGCGGCTAATTCGTCAACAAATGCATTCACTGAAAACCCCTGAATAATATTAATCACAGATCGATACCAACCAATACGAACATGTGCAGGCGCTTTTGCATTTTCACATAAAATATTTTCTAAGGGATACGGTTGGTTTGTCATCCCCATCCCAAATTCAAATCCCGCCGCATAGCCCGTATCCGGTGCAAAGGTTGAGGTGATTGACGGATAGGCCACACGGTGCAACCACCCTGTAACTTTTCCTTCCTTATCTAAGGCCCCTTTCATATATTGCGCACTAATGGTATGGTAATAACTGTGTTGAATATCATCTTCTCGGGTCCACACCACCTGAGCCGGAGCATTTATTGCTTTTGACGCTGCTACAGCTTCTACAATAAAATCAGGCTTGGATTTTCGCCCAAACCCACCCCCTAAAAAGGTGACGTTAATGGTTACATTTTCTTTATCAACTTTTAGAAAATCAGCCACTTCGGCTCTAGCCGTTTGCGGATCTTGTGTAGGTGCCCAAACTTCACAGCTACCATCAGCTTTCACATGCGCTGTGGCATTAGGCACCTCCATTGGAGCATGCACCAGGTGAGGCATGGTATACGTACTTTCCACAATATGTTCGGCATTGGCAAAGGCGCGATTTATATTACCAATGTTTTGAACTTCTTTCCCTTTTTGATGGACATTGTCCACAATCATTTTTGTATACGCCTCGGTTGAATATCCTTTGTTTGCTCCAGGCTCCCATTCCACTCGGAGTGCATCTCTTCCTGTAAATGCTGCCCAAGTATTATTTGCTACAACCGCAACCCCTCCTAAGGAACCAAACGGGCGATTAATTTTAGGAATTTCTATAACTTGTTCTACGCCAACCACCGCGGTAGCATCATCTTTTTCGAACGACTTAAGCGTTCCGAAAGTTACAGGACAACGGGCAATAGCCACGTATTTCATTCCATCTAATTTAATGTCCATACCGTATTTCGGTTTCCCCGATGCAAATCCCGGTCCGTCAATACTTTTAAGATCTGTTCCGATATAGTTAAAATCTTTAGGATCTTTAAGTGGCGGATTTTCAGGTACGGGCATGGTCGCCGCTTCACTCACTAAATCCCCAAAGAATAATTTTTTCTGGGTAGCGGGATTGACGATATGGTGGTTTTCTGCGATTAAGCTAGTTGCCGCTACGTCCCATTTTTTTGCCGCTGCAGCTTTTAGCATCGCTTTAGCCGTGGCACCCATTTTACGCATTGGCTCATAAAGGGTTCGAACACTACGTGAACCATCTGTATTCTGATCCATATACTTCACATCTCCGGTAGCCTGTTTAACCGTTACCATGGTCCAGTCAGCCTCCATTTCATCCGCGATTACCGAAGTCAACGAGGTTCTCACCCCATTTCCCATTTCCGAACGAGAAGCGAGTAGAACTAATTCTCCATTATCTTTTAATTGGATGAATAGATTGGGTTCAAACGTTGAACCATTAAATGCTCTTAATTTCTTTTTATCATTGGTACTTGTTGTTGGCACCGAACAAGCAATAATTAAGCCTCCAGAAGCTAAGCCTAAATTCCGAATAAAACTACGTCTAGTTATAATATGTATATCGTTCATTTTAATTAGAATTTTGGTTAAGTTCAGCCGTTTTTAAGATGGCATTTTTAATTCTTGGATAAGTTCCACAGCGACAAATATTACCGCTCATTGCAGTGTCAATATCATCTGAAGTAGGACTAGCATTACTCGCTAAAAGTGCCGCGGCTGAGATGATTTGACCAGATTGGCAATAGCCACATTGCGGTACATTTAATTCGTCCCACACTTCTTGCAACACTTTATTCTCATTTTCTACCCCTTCAATGGTAATGATATTTTTTCCTTCTGCTGCCGAGACTGGGGTGAGGCAAGACCGTATAGATACGCCATCGAGCATAACTGAACAGGCCCCACAAAGGCCTTTACCACAACCAAATTTGGTTCCGGTTAAACCGACGAGGTCACGAATTGCCCATAACAAAGGCATAGACGAATCGGCTTCAATTGTATACTCTTTACCATTAATTTTAAGTGTTGCCATAGTGTAGAATTAAGATGAATAAAACAGACTTTAAAGTTAGGGAAATATTTCGTAAAAAAAATCAAAAAGATTAGGTAGTAAATAATCAATTTTATTACATTTGCAGCCGCCAACAATACGTCAATTAAAAATTCCGTATTAGAGGCCTAACCCTTGGATTAGGGTTACGTTCATTAAAATATATTGGAGAGGTGCCAGAGTGGTCGATCGGGGCTCCCTGCTAAGGAGTTGTACCTTTACGGGTACCGGGGGTTCGAATCCCTTCCTCTCCGCAATCAAATAAAGCTGCGGAGAAGATTTAAAAAACGGAAAGCTGTCAAGCTCGCTTGTAAAGCTTAGCGTTTTTTAAAGCTTAAAAGTGCGAAAGCGCTTTGCAGATTTATGTGCAGGATGTGGTTCAAAGGGATCAACGAAGTTAATGCCTTTAATTTGCAGTTCATTGAAAAATAGTGGAGAAAAGCTGTCAAGCTCGCTTGTAAAGCTTTGAAACATTTAAAGCTTAAAAGCGCGAAAGCGATTTTACAGGACTATTTGCAGGATGTGGTTCAAAGGGATCAACGAAGTTAATGCCTTTAATTTACAGTTCATTGAAAAATAATGGAGAAAAGCTGTCAAGCTCGCTTGTAAAGCTTAGCGTTTTTTAAAGCTTAAAAGCGCGAAAGCGATTTTACAGGACTATTTGCAGGATGTGGTTCAAAAGAGTGAACAAGGCTTATTCCTATTGAGTTAAGATTATATATTATTTTTTTTGGTTTTTTGAATTAAAAAAAGATGATAATTTGAATAATAATCTTACTTTTGCCCTCCATTAAAGAATACCAATTATTTTATCGGGAAATAATTGATAAAAAAAGTACAATACACACCTCGGGGTGTAGCGTAGCCCGGTTATCGCGCCGCGTTTGGGACGCGGAGGTCGCAGGTTCGAATCCTGCCACCCCGACCATTAAAAGCCTAAAAAATCTTTGATTTTTTAGGCTTTTTTTATTTTCTCACGTGCCAAAGCTCCGCTTTAGGCTAAGTGAGAAAATAAAAAAAGCCGTAAAACCGCTTTTCGCGGTTTTGGCTTTTAATGAGCATCTCCCCCATTCCAGGATCACCGTAGCGTAGCGGTGGTAATCCTGCATATTCTAAATTGTACAAGTTTTGGCTTTTAATGAGCATCTTACCCCGTTCCAGGATCACCGTAGCGTAGCGGAGGTAATCCTGCATATTCTAAATTGTAAAAGTTTTGGCTTTTAATGAGCAACTTACCCCATTCCAGGATCACCGTAGCGTAGCGGAGGAAATCCTGCATATTCTAAAATGCAAAAGTTTTGGCTTTTAATGAGCATCTCCCCCATTCCAGGATCACCGTAGCGTAGCGGAGGTAATCCTGCATATTCTAAAATGTATAATTTTTGGCTTTTAATGAGCATCTTACCCCATTCCAATATCACCGTAGCGTAGCGGAGGTAATCCTGCATATTCTAAAATTTACAAGTTTTGGCTTTTAATGAGCATCTCCCCCATTTCAGGAATAGTTGGCTAAACGTCCTGACCTTTAGGCTTACTTTAACTATAATTAAACGTCTTATCTCACCGACGGGTTTTGTCTTGGAAAGCAGCTAACTTTGCAAACCTGACAGGTTTTAAAAACCTGTCAGGTTTGAGCCTCATCAAAAAACAGCACGCTAAACCTCAAGTCCTTGTCTATAGAAACCAACCTTATCACATCAGGTGTAAAAAAAATAAAATCTAGTAGCGCATCCTACGATTTAATTTCTTTTATTTAGATTTGGCTGGAAAATTATTAAGACTATAGTGTGCAAAACAAGAATATGTATCAATTAACCCTAAAGGAATACAAAAATCTTTTCGATACATCTTACACTACATTATGCTTGTTCTCTAATACCTATATTAATAATATTGAAACCTCAAAAGATGTGGTCCAAGAGGTTTTTATAAAAATTTGGGAAAATAAAGTTACATTTAAAAACGAGCATACAATTAAATCGTATTTATATACCGCTGTTAAAAACAAATCATTAGACCTTTTAAAGAGTAAACGTTATAAGTCCACCGACCATGTTTCCGCTGAAGAGTTAGAAAAATTGGAAACCGAACCTTTTTTTCTTCGAGAAGTAGTTATTTTAGAGACCTCCAATATCATTGAGAAAGCAATTACTACCTTGCCAACTAAATGTGCAGAAATCATGAAGTTGAGTGTCCAAGGCTACTCAAATTCTGAAATTGCAACTGAACTTGGCATATCAATCAACACCGTTAAAACACAAAAGAAGATTGCCTACAAAAAACTCAAACCGCTGTTAAAAGAGTACTTACTTTTATTGGCCTATCTTTTCAATACAATAAATTAGAACCTTCCTTGCATGATGCTTTAATTTAAAAAAAATAACCCACACGGCTATTTGTATTAACGAATGAATAGTACATGTTGACTATTGATTTATCTAAATTCTAGTATAGCTTCACGCTATTGATAGGGTGTTTATAGCACAATTAACCACCAAAACTTAAGGCTTACACAAAAAATAATAACGCAGAAAAAACGCATGAAATAACAATTATTTAAAATTTAATTAACTTTTTTAACCCTCTTTTTCCTTTCTGTCGTCATTAGTTTATAGAACACCATGAACTTATGCCTGTATTTGACAAAATCATCTTATTATCTAAACAGCTCGCCGCTTCCTTACTTAAAAAAGAATCTCCAATTTCATTGGAGAAGTCAGATTTATTCACCGAAGAAGATAAAGAATACATTCTTAAACAGGTAGCTGACGATGCCAACATTAGCGATCGACAACAATTAAAACGTCTAATTAATACACAGGAGGATTGGTTAAAAATAAAGCCCCAAAGCAGTAAACGAAAAGTTTATTTTTACTACGCTGCAGCAGCATCTATTGCTTTAATAATATCCCTTTCTATATTTTTAAATAAGGGAGAAGTTACTACTCCCAGTTCAGCTCCAATAATTGTAAACAACAAAATCAACTCAGGTACAGATAAAGCCATTCTCACCCTGGCATCAGGAAAAGAAATTGAATTAATCAAAGGTACTTCGGTAAAAACTGCCAATGCCACTGGTAATGGAGAAGAAATTAAATATGACAACAAAGTTATAGAGAAAGGGCAAAACGTTTACACCGACATAACCTATAACACCCTCACTATTCCAATAGGGGGGCAACAAAAAATAACCTTAGCAGATGGCACCGAAGTTTGGTTAAATTCAAAATCAAAATTAAAATACCCTGTCCATTTTGTATCCGGGGAAACACGTAAAGTTACGCTGGTGTATGGCGAGGCCTATTTCAAAGTGTCGCCAAGCACCGATCACGAAGGAGCTACATTTCAAGTAAATCACAAAGAGCAAAATATAGAAGTCTTAGGGACCGCCTTTAATATTAAAGCTTACGCGGACGAATCGTTTGTATACACTACATTGGTTGAAGGGAAAGTCAACATAAGTACCGAAACAAACCAAATAACACTCGCGCCTGGTGAGCAATCAACATGGCGTATAGATTCTAAAAACATGGCTGTGGCCACAGTAGATGTTAAACCAGCCATCTCGTGGAGAGAAGGGGTGTTTATCTTTAAGCGTAAATCACTTAAAGATATTATGTTAACACTCTCACGTTGGTACGATTTTAACGTAGTATTTAGGAATAAAGATTTAGAGAAAATTCCATTTAATGGTGCGTTGTACAAAAACCAAAGTATTCAAATTATTCTCAACGACATTAAGGATTTTGGCATTATAAAGAATTACGAAATAAATAATAAAACAATTATACTCAAATAAGATATCACAGCAATTTTGGACTTTGTGGTATTCCTAAGAATTGAAGAATTAATTACCAATTAAACCAAATATAAATGAAGAAAAAAACAACTTACTAAAAAAAGAAGGAGGACTATAGTTTTTACCTGGACAGTGCATCCTATATCCCCCTATATGAATTAATTAATTAAATATTTAACTAACTAAATACATGCAAATTTATGGAATTTAAATTAACTAAAATTCATTTCTTATCAAAGAAATGGATCCTTTTAACAATTATGAGAACCTTCATATTTTTATTATGCACAACGGTTTTTGGCTTAAATACAAACATCGGATTAGCGCAAGAAAAAGTCAAAATCGAACATGATAAAATTGTCTCGGTAGATGAAGTTTTTGAAATAATAATCAATCAAACAAAATACAGTTTTTTATATCCAACAGACCTCTTTAAAGATGCTCCAAAAGTTAAACTTAAAAAGGGTGTCATCAGTGTAAACGACCTTCTACAACAAACACTTCCTGAAAATAAATTTAATATTACCTTAGGTTTACAAAACCGTATTCTAATTAAAAAGAATGCTGAAATTAAAAATGTACAACAATCAATAACGGGTAAAGTAACAGATTCTTCAGGTGATCCTCTTCCCGGAACTACCATACGTATTAAAGGAACCAATAAAGGAGTAGAAGCTAATTTTGATGGTAATTATTCCATCGAAGTAGAATTAAATAAAATCTTAATTTTTAGCTATGTCGGTAAAAAATCACGGGAGATTACGATTGGTAATGAGACAACCATTGATGTTATTTTAGAAGATGATGATGAATCGCTTCAAGAAGTTGTTATCATAGGGTACGGGTCTCAAAAGCGAAAAGATATAACGGGCTCAGTATCTAAAGTTGACATGGTAGGTGTCGCAAATCAAGCTCCTATTAATATTGATGAGGCCTTGGTAGGTAGAGCACCTGGCGTCTTTGTCTTACCAGCCAACGGTACACCCGGTTCATCTGCCGCCATTCGAATTCGAGGTACAACCTCTGTGGTTGGAAATAATGAACCTCTTTATATTATTGATGGAGTTCCTGTAGAAATTGGGTTTGGCGAATCAAATGCCAGCTTTCAGACAAATAGTTTCTCACAAACATCTCCGTTGGCCGCGATAAACCCACAAGATATTGAAACCATTGATATTTTAAAAGATGCTTCTGCTACCGCAATTTATGGGTCAAGAGCTTCTAATGGTGTTGTTATCATTACCACTAAAACCGGAAAAAAAACTGGAGAACCAAGCGTTACCTTAAACGTAAAAACTAGTGTGACAAATTTTTTAAACAATGAGCGTAGAACCCTCAATTCTGAACAGTATCAAGCCGTTGTTCAACAAGCTTATGAAAACGTAAATCTACCCGTACCAAGCGATGCCGTTTTATACCCTTACGGTAGAGACATTGATACCGATTGGGTGGATGCGATTTCTCAAGTTGGATATACCAAAGACTACTATTTAAATATTGGAGGTAGCACGAAAAATAGGGAAACCTTATATTCACTTTCAGCAGGTTTATTGGACCAAACTGGAACGATTCACAATACTGGCTTTGAACGACAGACCGTACGATCTAAGGTTGAAACCAAACTAGGTAAGTTTAGAATGGGAATGAACATCAACTATAACAATTCAAAACAACTTGGTAATACACAGTTTTATAGTACTGCCACTTTTTACAACCCAACTATTCCACTCTATGATGAAAATGGAAATCCTGGGCAAACAAGAGCAAGCAATCCGTATACCTATACCACCTATAAAAATGAACTGGACAATACTAATTTATCCCTTACGCTATTTGCCGAATTAACATTAGCGAAAAATTTACTCCTTAAAACATCCTATGCAACAAATCGCATTGAAAATTTGAGTACTACCTATATCCCAAGTACCAATGCCTTAAATATTCAATTTAATATTGCCGGCAGTCTCAATATTGGTGATAACACATATACTTCTAAAATTTTTGACAATACCTTGACCTATAATAATCAATTCGGCAACCACAGGATAACCGCTTTAATTGGGTCATCACATACGTCAAACAGTACTGAAAAGACCCATACTACTGCCGAAGGTTTTCCCGATGACACGGTTTCAGTCTACCCCGGGGCAGCTGACTTTTTAACAATAACAAACGCAGGGACGGTGAGTGGTTTAGCTTCTTATTTTATAAGAGCAAATTACAACCTCAGTCATAAGTATTATTTCACATTTACAGGGAGAGCCGATAAATCGACAAAATTTGGACCTAATAATCGTTGGGGGTATTTCCCCTCAGGTGCAATAGCGTGGCGACTTTCAAATGAATCCTTTATGGAGGATGTAGACTTTGTTAATGACTTAAAGTTACGTGCCTCCTATGGAAAAACGGGAACTGCAAATTTTGATGACTTTCAATACAGTACATTTTTTTCCTTAGGAAATTATTACGGAGGTATAAACGGCCCAGTTGCCAATGTAATCCCCAATCCCGATATTAAATGGGAGTCTACTAATCAAATTGACATTGCCTTAGAATATACGTTATTAGATCAACGCATAAGTGGCTCTATAGGGTATTTCAACAAGAAAACAAGTAATCAAATTTTGTTGCGTGATATTGTTTTTGAAACAGGTGGTAATAATCAGTTTTTTAATATTGGAGATTTTTCAAATAAAGGATTTGAATTTCTTGTAGGAGTTGATGTCTATAGGGATACTAAATTTAAATGGACCACCAGTTTAAACCTAAGTGCAATACGTAGTAAAATGCTCAATTTAAATGGGGCCTATTTTGAAAACTTAAGAGAGGGGGATCCTATTGATGCCTTTTACGGTGCAAAAGTGGTAGGTATCTTTCAAGATCAAGCAGAAATTGACGCATTAAATGCAGCTTCTCCAACAGGTTATTATCAAGCGTATGGTACCGCCCCTGGGGATTTTAAATTTCAAGATACCAATGGAGATAATAAGGTAGATATCACTGATAATGTTAATTTAGGCCAGGCAGCCCCAGATGTATTTGGGGGCTGGACCAATACCTTCAGTTATGGAAACCTTCAGGTTTCAACCCTTTTCAATTTTAGTGTAGGAAATACCATCGCGAATTTTGGAAGAAGAAATGAATTTACTATCTCTGACGAAAATACAAACTCGGGACCTGGCATTTTAAATGCATGGACACCTGAGAATACCGACACTGATATTCCAAGAATTGCCTATCGCGATCCCAATGGAAATAGACGATTTTCGGATTTCTTTATCGAAGATGCTTCGTTTTTAAAACTAAAAAACATAAATATCTCCTATCAATTTGATTCTAATTTACTCAAAAAATTAGCCATATCAAATGCGCGAATTTTCCTATCTGGAACAAACTTGTTTACCATCACCTCGTATAGTGGATTTGATCCAGAGATAAATGATGAACCCGCAAATAATTTCCAACAAGGATATGATTACCAGCGATATCCAAGTGTAAGAACATTTTCATTAGGTCTAAATTTAAATTTTTAATCATGAATTACATTATAAAAAATATACGCATATTTACCGCGCTCTTAGCCATTACTATAACCTCTTGTGAAGTTGTTGATGTAACTGACATTCAACCTGTATTTCAAATTGATGAAGGAAGTGTAATAACCGATATTGATGGAGCTGATCGAGCCTTAAAAGGGGTTTACAGTTTATTAATTAATAATAGTCAGTTTGGTCAAGCTTTTGTGGTTACCTTACCTGGAATTACAACCAATATGGGGTTGACCCAAAAACCCGGAGTGTTTTCAGGAAGTTCTGCCAATGAGGTCGACTTTTTTACCAACGAAGCTAAACCTGACAATGGGTATATCGCAGATTACTACCCGGCAATTTATAAGTTAATTAACAACGCCAATCACGTTATAGAAAAAACAGCAAATTTACAAACAGATGATCCAAGGCAAGAAGAGATTATAGCAGAAGCCAAATTTTTAAGGGCCCTAGCGCATTTTTATGTGTTGCGTTTGCACGGTGAGTTTTTTGACCTAGATTCTAGCTATGGAATAGTTCTTAAATCTTCTCCTGTAGCAAATTCTGATGCTCAACCAAGAGCAAACGTGGCTGATTCTTATGAATTCATATTAAATGATTTAGATGATGCCATTTTAAATGCTCCTAATTTTTCAACGACCATTTACGCATCCAAATTAGCAGCTAAAGCCCTTAAAAGTAAAATTCTTTTATACAAAAAAGAGTATGCTCAAGCGGCAGCCTTGGCCGATGAAGTAATAACTTCTGGATTACGTACCTTGGAACCCGAATTTGCTGATGTGTTTGAAAAGAAAATAAACAACCCGCTAGAAGCGATTTTTCAAACCAATTACGATGATTTTAATGAGTTTAACAATAAGCAAGCCTACTTCCTTTTCTTTTATCAATTATCTGATGATTATAAGGAGTTATTAAGTGATGATGCGCGCTATGATGCTATTGTGGCCAATGGAGGTTTTTACGGTTCGATCAATAAAAAGTTTGCCAATCCAGAGAATATTAATCAGCGAAGGTCAGACACAGAATACTTCCTTCGACTTGCTGAAATGTATCTTATCCACGCAGAGGCGCTCTTGCGATCAGACAACAGTGAAACTGCGATTACCATTGCCAGAGGGCAGGTGAATACTATTCGAGAAAGAGCTGGAAATCCGTTACTCACCACAACCGATAGGTTTGATCTTTTAGAAGAAGTACGGATAGAAAAATTATTAGAATTAGGTGCAGAAAGTGGGGAAGAATGGTTCGACCTGGTTCGTTATCACAAGGAAGGAAATCTTGATATTAATACCATTAAACCCCTACCTTCAGAAGCCAACCTTATTTTGCCTATGCCTCAACGTACGGTACTTGTATCTAATAATGTGGTGGTTCAAAATCCGGGCTATTAAAAATTGTACTTTGTATCACAAATAATTAAAACAATGAAATTAAAACACAGTTTACTAGTAGCCTTAACTTGGTGTGTGTTATCATGCAATTCAACACGTAAAGAAGCGTATACCATTTTAAAAGGGAAGTTACTCAATTCAGACCTTAGCGAAATAAAGTTGAATAGTGATGATCAGTATTTCGACCACCGCATTCAAGTCAATGCCGATGGAACTTTTTGTGACACCCTCGACCTAAAAGATGGGAGATATACCTTATTTGACGGCAAAAATAATGTCATCACCTATATTGGAAAAGGAAATGAGTTAAGCGTTGAGTATGATGTTTTAGCCCTAGAACAATCCCTAAAGGTTGAAGGTGAAGGGGCTAAAATGACCGATTACTTTATTGCAAAGAATAAAATTCTTCAAGCCGAGTATGCTAAAACAAATGAGATTTTTGCACTAGACGAAGCTGCTTTTAAAAAGACAATAGATAGTATTCGTTCCGTGTTAACGGCATTATTGCCCGAAAGCCCATATATCGCCAAATCATTTATAGACAAAGAAAAACGCAGTTTAAAATACGCCTATTTAGACAAGCTTAATCAATATGAGCAGCGTCATCAATATAGTACAAAGAATAGCGATTTTAAAGTCTCCAATACTTTTTTAAACCCCTTAGATGAAATGACTTTTGATCGGGCTGAGGATTATCAATATACCATTGATTATAAAAATTTATTGGCCCGTGAGATTGGTAAAAAGGCTCTCGTTGTACGAGAACGTGACAGCCTTACCTATGAGGAATCTTTTTTTAGGGTGGTTAAGGATATTAGCAATGAACAGATTAGAAATATGTTTTTATTTGACAATATGCGTTATCTAATTCTTACAACTGAGGATCTCGACAACACCTATAGCTCCTTTAAAGCAATTTCTTCAGACCCCAATCACCTAAAGGATGTTACTAAAACCTATGACGCTCTAAAAAGTGTGAGTAAAGGAAACCCTTCGCCAAAATTCACGAAGTATAAAAATCATTCTGGCGAAGCAACTTCGTTAGACGATCTTCAAGGAAGCTATGTTTATATCGATATTTGGGCTACTTGGTGCGCCCCGTGTAAAGCTGAAATTCCATTCTTACAAAAAATAGAAAAGAAATTTCACGGAAAAAACATCAAATTCGTAAGTATTTCTGTAGATGTAGCAAAGGATTATGAAACCTGGAAAAAAATGGTTACCGATATGAATTTAACCGGTATACAACTCTTTGCTGATAATAATTTTGAATCCGAATTCATTAAAGGGTACGCCATTCGCAGTATTCCGCGATTTATTTTGATCGATCCACAGGGGATAATTGTTGACGGTAATGCACCGCGACCTTCAAACCCTAAACTTGTGGAGTTGTTTAATGAATTAGAAATTTAGACCTACAAACAATTCTTTCTGTATTTCATTAAATTAAGTTTTTGAATTAATTATATATTTTGAAATTAGAACCTCCTGGCAGGTGTTGAAAACCTGCCAGGATTAAGAAAAATAGAACGATATAGTATATTAGAGCGACAGCAACAATTAATCTGAAAACATACGTCTACTTGCGGATGTCGTATTATCCGAAGAACGTGATGATTATTGACATAAAAAATAAGGTCAAAGCAAACGGACTTCCTTTATAATGCGTTATAAAAAATGGATGTATGCATCCCGCGTATCGCTATTAACATCATAAAAACCTCTTCAAAAAGGCGATACCACCACTCCATTTAAATATAAAAATAGTTGGCTAAACGTCCTGACCTTTAGGCTTACTTTAACTATACTTAAACGTCTTATCTCACCGACGGGTTTTGTCGTGGAAGGCAGCTAACTTTGCAAACCTGACAGGTTTTAAAAACCTGTCAGGTTTGTTATTTTATTGACATTCATACGTCGGTGTAAAATAAATTGGATCAAATAAATCATTTCTAATTATCTTCTGTGAAATTAATTTACCGTGATCATTAAACCTATACGTAAAATCTGAAATAACGGTATCGACTTCTGAATGTTTCATGAGGTTCGCATTACCATAGAGGAAATATACTCCAGTTTGTAAATACCCCATTAAATCAACTACATTTAAATAGTCCGTTGGTCTATCATAATTGGCATAATATTCATATTTTCTTTCTATAAAACCATTATCCTCTACTTCAGTTATGTTTCCATTTTCCCAAAAAAATCGATACAATCGTATTTGATAACCATCTTCCGATATTTTTAATTCATCTAATTTATTATTAACATAGGTATAGGTGCCTACTTGTTCTCTATAGACTTCGCCATTATCAGCATATTGACTTTCAACGAATGATATTGGGTCACCGTTGTTGTTTAACTGTACTTCTTTTGTCAGGGTTAAATTACCTTGAGCATTGTAATTACTATAAAAATACGTGTCATTAGAATAAGTAAAAGTGTATTTTCCTGCATCGCCAATCGCTTGGGTTATTTTTCCTTCTGCATTGTATGTAATGGTATAAGAATTTCTAATACTCCCATTGGTAAGGACCATTTTTACCGGTTTACAATCCCCTTTGGCATTAAAATCTAAAACTTCTGTATTTCCATCATCTTTGGGATCAATAATGTCATCTTCTGTACTCTCGGTTGTACATGAAATGAGAAAAGTCATACTTAAACAAAGTAAAAACCAGTTCATCTTTTTTGTTCTTTTAATCATTTTCATATTTTTTTTGGTTTACTATTCGGTCCATAGCTACTAATTCAATCTGCCTGAATGCATGAACAGCATAATCGGCAGAACTACATTGACACCTTTTTTTAAAGTAGGGAATTTTCACGTCCTAACTTACCTCCTTCTTCACCTTCAAATGTCATTTTAAATTTGTGTTTTACTCATTCTAACTTATTTCACCCTATCTAAAAACTAATTGCTTTAGTTTGTTGCGTCTTCGCATCTCGAATAAATAATGTTTATCAACTTAGGGTAATCCAACAAATAATTCTAGACATGAGGTCATGTACTTCTCTCTTCAACAAGATCATTAATCACATCAAATATAGCGGATTACGTCTTGGTATATGTATAGAATTATATCGCTAGTACGAAAGGTTGTATCATTGGTATATAATTTTGTAAATTGAGTTTGTAATG
>Ga0209344_10002714_pt1 | contig 19039 bp, 23 predicted proteins | sample Cruoilmetagenom6_FD_187293 | JGI IMG/M metagenome (GOLD analysis project Ga0209344, IMG submission 187293) | Oil polluted marine microbial communities from Coal Oil Point, Santa Barbara, California, USA - Santa Barbara Oil Seep Sample 6 (SPAdes)... | ecosystem: Environmental > Aquatic > Marine... | reverse complement strand
TGAGCTCGGCTGTGACCAGCGCCTCGAACTTATCCGCAGCGTCTCCCTTCAGGGCGGACACCTTGCGGTTGTCGATATCGATGCCATCCGCCATATCCACTGCCAGTGAATTCAGCGTGTCCTCATAATCCTGGCTGCCCGGCATCAACGGCGTTTTGCCCGCTTCCACAGTATCTTTGCCCGCTTCCGCCTTTTTTGCCAGGTCGAGGACAAAGCCAAAATTTCCAAAGGCGCTGGTCAACGGTGTTGCTTTGGGGTTGGTTTTTGGGTCGACACGCATCGAATACTCCTCCACGGTTAGCGCAAGCTGATGGGGCAGGCAACGAGAAGCCCAATTTCACTGACGGAAAACCAGTCTGAAGAGACTGCGTGACACTCTAATGGCAACTTTGTGATGCTGCTTTGATACCCTCTTTTCAAAGTACCCCGCGTCCCCCCTGCTGTTACCGCGTTCCCCCCATAGCGCCCAATATAGCTTCTAGGCGTTCCATATAGAGATTGGCTGCATCGAGGTGCTCCAGCATAAAGGGGATCAGGAAAATGACGTAGACCAGCATCAAGAATGCAAACAACAGGTTCTTGATAGGGAGTGACAGGTCAAAGACGTGTAGGTTGGGCGCCATACGCGCGAGGTAGGCGAGCATCAAATCTGCGACCAGAAGCGCGATGACCAGCGGCGCTATCATCAACACACCAATCTGCATCACCTGGTCGAGCAGGCCAAGTAGCGCCATCGCCGATGCTTTGGTCATGAGTGGCGTGAAATTCACCGCCGGCCACAACGAGTAGCTGCGATAAAAGCCATCAAGTAGCAGCATGAAGCCGCCGGTAATGAAGAACAGCGCCAGCAAAGTCACGGTCAGCAACGTGGCGGTAACGCCGGATTCAGTCGAGCCCATGGGATCGAGTATCTGCGCCATGGTTGAGCCGCGCTGTAAATCGATCAGTTCGCCAGCTACTTCCGCGGCCCAGAACGGAACACCAAAGACCAGCCCGATGACGACGCCAATCAGCAACTCCTTGATGACCATGCCGGTAAGGGTGAAGCTTGATAGCTGTTCAGCATTCACCATGGCATCGAATAACGGCACCATCAGCGGAATCGAGATCGTCACCGCCACTGCCGAACGGATCATGCCGGTCAGCCCCAGGCGATTAAACGCTGGCGTGACCAGCACCATGCCTAGCGCCCGTGCCACGCCGACCGCTGCCGCCGCGATCATTGGATAGGCGAAATCGGTTAGGAAGCGGGCGAAGTCGTCGTAATGCATAAGCGACGCCGGCCCGGCTCAACGAGACCAGGCTGGAAAGTTGTTCAACACCTGATCGGTGATGTTGACGACGGGCCCGGCCAGTAGCGGCCCGGCGATGATCAGCACCAGCAGTACGGCAACCAGCTTGACGGCTTGCGGCAGTGTCTGATCCTGAATCTGCGTCAACGCCTGCAGTAGACCGACCCCGAACCCGACCATAATCGCCACCAGTAGCGCCGGCGCCGACACCAGTAGCGCCGTCCACAGCGCGTTCTGCATCAGTGAGAGAAAGATATCGTCGTTCATCTCAGCCTCCACCATAGCTAAGAATCAAGCCGTGCATTAGCCGTGACCAGCCGTCCACGGCAACGAACAGAAATATCTTGAGAGGAGTTGATATTAACGTGGGTGAGACCATCATCATGCCCATTGCCATCAGCACATTGGAGACGATCAAGTCGATCACCAGAAACGGGATATAGAGCAAAAAACCGATCTCGAAAGCACGGGTCAACTCCGAGCTCACGAAGGCAGGAATAAGCACCACTAAGTCGTCGTCCTGAAGGTCGCTGCGGGCTTCCTCCGACCATAGCGTACGGGTCGCATCAATGAAAAAAGCCCGCTCGCGTTCGCTGGCATAGCGAGAAAGGTAATCCTGCAAGGGCCCACGCAGCGCCTCGCCGGTTTGTTTGATCTCCTCGACACTGCCCATCCCTGCGGGTCGCTGCTCGAACTGATGAAGCATATCGCCGACCAGCGGCGTGGTGATGTAGACGGTAAGAATCAAGGCAATGCCATAGAGCACCAGGTTAGGCGGCGTCTGCTGCACGCCGAGGGCGTTACGGATCAAGAACAGCACCACGGCAATTTTGAGAAAGCCCGTCATGGTCACCACCGCCAATGGCACCAGGCCGATGGTCGCAACGACAATGATGATGGCGATCAAGTTAGGCTGAAATTCACTCATCCCCGGCGTGCCCTTCATCGAGCGCGAGCCTCTCGATCTGCACCCCGATGCTGTCACCGATCATCACCAGGCGGCCATGCCCCATGCAGCGGCCGTTGACGATTAGGTCAACCGCCTGCTCAGGTCGACGCTGCATCGGCAGTACGCTGCCTTCGCCCAACGCGCGCAGCTCGCCGAGCGACATCTCCAGTTTGCCCATTTCACAAGTCAGGCGGACGGGCAGATCATCCAGGTTTGGGTTATCCACGGGGGGTTCGCTCATGAGGTTCTCGAATGGTGGGTTCGACGCTTGGGAAGAGGTAAGAGAGGTCAGCGGGCCTTTAAGGCACACGCTATCGGCGCTTAAGCTGACGCCGACGCTAAACCGGTCGCCAACGTTCAACGTTGCGCCATTGGGATCGTCGCTAGTGGCGAATGACTCGAGCATAACCACATCGCCTGGGCGAAGGCTGCGCCACTCCCCCAGGGTCAATGTCTGGGCTCCGGCCATTAGGCTCAACATCACCATTACGCTGCTCGCCATCGCGGGCTGCGTGGGGAAATAGCGATCAAACAGGGGCAGCAAGTGTTTGGCAGTAGCGGCCGAGAGCCCCACACGCAGCGGATGAACATCGCCGTCGAGCTCGAAGGCCAGAGTGATGTGGATCGGGTTTGCCGTTCGCCCATGCAGGTCGGCGGGCTGCACACGGATATCGACACCCAGTGTCGCCTCCAGCGGTTCAAGCCACGCCAACCACACCGCCTCCAGCCACATCGCGGCCAGCTCCGCATCGACGTCCTCCATAGAGCGCCTGCGATCAGGGTGCTCACTGAGATGGTCGAATGTCCGCCAACTGGCGCTCAAGGCCAGTTGCTCGTTGCCGAGGCATACCGCGACGGTCATGTCAGCGGTGACCTCCGCCGCTTCCGGCATCAGGTACAAGCTGGCAGAACGCCCATGCCAACCGAAAGTCAGCGGCTGTCGAGAACGATGCAGCGCGTTATGCAGGGTTAGCGTTTCGGCATCATAGTGCGTCAGGGTTAGCGGCACTGGCGTCACTTCCGCGCGAACGGTTGAGCTGAAGGCAGTCATACTTCACCTGCCCGGCCGATCCGGCTCTCTTCCATCTCCAGTTCGGCCAGATGCTCGGCCTTGACCGCCCGCGCCTGCCCCTGACAAGTCTGGAGTTGCTCCAGCGCACGCTGGGCGCGTAACCGGTACGCCCATTCCGTAGCGCGGTATTCGCGCTCTCGCTCAGCGGCCCGCAGGGTCTGGATGCTGCTTGCCTGCTGCTCAAGCAATGCCTCCTGGTGGGCGGCATCGTCGGCAAGTGTTTGCTGCCAACCGGCCAGATCCTCGGCGTTCAGCGGTCGTTGTTCACCCTGTTCGAACAGCGCCTGCTCGCGCTGAACTGCTTGGTATTGGTGGTGCTCCAGGGCCTGCCCGAGTGTCTGGCAGTGAGCCTCGAACTCCCGACAGTTGCGTTGCTCTGCCGCCAGGGCTTCCTCGGCGAGACGCGTACGCTGGCGCCGAAGCTGCATCAGCCGGTCAAGCTGACGTTGCGACGTCATTGGACGACCTCCCTTAACTGTTTCAAGGTGTCTTCAAAGGCGCTGTGGTCGTCACGGGATTGGCGTAGGAACGCCTCAACCTCAGCACGTTTATGAATCGCCTCATCCGTGGCGGCGTCGCTACCTTCCCGGTACTCGCCCACTTGCAGTAGCAGCTCGACATCGCGATAACGCGCCATCAACTCACGCATTTTGCCGGCATCACGGCGATGCTCGGCGTTGGCAACGTTTTCCATCAAGCGGCTGCGGCTGGCGAGGATATCAATGGCTGGAAAGTGGTCACGGCGGGCGAGATCGGCGCTCAGAACGATGTGACCGTCAAGAATGGCCCGGGCCTCCTCGGCCACCGGATCCAGCATGCCATCGCCCTCGGTCAATACCGTATAGATTGCCGTAATGGTGCCTCCCGACGCGCCACCGGGCCCGGCGCGTTCGAGTAAACGGGGCAGCGCCGCAAACAGTGAAGGCGGGTAACCACGACGCGTCGGCGGTTCACCGGCAGCCAGTCCGATCTCGCGCTGGGCGCGGGCGAAGCGGGTAAGACTGTCGACCAACAACAGCACATCGCGCCCCTGATCACGGAAATACTCCGCCACGCTGGTCGCCACCATGGCAGCACGGGCGCGCTCGATCGCCGGTCGATCAGACGTGGACACGACGCATACCGTGCGCTGGCGCGCGTCGGCACCCAGCTGCACATCAAGCAACTCGCGGACTTCCCGACCGCGCTCGCCCACCAGCCCCAGTACCACGATCTCTGCACTACTGCCACGGACGATGGCCGAAAGTAGTGATGACTTACCGACGCCGGCTTCGCCAAACAGTCCGACGCGCTGGCCGCGGGCAACGGTATTGAGACCATCGATAGCACGTACCCCGAGTGCCAGCGGCTGCTCAATCAACTGGCGGGACAGCGGCGCGGGGGGCTCGGCATGGACGGGGTAATGGCGCAGTGAGCCGGGCGCTGGTGCAGCGCGACCATCAAGCCAGTCGCCGAGCGGACTGATGACGCGACCGAGCAGGGCATCACCCACGGCCACACCCTGGGCACTGCCAGTGGCAATTACTTCACTGCGGGTCGACAACCCCTGGAGCTCGCCAATCGGCGAGAGCACGACGTTCTCCTCTTCGAAGCCGATCACCTCCGCGGCGACACGGCGACCGCTGACGGGATCGCGCAGGTAGCAAATCTCGCCAATGCCAGCACCTTCGAGGCTAGCGTAAACCAACAAACCGCGAATGCGGCGTACCCGGCCATTGACGGGGCGAGTTTGGGCTAGGGCAAAACGTTCGCCGAGCCGCGGCAGCAGATCCCCGAACGCATTCGCGCTCATGCACCCTCCCAATCATCCCGCAAGGCACGCCGCAGTGCCTCGAGCTGCGCTTCCAGGCCGATGTCCATAACCGCGATGGGGCTCACCAGCAAACACTGACCTGGCGCCAATTGAGCGTCGGCCTCGACCTGATAGTCAGTCGTCGCGGGCGAATACGCGGCGAGAGACTCGGCGACTCGCGCCTCTAGCGGCGGTGCAACACGAATACGGATAAGGTGTTCATGGCGCCACTCGCTCAGGGCATGGCGTACGCAGCGAGTGATGAGTTCTACATCGTCGAACTCGCCGAGAATACGCCGTACCAGAGTCAGCGACAGTTCGGCTAGCTCGGGGCCGAGCCCGTCGAGATAACGTTTGACGTCACGCTGGGTGCTGGCCAGCAGCTCAGCGGCGCGGGCTTCACCATCGCGGCGACCGGCTTCGAAGCCTTCGGCATGGCCCTCTTCGCGGGCACGAAGAATGAGGGTTTCTTGTTCATCGGCTCGCTGACGCGCCCGCTCGAGAAAAGCGTAGCCATCGACCCAAGCGTTGGCCTCCTCTGCGCGCAGGATGATCTTCCCAGGGCGGGGTGGCAGTGAACTCATATCCCTGCTCGCTCTTCATCGTCGGCTTGGAAGAGGCCGTGTGTAGCGGCCAAGCGGGCAATATCAACAGCAGCGGCGTCCGCCACGATCGTTTCAGGCAACTCGAACTGGTCAGCCCAACCCAACCTTAGCCAGTCTCGAAGTTCCACCGTTTGCGCTTGCCACCATCGCTCCAGGCAGCGTCGACCATCGTTCTCGACGGCGGCCTCCAGCGCGTCGAGATCATCCTCAGCGCAGGCTTCGGTACTGGCGTGGTCACGGTGGGTAAGCGCCAGGGAATAGAGCTCAGCGCCGAAACGCTGTTTGAGTGCCGCAACTCGCGGTGCATGAATTTCGCGTACAAAGGCATTGGCGTGAATGATCACTCCAGCGGCACGGGCGCAGGCGGTAAAATCATCGCTGTCCAGTTGGCATAGCACCTGGTCGGCGGCATCCATTAGCGGCTGTTCCGCGATAGAGGTGAGTTGATGACGGCGCTGCAGGCGGGCAAGCAAGCGCTGGCGAAAGCGCGGCTGAGTGCACCAACGGCGCAGCACCGCGTCGGCGGCAATGCCGTCCAGGCAGTCAACCCAGTGGTCGAGAGCAACCCGTACCGGTGGTTCGATATCAGTCTCGATATCAGAGCCCGGTGCGGTCGATTCGCTAGCACGTTTAGAGGCACTATTCATGGAGCTGTCTCATGGCGCTGTCGTCAATGAATAGGGACGCTGGCGACGCTGACGCCAGACCAACCAGCACACCGCACCGGCAAGTCCGATCACCGCAACGCTCAGCAGACCGATGATCCAGCCGATACGGGAAACGCTGGACGCTGGCATCGCGACACCCAGAAATGAGCCCATCATCGGCTGCAGCAGCGTGTCCATTTCCTCGGGAATAGCAGAGACGACGGGCACCACCGAGACCTTGTCGTAGGAGAGGCCAGCAATACCATTGGCTACCAGCGTCTTGATCTGTGGAATCAGGGGGGCGATCTCAAGCGATGGAATGTAGCGCACGAAGACCGAGGCCGAAGACGGAGTACTGTTCTGCTGCAGCAAATCATTGTCCGGCAGCACAACATGAACCCGCGCCGAGAGTACGCCGTCGATCTGCGACACGGTGTGCGAGAGCTCCTGGCTCAACGCAAAGATCATCTGAGCGCGTTCCTGCACAGGAGACGACACCAGCCCGTTACCCTGGAAAATATCGCCCATATTGGCGAATTTCTGTTCCGGCAGCCCGGCACGATCGAGTATCTCTACCGCCTCGGCGAAGCGCTCCTCACTGACCGTGACGGTCATTTGGCCTTCGTCCTGTGCCTGACGTGCGGCAGGTATGCCGTTGCGGGCCAGCGTTGCCACGATGATATTCGCCTCGCGCTCGTCGAGGTTAGTGTAGAGATCGGTGTCGCAGGCCTGAAGCAGCAGCGCCATTACCAGAAACACCATGCCCCGCAGGGCGTTACGCCACCTGCGTTGTGACACTTGCTGCTTGCCGTCGAATTGTTTATTAAAGTGCAAGTGTCATTGGCCTTTTAGCAAGGTATTCGCCGACCCCGAAACCTGAGTGGCGCCGCGAACGATCATGGTGGTTTCGATGGAGTGATCAAAAACACGCCCCAGCGATTCGACGACTTGCGCCAGCTTGTCATCCCCCAAGGCGGGTGGCGTGTCGCCAGCGTCGGGCACGCTCTGGGGCATCACCTGAGCTAAACGATCAGGTGTTTGCACATCGGGAGTCTTAGCCTGCTGAGCGAAGTTATTGACTCGGTCAATAAAGCCATCAAGGTTGTTGAGCAGACTTGACCCCAGCTCACTGGGGCTGGCCCCCGATAAAGATGAACCGGCTTGCTGTGTCATATGTTCGAAAATATTCTGTGATGCCAACGTATCGGCGCTAACCTCTGGCATGGGTGTCGGAGTTAGCGCACCGCTGCCCGGTGGTGTCACGGGAGTCATCATTCACCTCGTCGGAATAGCCCGTCGCATAGAATGAGAAAGGCGCGAACACCGCGGTTGGGGTCGCGCCCTCGTCATTACTCGTCGGACTGTGCTTCCTTGAGAATATTGTTCATCATCGGCATCAGAATCATCTGCCCGCCGACCTTGACCATTCCCTCTACCATTGTTTCCTGCAGCTTCGCGTTATCGACGGCGTCGTCGAAAGCCTGGGAATCGGGGAGCGACTCTGTTGCCGGGTTACTACTGCTTACGGGATCGATAGCCATGGACTGCCTCCTGTGGGTTTCATCGCTTGCTCACTCACGAGCCAGGCGGCTGGGCCACACTGCCTCGAAAGACCTTAACTTCAGCGGGGATCGACGGCGCACTCGGCTGGCGCAACGCTTCGACCCGTTGGGCTATGTCCGCTATCCAGGCGGGTGGCCCCATCACTTCAAGACTGTCGTGCTCTGCATTAATCATTGCGCTCAACGGCTTGCCGACCTGTGCCTGGGTAATCTCCGCGCGCAGGCGTGGTACATCGACATCCGTGAGTTCAAACCTCCGGCGGCTCAGCTCCTGTCGGGCGGCGACATGCAGTACGTAGCCATCGTAAAACCATCCCAGGCCATTGGATTCGCAGACCTGTTCGAGGAACTCGCCAGCGGTGCTGGCGCGGATATCACCACGCACCTCGCCATCCACCGCGTCGCTGACCTCAACGGGCAGGGACAGGTTGCGACCAAACTCCTGCAACACATCACGCACGCTTTGCTCAATAACAATGTAGCGATATTCACGATCCGCCCAAGGCGCCTCGGCGGCCAGCGTGGGGCTGTCTGGCAAACAACAACCAAGCACCAGCATCACAAGATGGCCCAGCCAGGGGTGCTTCCACCTATCTGCCATCATCCTACCCACCCCCCGATGACAGTTGAGTGACCGGCAATCTGTCTTTTTGAGTTTTTGCCCTTCTGGGGTAAACACGCATCACGCTTCATCCATATCCCTGCTGCCCCAAGCCTGGTTTCTCCGGTACACTGATTTTCATTTCCTAACCCTCTGGACTGAGTCACGGATGAAGGAATTTTGTACGTTTTTGCCCAGCATGAGCCGACCTGCGTTCGTCGCCGGGCCAAGCCTGATACTGAGCCTGCTACTGTCAGCCTGCGCTGCGACGCCTGTCGAGATCGATGAAGGTCGCCTGCTAAACTTGGCCAAAGATGTCGATCAGCAAGGCGACCATGCGACCGCCGCCGCGATGTACGAGCGCGCCCTGGAGCAGAACGGCCCCTCCGCAGATATTCAGGTTCGCCTGGGCAATGCACTGCTTGCCAGTGGCGAGCCCCAGGCAGCCGCTGAGGCGTTTCGTGCCGCGCTTGCCGAAGACATCCACTTCACGCCAGCATTACTCGGCCTCGGGACGGCCCAACTGCGCCTAGGTCAACCGGAAAGCGCCCTGCGCAACCTTTCCCTGGCGGCGCCCGAATTGGACAGCGTGGCAGCCTGGAGCCGTCTTGGCGCCGCCCAAGCGCTGGCCGGTCAGCCCGCCCGAGCGGCCAGTGCGTTTGCTAACGCCGTAGCGCTCGAGCCGCGTGATCTCGATGCTCAGGCCAACCTGGCGCTAGCCGAAGCGTTAGCCGGTGAAAATACCCAGGCCATCGCGAACATGCAGCGCATTACGGACTCCCCGCTGGCAGAGGAACGCCATTTCCGCAACCTGATTCTTGTGCTGGTACTGGCCGGGCGTAGCGATGAGGCACAGCAAGTCGATATCCCCGACCTATCAGCGGCCAACCGCCTTTCCCTGATAGCCAGTGCCGAGCACATAGCAACGCTGCCCGATGCCGCCGCTCGCGCCCGGGCACTCGGGTTGGCATCAGCCTCTAACTAATACCGTCACAGATCACTGGTAGTGGCGTTGGTGCCCATGGCATTGCGCGCTTCCTGCTCCAATAGCGAACGACGCTGGTTGGCACGTTCGCGGCCGTTTAGATACTCATTCGCGGCATCTGCTACCGGCGCGCCCATGGCGGGCCCCATTGCTCTTCCCCTTACCAAATCTTGTGGCTCAACGATCATCTGCTGCAGATTGAAGTCGTTGGCGCAGCCGGGTGGCAGCCCGACTCGCTCTGCATCGTCAGGCCCAGCCTGGCAGAGACGCGGCATGATCGTTGCTTCATGGGGGGCGTTAGTCGCCGCGGCAGTCGTCACTTGACGGTACCCGGTATCCCAGCCCATCGGCCCCATCGAGGACTGGCAGCCGGCCAGCAGCAACGCCACCAAACAGAGCCCAAGGCGTGAAGCCGTACGCGTCCAATAGGTAAATAGCTGCGACATGCAAACGTTGCCTCTACTCATTGCAGATAGAATCCGAATGGGTCATCTTCGAGTTGGGGATTACGGCTGACCTGTGCCCGATCCAGCGGCATTCTGGGTACCGGCGCGGAGGATGGCGCCACCAGATAGGGGGTGATCAGGATGACCAGCTCGGTCTCGTTACGCTGAAAACGTCGTGATCGAAATAGATTGCCCAGAATCGGCATATCACCGAGGAGCGGGATTCGTTCGATCTGGTTGCTCGCCTGGCGTTGAAACAGGCCGGCGATAGCAAAGGTCTGCCCGCTACCCACCTCGACTACGGTATCGGCGCGCCGAACTTGAAGCGACGGAACGTCATAGCCACCAATACGGACACTATCGCTGGCAATGCTGCTGACTTCGGGGCGGACTTCCATCGAGATGCGGCCGTTAGGCAGTAGCGTTGGCGTGCTCAGCAGCGAGACACCGAACTGTTTGTACTCGATACCCACCAGTTCGCTGTTAACCGGTACCGGTATAGGAATCTCGCCGCCAGCAAGGAAGCTCGCCGTCTGCCCTGAGACGGTGGTGATGTTGGGTTCGGCGAGGATCTGCAGCAGATTGTTCTGCTGTAGCGCCTGGAGTAAACCGTCGATGCTATCGGTACCCCCACCGATAGGATTGGGGGCGATATTGCTGGTGAGCACACCGAAAGAGAACGAGCCGTTGTTGATCAGCGTATTCCAACTGACTCCATAGCTGAGCAGTTCATCCCGGGCGACTTCGGCGAAGCGCACCCGAATGTTGATCTGAGTGGCGCCGTCGTAAGTCGAGCGATTGATGCTACCGCCGGCCGGCGCCTGGGCATCAAGGGTCGATTGCGTGGCCATGGCGCTCTCGACCGTGGGGCTGCTGCCCTCGGCCACCAGTTGGTTGCCCGCCATACGCAAGTGGATCTGGCTGTCACCGTCGATATCCCGTAGCGCCTGAGAAGCCAACGCACTATCGTTTCGAATCTGCAGCCGCAACGAGGCTTGGCTCTGCTCGTCGGCCCCCAGCGCGATAAGGTTGGTGTCACCGGCCTGTTTGCCGAAGAGATAGATGACGCCGGAAGAAACCACCTGCACATCGGCAACTTCAGGGTTAGCGACGAACACCGACGCAACGTCCTGGTCGAAGCGCAGGATACGCCCCTGCCCGGTCTCCAGCGTCATCGCACCTCCGGAAGCGTCCACGGAAACATCAGCGCTGGCAGTAATTACCGCGAACCACAGCAGTAACGCCCATACCCAAAGCGTCGAATTCCGGACAGCCTGGGGAGGGTTTCTATCGGCGGGTTTTATGCTGATCACGGTTGTTCTTCATCCCTGTTGTAGCGATTTGCATGGGTGCTGAATCATCGACGCACGGCGCCATTGTTTCGCAAGCGTGTTACAACTTGGCGGTTGTTTCCGTTTCCCGGCGTGGAACCGGTTTGGGCAGGCGTATCTGAGCAATTGCTTGCAGGCTGAATTCCGGTGCGATCTCCTGCCAGGCCATGACCGGAAGATCGATATCGTGCTGCTTTAGCCACTGCTGCAGCGCGGCACGCACGTCGCTTGCCGCTACCACCACTGGCTGAAGGTCGCTATCGAGCGCCTCAAGCTGCTGCTGGAACCAGCCGTTCAAGGCCCGCGAAAGCGGTGCCGGCATGCCGCTACGGACGGGCTGATTCTCACTATTTCGCTGGGCGGTACGCAGAGCCTCTTCCAATGGCCGGGTCGCGATCCAGGCAGGCAGAACCCGATCGCTGCGGGCATGGCGGTGACTGATCTGCCGCGCCATGGCAATGCGTATGCGGTCGCTCAGCCGAGCGCTGCTCGATTCTTGCGGCCCCCAGGCCACTATGGCTTCAAGAATAGTGCGCATGGCGCGTACCGGAACGCCCTCACTGACCAGGCGACGTAAAATATCGGCAATTTTCTGTAGCGATACCACGCGAACGGCCTCGGTCACCAGCTCGGCATAGTGTGTTTCCATCTTGTAAAGCAGGGCACGCGCCTCTTGAATCCCCACGAACTCCCCGGCGTAACGCGTTAGCGTGCGTTCAAGACAGCGCACCAGCACTTGATCCAGCGTGCGATAGCGAATCCCGGCTTCTGTCAGCGCTGAAGTCGCCTCATCGGCAAGCCATTGCCAACTACCGCGACCAACGAGCGCAGGCAGGGTGAAGGGCGTCAACTCAAGCAGCTCCAACACATCGGCATCGTCGTCGAGCAGTATTGAAGAGTCGGGTAGTTCACCGTTGAGCACCGGCACTTCATCCAGCTCAATGGCGAAGCGCTGGTCGGTGAAGGCGGGTTCCAGGCGTAGTCCGACCTGTGGAATGGCGATTCCCAGACCGCGTTCAACGCCTTCGCGGGTGGCCTGAACACTTTCACGCAGCCTGTCGAGTGATAACTTATCCACAAGCCCCGCAGCCAGGCAGAGCATAACGCGGTACTGGCGTGGGTCGTCATCGGCGGCATTGGACGGTGCTGCCTCGTTCACCGCCTCGTTCACGGCGTTGGTCTCAGTAGCTGGGGTCGCGGTAATAACCTCGGCTTGCGCTGCTTGCTCCGTCTCGGCATCGGCCGTCTGGCGACGGCGATGCAGGAAAAAGGCAGCTAAGCCCAGCAATGCTGACAACGTCAGAAAGACGGTCGATGGGAAACCCGGTACGAAGGCCGCGCAGAACAGCACCGCCGACGTCAAACCAAGTGCCTTGGCGTTGCTGCCAAGCTGGCCGACAATCTCACTGCCCAAATCGCTGGCGTTATCGGAGCTAACGCGGGTCACCACGGTACCCGCGCCAACCGAAATCAGTAATGCAGGGATCAGTGCGATCAGGCCGTCGCCGACGGTCAACAGCGAATAGGTTTCCACCGCCGTGCCGAAGGGCATGTCGTGCTTGAGCATGCCGATCGACAGCCCACCGATAAGATTGACGAACAGAATCACCAAACCAGCAATGGCATCGCCCTTAACAAACTTCATCGCCCCATCCATGGCACCGTAGAGCTGGCTCTCGCTCTCCAGCAGCGAGCGTCTGCGACGGGCTTCAGCGGGTTCGATGTCGCCGTTTCTCATGTCGTTATCGATGCTCATCTGCTTGCCGGGCATGGCATCGAGTGTAAAACGCGCCGCCACTTCCGCTACGCGCTCCGAGCCCTTGGTAATCACCAGGAACTGGGCCACCGTAATGATCAGGAAAACCACCATGCCGATGACCACTTCGCCAGCGATAACGAAATTGCCGAAGGCGGAAACGATTTGGCCGGCGTCACCCTCTAGCAGAATCAGTCGAGTAGTGGAGATCGAAAGCGCCAACCGGAACAGTGTGGCAAGCAGAATGATTGGCGGCAGTGAGGAGAATTCGACCGGGTGCGAGATATAGAATGCCACCACTAGAATCAGCAGGCTGAAACCGATATTGATACCAATCAGCGTGTCGACCATCGCCGTCGGCAGCGGGATGATCATCATCACTACTGCAAGCACCATGAAAACAGCGATGATCACGTCACTGCGCTGGGACGCCTGACGAGCCAGGGTATTGAGACGGCCGAGGAGCTTGTTCATGTTACGGTCTCTCCCTGCCGGGATTCCGGGTGACGCCGCTGCTCAAGATACTCTCGCCATAGGCGACGAGCGGTATCATGCTCACCGTTGACCCAGTGGGCGCGGCTACGCAAGAGTTGCATGGCGTCATCCTGTTCACCGGCGGCCTCGAGCCGGTCGAGCACATTGAGCGCACGCTGACCGTTGCCGCTGGCAAGGAACCCCTGGCACAGCGCCTGCAGCACGCCGGTGTGATTCGGTGCCATGCGTGTCGCGATAAGCAGCAATATCAACCCGCGCTGTACCTGACCACTTTTGAGATAGAGGTGTCCCATCAAATGCAGTAGGTCGACGGCATCGCGATCAGCGGTATCGCTCATGGCACGCTCTCCTGATCGGCGATGTTGTCCAGCGGCAGCGCGCTTGCTTCACTCATCCGCCCTTCCCATGCCTGGCGCCAATCAATCTCTTCACCGATCACCTCCTTCGCCAACGCCATGATCTCATCATCGGCGTCCAGCGAAGGTAGAACGTTGTCAGCTACGTGTTGGAGCAGCTCGATGCTGCGAAGGTTAGCGTAGCTGGCAGGATCAATGGCCTCCGGGCGTGCGAGTGCTTCGAGGCGCTCAGTCCACGCCGGGCGGTTTGAGCCACGTTGCCGGGCTTCGCTGGCAGCGTGTGTGAACGTATCGTCCTGCTGCGGCGGTTTCTCAACGACGCTAGGCTTGACGGGATCAATGCCAGCGACGTGATAACGATCCCTTGGAACAAGACGATCAGTGATCTTCATAGCGATATACGCCGGATTATAGTGTCAGGGCGAACTGGTCATCGCCACGGCTCAACAGCACTCGATCCGTTTCGATAGCGGAAATAACCCAGCCAGACGACAGCGACGCGCCTGGATAGAGGCGCTGTCCACGAGCGTCGATCACGTACGGGTTCTTGCCTAACCATACGGCCTGCAACTGCAGGTCGGGTCGAACCGGGGCCTCGCGCTGTTTGACTTCATTCAGCAATACATTATGGCTGCCGTAATGTTGGTCGAACCAACGCTGTGTGGCATTCCAAGCGCCCACCTGGTCGGGGTCGTAGTGACCGGAGACGCTGATATAGTCGCCACTGTCGGCAACCTCCAGCGATGCAAGCCCGGCTTCCGCCAGGCGCTCACGCAGTGCTTGAACCGGGCTCGGGCGAACCTCATCCATCACTGGGGGAGTACTCTGAGCAGTGTCCATCATGTGCTGCTCATCGAGCATTGCCGTGACTGGATGATAGCCAATGTTGGCGTCGGCTTGATTGACATCGATGAACTCATAGAAAGCCAGTACTCCCAGCGTTACGACTAGTGCGGCAAGCGTGGCACTGCGATTTAGCCACTTACGCCAACGCACAGGAACTGTCGGCAGCCCAGGGAATATGGCAGGCGCTGGGGGGCGTGAAAGCTCGAGTGCCACGTCGTTGAAATGGAGCTTCGCTGGCAATTCACAGCGCAAACCAGTGCCCTGGCTGACACTACGACCATTAATGGTGATGTCGCCACCAAGCGCCTCGATAGCGATATAACGACCATAGAATCTCAACACAATATGGTGTGGCGCAGTGCCCGGATCGCCGAGCATGACATCAGTAGAATCGTCGCTACCGATACAGCAGACCGGCTCAGTGAGCGTAATGGAGGCACCACGATGCAAGCCTGCGATAACCTTGAGCGTCGTAACGGCTTCGCGTACCGACGCTGAAGCTGAGGTGAATAAAGTCATATACTTAACTCGCCGTGTCGTACGAAGCTTGGAGGGGCTCTTCCGTCGAATGTCTCGATACAGGGGCATTCATCCGGGCGAGGTTTTGAAATCTCTACCGTCCAGGAATGCGTGGACAGGAAACGACAACAAGGCCGCGAGCGGCTGACGCCGCCCGCGACTTCCGAGCATCAGTTTTGCGGACGCTGCTTGGTAGCGTCGAGCTCGGTTTTCTTCTCTGTCGTGACTTTGGTGATTTCTGCGGACTTCTCGATCGCCTGATCGAACACTGCTTTCATGTCGGCGATTGCGGAATCAGCACCGCCACCCGCATTGTCTACTGAGGGAGTATCGGCCATTTTACTGCTCCTTAATCCAGAGAGATGTCGTTCGAATGATGCGCCTATGACGCCAAAGCTGAAGCCGTTCGATCGTTCTTTCGACGTTGTTTCGTAAGGAGGAAGACGATCCAACATTAAGCAGATTGCGGGTATTAAGTGACGAGGCGATGTCAGTAAAATGAAAGTTGAATGATTTGCCTTATTGTCTTGTGGCGAATACAACGCCGATTGGACAGTCAATTTGGCCGCGTTTACCCCAAAAATAGGTGCTCTCGCCAACCGCCCTCGACCAGCGCGGGGCTTAAACTCATAAGCCCCATCAGCAGTCAGCGCTGATTCATTGGGATTTTTCCTCTTCAGATATCTCCTCGACTTCACTCTTTACGACATCAATCAGCTCCTGCATACCAAAGGGTTCTAGCAGCTCACCGTTGACAAAAAAGGTTGGCGTCTGGCGAATCTGATTCGTTTTGACGTCTGCCATGTCTTGGTCAATCACCGCTTGCACTTCAGCTGAGTTGAGTTGCTCCTCAGCGGCAGCTCGGTCAAGACCGGCTTGGCTGGCAATCTCCAAGATAGCTGATTCATCGAAACGGCCATGAGATGCCCATTGATCCTGACGAGAGAGCAGAGCTTCGAGTACCGGTTCGAATACGTCCTGGTGTCGAGCGACTTCCAGCACGCGTATGGCCGTATCAGAAACCTCACCGTGGAAAGGGGTGTAGCGCACGATTAGCTGCACTTGCTCAGGATAGGTCTCCAGAATACTTTTGGTGAGAGGATAGAAAGCACGGCAGGCTTCGCAGGCCGGGTCGAAAAATTCCACAATGGTGACAGGTGCCCCTTTCGGCCCCAGGATCGGTGAGTGTGAACGCACCAAGGAGCTCTCGGCCTGTCCAGCATCCTCACTCGCCGCCTCAGCTTGCATGCCCAACAGTGCAGGTTTCGATACCACCACGATGGCAGCTGTCAGCATCAACGTACCCGCAAGCATAAAAGTCGCTTTTTTGAACATTTTTCTCTCTCGATTTCAGTGATTATTTGGCAATTTAGGCCAAGATTTGATTGCACAAACCAAGCTAAATGACTGCCTATGTAGACCAGCGTTAGCATGTATTATTCATGCCCATAAAGGTTGGCATCCTGATGTGCGTGATCAATATGCTCAAACTCTAAGCTGGAATGGACAATGTTGAAGCGCGTTTTTAACTGCTCTTTGATCTCTGTCTTAATCGACTCAAGCTGCTGCCAGCCTGCTTCCGTAATGACCACGTGGCAGTCAAGGGCGGCCATGTTTTCCTGCATCTGCCATAGGTGCACATGATGAATATCGTGGACACTTTCGACACCACGCACGGCTTCAATGACGAGTTGACCGTTAATATCTGGGGGAGAGCCCAGCATCAGTGTACGGATAGGCCCCCCAATCTCCGAAAAGGCGAGGTAAAGGATATACAGAGCAATACCTATCGTAATCGCAGGGTCTACCCAGCGCATGTCGTAGAGCAGAATTAATGAACCGCCGATAATCACAGCGATGGAGGCGAACGCATCAGACAGGTTATGCAGAAAAAGGGCGCGAATATTGACGCTACCTTTTTGCATTGACCAAGTAAGCATGGCGGTGAGGGCATCGACAACAAGAGCGACGCCACCGATGATAACGACCAACCAACCCTGGATCTCTGGCGGTTCAATCATGCGCATGGCGCCTTCGTAAATCAGATAGAGGCCAACGAGAATGAGCGTAGTGTAGTTAATCAGTGCTGCCACTATCTCGATTCGGCCATAGCCGAAGGTCATTTGCGCATCGGCGGGCCGTCTTGCGATCTTGCGCGCAGCAAAGGCAATAACAAGCGCTGCCATATCAGAAAAATTATGCAGCGCATCAGCGATCAGCGAGAGGCTGCCCGCCATAATACCGCCGACGATCTGGGCGATGGTTAATAAGCCATTTGCCCAAATGGAAATACTGACACGTCGGTCGCCAGAGGCAGGATCAATGTGGGGATGATCATGATGATGTCCCATATATAAACCTCGTTAAGTTTTTTCATTCCCGGTACTATAAAACCTCTAGTAACTAAAGCTTCAACCCCTGAATGTCGTCCGTTGGCACTCGCCCCGGGAGGGCAAAGCCTACCCTGGCGATGGCCGATACGCGCTTGTCATTACGGGAGTGACCTTTCCCCCAAAATTTCCAGAATTCTTTATCGTCCACTTCGCGATTGCTCTATAGTCGAGGAACGCTAACCGGATTATCCCTTGTCTATGACCGTTGACCTGCAAGCCCTTTACCCCAAACTGATTCACCTGATGCTGGACACCGTCTTCGTGGTCGATAAAGACAACCAGATCGTCTTCGTGAGTGATGCCTGTGAGTCGCTGCTCGGTTACCTTCCTCAAGAGTTGATCGGCACTCTAATCACGAACTACATGCACCCTGACGATTTAGCCGCAACGCGGGACTCCATTGTTCGTGTGATGAGCGGTAAGCCCCATATTGATTACCGCAACCGCTATATCCGCAAAGACGGCGGTATCGTGCATATCCTGTGGTCTGCCCGCTGGTACGAAGCAGAGGAAGTGCGGGTCGGTGTAGCGCGCAACGTCACAGCGCTTATGCAGGCCGAGGAAGAGTTACGCTACCTCGCCCACCATGATCCACTGACAAAGTTGACCAACCGAGCGCTCTTCTATGACCGCCTTACCTTGGGCCTGAGCATGGCCCATCGCTATCAGAACAACCTGGCATTGCTATTTCTGGATATTAACGACTTCAAAAGCATCAACGATATTCATGGACATGCGGCGGGTGACCGGGTGCTCTGCACGGTAGCAAGACGATTGGAAGGCTGTGTACGCGAGACGGACACGGTGGCCCGCATGGGCGGTGATGAATTCACGGTGCTGTTAACGGACATCAAGTCAGCGCACGCTGTGACAGAAAAGGTGGAACAGATTCTCACGGTCATGAACGAGCCACTAGGCGCTGAATTCGGCGAGGTCAAAATGCCATCCTGCAGCATCGGCGTGGCCTGCTACCCCGCCGACGGGGAAGACGCCGATACCCTGCTGAGCCGTGCTGACAGCCATATGTATCAGATCAAAAGGCGCAGCCGTTAGCGGGTGATGAACCACCGAAGGAGATCGACTACAACAAGCAGCGGCGGCAGAGATGATCAGCCCGGAGGCTTTTGAAGCCCGGATAATCGCTTAAACCAATGTCTATCGTTGCTGGAGAAGAATGACAGAGCAAAGGACTGAGGAACGAACACCGTAGGTGCTTCACTTATTGATTGAGTTCCAGATTATAGCCAAGATGGTAGGAAGCCATTGGCTTCCCAACCTCTTTTTCCCTTAATATCCGATTAGCCATGCACTCGGTCGTCTTCTGCATAAATCGCAGTGTGAAGCTGACCGTAATCATCCCTCCACGCCCGATACATGCCAGGTGTATTGAAG